>Ga0214481_101076_pt1 | contig 12016 bp, 9 predicted proteins | sample M1_20Mar14CPVII9_4_FD_165057 | JGI IMG/M metagenome (GOLD analysis project Ga0214481, IMG submission 165057) | Marine eukaryotic communities from Monterey Bay, California, United States - M1_20Mar14CPVII9sort6BwellG10 | ecosystem: Environmental > Aquatic > Marine > Unclassified | place: USA...
TCTGTTTCTTCTCATTCCTCGAGGCCTGTCTTTTGGATGACTTATTTGCCATTGCAGCGGCGGATAAACTCCTTGATGCAGCACCATGTGATGCTCGTGGTTTAGTGTCCATATTCAATATTATATAATTTGTTTGTTATATATCGTCAGGCGTATCTATATATTTCTTGATACAGATAAAGTTATTTTTATATGGGGGTGATTATATGATAATCGCGGGGTATAGGGTTGGATTATATGGTTACCTTTTTCACAGGAAAAGCAATATAGGCTTGATAATCTTGTTGTGGTGCAAGGGTGATATAAAAAATTAAGATCTGGTGATCTTCAATTTTTGATTGATAGGGTTCAATGGAGTGGAGGAAAAGTATGGGAAATTAAACCGATACTTATTAGTGCAACCCTGTGTGGCTATTGAATGGTTAAACCAGGTAAAGCAGATAGGAGGATGATTACTACTACTACTACCGCCAGTTTGTCAATAAATTGACAGTCAAATTTTTTTGAGAGATACTATAGGGTATCGTATCCTTAATCCTTACCAGATTCACTAGGATGAAAGGCTGACCTTGATTGTGCTCGCTTGTTTGATTGTCCTTCCTTGCTCTTGCTCTACCCTTCAGTGACTACAAATGTTATGTAAATGGTAAATACAAATGGTATATTCATGCACGTATTGGTATATGATAGTGGGTATTATATGCAAGTATGAATTTACCTCCATTTACTCTACACAACTATTTTACATAATATCCCCAAATCATATTCGCAAGCCGAATACTCGTCTCTTACCATCAACGCCATTTGCCCTAGCTTCTGCTGCCACCCTTACTCTAATATCATTTCGTAATTCTCGATTGTCATTTGATAACTGTTCATTAATTGATTTCAGCCCCCTCAACCTTTTGGTGAGCTGTTTGACTTCGTCTTCAAGCTCTGACATCTTGATGTTCTGAGCCTTGAATTCTGTTTTTAGTCGGTCGTGTCGTATACCAAGACCATTATCATGCTTGAGAATTCTATCCGCATTATCTTCAATGCTAGTCTTGGATGCTTGAAGGAAGGTGACTTTATCCTGTAGCTCTTGTTTCTCATCAAGGAGGATATCAACCTTCGACCTCACAGTCTCGTAATCCGCTTCAAAGTCTGCGGCGATCGTCACTAACTTTGAACTGACTATCTCCTTTTCGCGTATGGCCGAATCTCTCTCGATGCATACGTCTTTGAACTTGGAAGAGAGAGACTTGTTTGATTTTATCAAGTCATCGCGTTCAGTGGCGGTAGTTGTTAGAAGATGTTGCAGTTCACGAGACTCTCTCTCAAGCAAACCATCTTTCTCCTTTAGTTCTGCATTTTCTGCTGAAAGTTCGTCCACTAACTCTTGGATTCTATTCACAGATGATCGGAGTTGCGCTTTCGACTTCTCTTCAAGCGTGTACTTGCCGAAGAGTTCCTTCACCTTGGCTTTAGCAACATTCAAATTCTCAGCTAGTTCCCTTTTCTCCTTATCCAATACTGCACATCTTTGATGCATCTCATTCTCACGTCCCTTTGAATCTTGCAACTCTCTTTGAAGTCTACTTAACTCATTTGACAAGTCTTCCATCCTCGAACAGCAGTCATCAACACCTTTTGTATATTGCTGCCTTTCAGCTAGTAATCTACTTCTTTCAACCCTCAAGTCATCCACTTCACGAGAAGCCAGCTTTGCATTATCTAACTGCCTACGAGTCTCATTCAATTCATCCGATAGAGTATCATTCTTTTGCATACTTTCATTGCACTCGTTAGCAAGGCGTTCATTATTAAACTTCAACTCGGCAATCTCCGACGTTTGATCATTATTTAACACATTTGTCTTTAGCTCTTCTTCCTTCAAAGATAGTAGATTTGACATGCTCTGGATCTTATCAATCTGTTCCTTTCTTTCATTGAGCCATGATCTTCTCTCCTTATCAAGGCTAAAGAGTGCATCTTCAAGCTCGTCCGTTTTTTCTTTCAATAAACCATCTGCTTGATTCAATTCTTGCTCATACACCTCAATCTGATCAACAAGTGCCATCTTCTCTTGGTTGTACTCGCTTGTCATGTCCTCGAGCTCATGCACTTTCACCTTTAGTTCCTTTATCTTTTCCAAATCTGACGCAGCAATGTCATCGGGAGCTTTCGTGCCACGACTGCTATACTTCAACTCTGCTTCAAGCTCATCGACTTTGAAATCTACAGTGCGCTTGTCATGTAGGAGTTGCCTGTTTTCTATTTGAACTTGACGAAGAGAGTCTTGTGATACCTCGTACTTCTCTTTCATTACCGCTAGCTCAAGTTGCAACTCCTCAATTTTGTCGTTACTTGTATCTTCATCCTCTGACCTCAACTGCTCAATCTCTGATGAAGCGGTTACAAGTAGTTTCTCATTTTTCAGTAGCTCCTCATTGAGCTCACAACACTTCTTGACTACATCATCCTTCTCCTTACTAAGCTGCTTCAATTTCTCGTCAGTATGGTCCTCCTTGACGAAGAGCTCTTCAATCCAATCCAGTGCTTCATTCTTTTGTTGAATCAATTCATCAATAGTCTTCTCAAGATTTTCAATAAGGTTGTTTGCATTAATAAGCTTCTCATCATCATCAGTACTTGGAGATTGGACAGCGGCAATCAAAGATAGCCTCAACGATTCTCTTCGTTCCTTATCGCGGTCTTCAGTAATGAGTGACATTCTCTTCTCCCTTGCGGTTAATACTTTCTTCTCTTCCGTCATTAGCTCTCTTACTTGTTTCGCTTTTTCTTTGAGTGCTGTACGAAGCAGAGTGTTCTCTTCACTCAAGGAATTATCATCATCGTTAGTCCGAGTACGATGAACATACGTGTCATCTTTTGACAAATACTTGTCTGATCCTTGTTTGACAAGTGGTGATGTTGCAGCTACTAACTGTTCGTCATCAAACGACGCTGTAGAAAACCGCAAGCGCCTAGGTTGAACCTTTGATACCTTTGTATTGGACATTACCGTCTTTGACTTCTCACTAAACATAAACTTTTTGAGATTAGTCAGTTCTCGTTCTGTTGTCAAGGCATTGGAGTTTACATCTTCAACTTTACGTAATCGATCCTCGAGTTTCTTATTTTCCCATTTGGCCTTTGCCGCCTCCAGACGATATTTACTAATCAAATCTCCATCTTGCACCTGTTCTTCGTTTCTTAGAGCATTAGTCTTGACAAGCTTGGCCCGAGAAGCAAATTGAAGAGTTGATCTAGTTTCCTCAATATATTTGCCAGAGGGAGTAATACAACAAATAACAGCCATGCGTGCATTGCCAGAGAGTGAACTCTTCAAGATACGAGTTAGCTTGCTATCCCTATAACTAATGTGTCCAGGGTTCTTTTGCCCAAGGCTAATTAAAACTTTGGAAAGGGTTAACAAACTAGAGATCAGTAGAAAAGTAGATTGAGAAGATAAGTATGAGTGTTGTTGATAACATATTGTCAGCAAACTGACATATTCTCACCTTTGATTGATCATTCCACCTTCCTTCTTCTGCATCCCCGATGCACCAGTATGCTTCACAGATTCAGATCCAGCCAGATCAACTAAGTTCAGAGCACTTGTTGTCTTAACAACTAGCTCATTCGTCTTACCACCAGCCGAATTCTCTTTATCTTCATCCATATCATTCTGGTTCAATACTGTTTTCTTCTCAAGATTGACAGTCAAAATGGCATGAGACCGTGAGCTTCTATCATTCATCTTTGTTGATCCTACACTTTTATTCAACTCTCCAACTTTAAATACATCCATGAGTTGATCTAATGATCTCACGGCTACTTCTTTTAGACCTTCTACTGATATTACACCACGCTTATCTTCTCGGATAAGAAGTGATGAGACTGATGACTTACGACGCTTGTTATCATTCAACAAATCTCTGAGCTCTTCATTGTAGATTTCAACATATGATACCTTGACGGTATATGTCGAATTAGGATTATCACTTTTTTCTTCCTTGATGGATTGGAAGATATCTTTGGCAGCTAATTGGATGATGCCGATACTACTGTCATTATTGGCAGATGTTCCCTGCATAGTAAAGGTTTTGCCTGAACTCGTTTGGCCGTAGGTAAAGACTGTACCATTAACACCATCCTTGATAACTGATTCGACAATATCACTAACAAGACCGTTATATATCTCACAAGTATTTGTTGTTTCTCCAAATACCTTATCGTAGGAATATGAAGATTCATTGGCACTACGGGTAGTCTCTACAATGGAATTGTTATTCGTCTGTGCCTTCCATGCTCTTCCTACACATTGGTCACCACCGGGGGCAAGTGGCCGTACACGAATTGCAACTTTCACAGCCTCTTCACCACCATCACTACTGCCATTAACTTTTGACATTGGTTTCATTGATTTAAAACTTTTAGACTTCATACCGCCATCATTTCTCCTAGGTGTTTGAGGAATTACCGGACTAGATGGCGATGACAATGTTCGTAGGGCACGTTCCATAGATGAGATTGACTTTGAAATGGTAACATCCCGTTGTCTTCTGTTGTTATTCGATGTGAAATCACGTTGGGGCATATCTATCGATTTTTTTGTTTTATTTTGCCGACGCTTGAGTATAAATGAAATGTGTACTGCATCCACTGTCTTTTGTTAGGTTGGCGTGGTTTGGTTGTCATTCAGCATTCAAAGTACGCGTGATAGGGTGGTGGCAACTTTTAAGTTTTATTCTTTGAAGCTCAGGTCAATACATACACCTAGGATAGCTATTTTCGTCTTTCGTATGTTCGATCATGTAACTACCTTACTGGAGACAACTAGTTTTATTTGCATAATTATTAGTGTGGCAGACTGGCAGATTACTCGAGTCGGTTTGTGCGGCGCGGCGCATATCCGAGGATCTAAACATATTAGCTCTTTAGGGTATGAACATAATAATTTGCAGAGGGATATACAAAAATAGACATGCACTGGTTAGGATGATAAATCATAAACTACATAATCAAAGTCAGTGTAATACAACAACATCACAACTACCAACTACTAGTCTATTGGAAAGGATATGTGCACTGGACAGATCCAAAGAATTGAAACATAATTATACCCCACTAATCTTCTATCATCCTAATAATGGTTCAACACAACAACACTTTGTTGCAGTAGGACATGTAGAAACATCCTTCATCAATTCTACATTAATTCACTGCAAAGATGAGCATGATGAACCAATTTTTATACTGGACAAGTTGTCAAATACAAATGGTATAAAGACTGAGGTATTAAGATTGAAGATGGATGATATACTACTCCAACAACAACAAAGTGCATCAGATACAACACAAGATATATATGATTCTACAAAACTATTTCAACGAAGAACAATTGCTTTTGAACATGTAACAAAGCATTTACTATCATGTGGAGTTATATCTCGGAAACATACTGATCTGTACCCAATATATCCATTCATAAGTGAGAAGAAGGGTGATACTAATGACTACGAAGGAAATAAGAAAGAAATTCTTGCTCATGTCAATCGGAATTCAGCTCCCTATCTTGGTGTTGATAGTGTTGGAGTGCATTTGCATTGTTATGTATGTGAAGATACAACTGCTGCTTGCAACAAACCTACAGGAATATGGCTTGCAAAACGAGCTGCAAACAAATCACATCATCCAAACCTTTATGATCCTACTGTTGCTGGAGGTCAGCCATCTAATCTATCTATACTTGAAAACATTGTGAAAGAAGCACATGAAGAAGCCGGGGTTAAAGCAGAATGGATATTATCTCCAAACTCAAAAGATAGTACATTTTCAGATCATACACATGATCCACTTACAATTACCACTGCGAAATCAGACGGCAGTTGCATGAAAAGATCTTTATACTATAGCGGTGACCTCCAAGTTCCAAATTGCTGGGTTCCAACTGCGGTAGATGGAGAGGTAGCAGAGTTTAAGCTATACACAATGAAGGAATTAGAAGATGAGCTAAGGAACGGAAACAGTGTTCGTCCTTCAATGGTAGCGGTGCTTTTAGATTTCATGATAAGACATGAAGTTCTGTGTTAGAATCTGCAGATGATATCAAGGATCTAAGTGATGCAATGAGACGAGAACGAATGTCTTTGTGGTAAATAGAGTAACGTCCATGTAGCATGCATATAGACTTCATTCACATCATACTTTGATTGTTGTATGGTATGAGTAGGTTATTTAGGTATTTGTTGTGCATAACCTAAAGTACAAAGTCAGTGCTCTAATCATTTTTCTCATTTTTAAGAAAGGTATCCTTTAACCTCTCATTTATTTGAGTTGCTGTTAGTTGCTCTTATGTTCCAAGAATTGTGGTTGTGGCAGAGTTATACCTAACTGATAATATCAAGTCGATATATTATCTGATACTAGTTAGAAGAAGAAAGAAGGCGCAGTTTGGTTAAGTTTACCGGTGGTTGTTTCTTCTGCATACACTTACTTGCAAACAATCAATAATATTAATGCAACTCCTATCTACTCCAAACTACTAACATAAATAATCTATATAATACAATGAGTGAATCAGTTGATGAAGATCTCCGAACAAGAGCAGTATGTGATTTCTTTGGAAAAGTATTCTTCTCAGTAACAAATCCCCCCGAAGATCTAGTAAGTGGAATGTTTGTTATTGTTTGTTTGTTTGTTTGTATGGTACATAATATTAAAATCATAAATGTACATACATACGACATTATATCAACACAAAACTTACACACTCAATAAACTTCTCTTATAGTTGGATTTATGTGATGGTGTGGTTATGTTTGAGGCACTATCAGAAATGTAAGTACAGTAACAGATACATTAATGTGTCGTAGTATAAGCCTACTACACTCACTAATGCAACAACTTGTTATGCACTTGTCACTCCCTTCCTATTGCAACTAAAATATGTTATGATAATGTGAAACAACTTCCCTGTGTACTATTGAAAAAAACAACACCCAACAAATAATATAGATCAATGGATCATTTCAATGCAACATCAATTGCTAGAGATATGGGTGATAATTGGGCATTAAAGGCAGCCAATTTAAAGAAGTTACTACGTAATTTGGAAGAGTTTTATCATGACGAATTACAAAAGGATTCAGATTTTGAATCTATATCTACTCACATTAACGATATTGCTCAAGGGGAAGATGTTGATAATCTCATGGCATTTGTTGAACTCATAGCTGTTGCGGTAACGACATGTGAGGATAAGGAAGTGTTTGTAGGTCGTATGAAGGAGATGGACGGAGATAGTTTGGGTGAGCTACAGGGTATTTTACAGGACGCATTCGAAATTATTACAGACTTTGATATTAACAATTCAAGAGAGGACGAAGATGCTGATAGTTTAATATTTGAGGAGGGAGAGGAAGGAGATAATGTTCCAACGTCCCCAAGTAATGGTGCACTCTTTCCCTCACACGGAGAAGCTGAATTAGTAAAGGAAAGGGATGAACTTCGTCAGGCTTTGCAAGATGCAAAGAGGGAGCTAGGTCAGATAAAGTCTCAAGCCACAATTGACTCAGAAGATAACCAGAAGGAGAAAGCCAAGCTCCGTGCTCTAAATGAGGATCTTCAGGAAAGATTGACCAAGAGGGATGAAGAACTTCATCAAGCTGAACAGAGCATCTCGAAAAATAAACGTATACTTGAGGAAGCACAATCAGATGTAGTGCAGCTTAAGGAGAAGAGTGCATCTCTTGCCGATGATTTGGACGTTGAGAAATCAAAAGTCCTGCAGTTGCGCAAAGCGGAGGCAATGGTTGAGGTATATCGCAAGAAGCTTGATGATGTACAATCATCGAACAATTCGATTGGAGACCAAACTGATCAAACTGCAAACTATCTGGAACAAATTATGAAATTAGAGAAGGAGAATCTGAAGATCGCCTCTCTTCAAAAGAGTTTTGAGGAGGCGCAGGGACGAACGAAGAAACTCGAGACGAGAATCTCTGAAGCAGAAGAATCTATCAGTGCTAAAGATACCGAAATGACCAAGCTGAAGAATGATGCATCAAGTGCTGAGAAGTCAAAGAAGATGTACGAAGATGAACTCAATGAACTGAGAGCACAGCAGGAAGGTGCTGCGGATGCTGCAAGTGCAATGGCAGGAATGTCTGAATCAAACGATAAGAGACTAGAAGCAGAAAATGCTAGGCTCAGAGCTCAAATGGAGAATCTACAATTAAGTGGTGCAGAAGCTGTGCGTATTGGGGGTGATGATGCTGTAGCGTTACAGAAGAAGTTGGATGATAAAGAAGTGGAAGTAGCAAAGCTTGTGTCTGATAAGGAGAAGCTTGAGGCGTATACTAAAAAGACTCTACAGAAGTTTCAAGAGAAGTATCTTGTTGCACTGCAAGATTGTAAGGCCAAATTGAAAGAGAAGCATGATAAGATTGAAGCGTTGGAGATGCGCAGTGCAAATGAGAAGATGGCTCAGAAGCGTGAAGAGAAACTGATGTCCTCGGCCATATTCGAGCTTGGTATGGGGATAATGTCGAAAAACATCCAGATGTCGAAAAGATAAGTCTTAGACCTTAGTGAATGTTCTGTTATTGTCTCTATTTGTCTAGCTATTAGCTTCACAAGAATTTGCTACTAGTGCCACGATTGTTTGCAAATGATTCTGTATGATATCCTTTCTTTACCGCTATCATCGCTGGTAGTTGCATTGTTATTACCCTCGTTTGCAGTTTCAGCATACCTCAGTACACCCCTAGCCTTCCACTGGTGGTGACCTCGCTCAATAAGGCGTCAACATGTCGTCTAAAGACGACATAGGTGATGGGTATATTGAGGCCAGGGGTCGCCTTATTACCAAGGCATGTGAAGCAGATGATTTAGCAGAAATACCAGCAGAACAACTCAAGAGGATATTAGTTGAGGTGTGGCCTATTGATGTCGATGGTCGTAATATATTATCCCTTGATGTATTAGTTGCTAGAGCTATTGAATACTCTTTCTTAGAAATAATGTGATGCCATACAGCGTTTATGTTAATATTCTAATCACTTTCGTCACCATCACTGGTGCATTGTTCTACTGTATCCAGCCCTCCAAAGTTAGGATTTCCATCTTCGTGGATGCCACTCCTAGTGTTACATTGTGCACTCTTCTGCAAACTAACGATATAATGGAACCAGTGACTCGGAACATACAATACCTCTCCACTATTAAGCACTGTTGATAGAGTTGGTGCACTAGCTGCTATTCTAAGCCACTCCTTTTCTCTAGAGGACATATCCACCTGGTTTGAATCTTCCTTGTCCAACAAAGTCATTCTACCGAAATTCAACATTGAGTGTCGGAACGATGGATGTTTACGTGATGATACGATACCAAGCTTTGGGCAGGCATTCGGTGGACTTAGGATGTATCTTTTCGCTCCTGTAATCATTGCAATCATGTTTCTCCCTCCATCATAGTGGGTTGCTGCAGTTACCCCTCTCTCTCCAAATCTGCATTGAATTCCTTTTTGTGCTGGAGGATTAAAGCCAAAGAATGTTGGTTCAGGGCTAGAGAATGAAGGTAGATCTCGTGATACAAACGTCCAATGTTTCTTCTTCCCAAGTCGTTCTTCTCTCGGCACTCCTGATTGGAAATAGTAATGCTTCTCATTACTCGGTAGATTCACATTGTCTGCATATGCTCGATGCTTTGCAAATTTTTCAAATGTCCAATCTAGATCAATTGATGGAGAAGCACCAAGCAAATCTTCATTCCAAAGATTCGGTCTATAGAAAGCAAAGAAGTTGTCTATTGACATCTGTGCACCGCCATTGGAGTGTGGTATACCATTTGAATCTTTCCCATCGTCAAATTGTGATGATAAGTATTCATCTGTCCACTTTAGATTAGCCACCGCTACCTCCGGAACGTTATATACCTTGAATGGTAATTCCAAATCTCTATACTTGATTGCTGCCTACATCATATCCAATGTGGGTAGTAAGTAAATCAGTAACACGATACATAATAGAATGGTGTAAGCACTTACCTCCAAATGTTCTGGATTTTGATAATCAAAGTGTTGCAATACCTCTACTAATGTTTCAGGAGGATTATCAAGATCATCCTGTCCCCATGTTTCAAATATAGACGACATTTCATATAAAGGAGGGTATGTCCCATCATTCGGTGGTTCAAACATTAATTCAGGATATTCATAAGTATGCTTTGTATAGTCAACATTCGGCCCAAGATTATCATGATTGTTGTTGTTGTTTGATATTGCTGCATCAGCATTCGATTGCCATTCATCATCTCCTTCACCACGAAATCCTCCTTTACGTCCTTTTCCAAAGTATGGTTCAAGAGGATGACCAGGCAACGGTGGTAGTTGTCTTGGATCTAAATATCTCATACCTTCATAATTGGCAGTAGTATCTTTGCGTAGTCTTGGCTTTCCACTTCCACCTTCATATCTAATTTGATGATCAGACTTTACTTCACTTGGACTTCGTAGGCACAGGAACAGTATTATTCCAACCGTAGTAAACGAAGCTAAGAACACTAATACAAGTTTGTGGTTATTATTTCCCTCTCTACTAATACTACGCCGTTGACTACTCTTCTTTCTACGCTCTTTTCGAAGATGCTGTGATGATGATGATAATGATGAACCATTGCCATTTACTACCTTCCTCCGACGGACGGCATCAGTACCATTGTTATTCAGTGACATATTAGGTACCTATTGTTAATGTGTTATAATGTTATGGTATGTGGAGGTATGTGGGTGAGTTCTGAGTTGGTGCACCTCAATGTATTAAAAAATGTATGCGCTAAAGAGAATCAATATGTATGAATTCCAAACCTATACGACGGCCACAATCAAAAGAGCATTAATATCTAATCAATCTCTACTATTGTTATGTAATATGTATTGCTTTCTTCTAAAAATAGTACATACCTCTATCTATTCTCTTATGTTGTTGGTACGGATTTTAATTCTCCTTTGGTTAGATTTCTTTCTTCTCCCTTGGGTACCACCTTGGCATAGGTCCAACTTCATTCAGTAAAATCAAGTCCACCCTAAGACAGATAGAGGAGTACTTTGCTCAGCATGAATCAAAGGCAGTGATCTATTTGAGAGATGGTAATGAAAAATGAATGTCAAGGCTTTGTCCAAGTATAAATAGTTATCTACTTTTAAGTTAGCACTGTTTCTTTTAAAGGAGTCGAAGGGAGAGCATTTGTAGTTTCTCTCTTTTGTCATCTTCAGTCAGTGTCTCGTCCCCAAGCCCTAATACCACAAACATAAACACTCTTATGACATAAAATTAACTAACTAATGTCAGCCATCGTCCATCATTTCAAAGCTATCTGATCTTCTACATTGCCGTATTGTTCTATGTTCAGAGTTATCATTATGTGCATCATCACCCCCCATTGTACTAGCCGATACACATGCTGTGTTCTTCACAGCTGATGTAGTATCCTGATTCATATCATTATTATTTGGAAATGTAGTATCCCCATCACCCACTTGCATAATTGAGCTATGTTGTGGAGTAGTATTTATATAATGCTGCTGCTGCTGTTGTTGTTGTTGACTTCCACCACTACTAGTTCTTCTATTAACAAAGTTAAAATCACTACTGCCTGTAGAGGATCTTTTTTTGGTACCAACAATAAGACCATTACTACTGCTCTGTTGAGGAGGCGGATCAAGAGCACGATGGCTCATCGTTAACAAGTCTCCAGCAGCTGCAGTATGTGATGTACGATGTGAAGATGATTTGAACAGATTTAAGTTCTGTATTGTTTGATTGTTATGGCAAGGTGCAACTTGAGAGGTAGTTGTAGAAGATATCAAATCTATTGCAAAAGAACCACTTCTGTTACGTTGTTGATATGAAAAGTTAGGCTGATTCTGCTGCTGTTGTTGTGGCGGCGGCGGCTGCTGCTGCCATTGTATACTATGTTGAGGCTGAACGATATGTTGCTGTTGTGCATTGGTTTGAAATTGCTGTTC
>Ga0214481_101078_pt1 | contig 12011 bp, 8 predicted proteins | sample M1_20Mar14CPVII9_4_FD_165057 | JGI IMG/M metagenome (GOLD analysis project Ga0214481, IMG submission 165057) | Marine eukaryotic communities from Monterey Bay, California, United States - M1_20Mar14CPVII9sort6BwellG10 | ecosystem: Environmental > Aquatic > Marine > Unclassified | place: USA...
TCAATCTGCACATCACATCTAATTAATACCTTTCACTCTATCCATCTTTACAGCAACCACCAGAATCAGAAACAGATCCGGCATTATCTGCTTTTGAGAAGAATAGATTCCAATCTCAGCTATCGGCTGATGAATGGAATAAGCAGGTTATGGATAACGAAGATGAACTTAGTCCGTGTAAGTTTCATATATTCATGTGCATATATCTTGTGTTCGATTGTTCCGAGTTGTGTATCTCCTCGTGAGGTAAATATCATTCTGTTTTCGCATATCTCTCACGTTTTGTTTCATACCCCCCGCATCATATCATATAGTATCTTTGGTAATGCAACGATTAGCCATACTCGAGGAAGAAAAGAATGCAGCCGATAAGCGTATTGAAGAAGAATATCAAAAACGTATGGATAACGAAGATAAGTATTATTTAGAAAAACGTCAAGTGCTAATGGATGCTATTACGGATGCACAAACGAATGTTTATGGAGGAGGAGATGATGATGATGGGGATAAAAAGAAGGAGGAGGGGAGTGAGAAGAAAGTGTTGGAGGAGAGTGTTGGACCCAAGTTTAGCGCATAGAGAAGAAACAGACGTGTATCTAGGACTGATTATGGGGGTATTAAAAGTGCTTTGTGGAGGTGATAAGATAAAAACCAAGTGCTTTATACATGTGTATAGACAGGGGTGTCTTTTGCATAATCTCTACATACAGGTTACTCCTAAACCAGTCATAGAAAAGGTGTATGAATGTATGTATGAGAGGTATATGTAAATCCACATTCCAAATTGACAAAAATATCAAACCAGGCCGAGCCTATTTATCAACTAAGTTGTACGATACTACCTTACTTTCTATCATAATAGCTGCTCATATAATATGCTCTACTACGCCGCCGATATGATGAATTGGACCATGGAAATCAATACACGCATTGTCAGAGAGCAGCAGTGAAGGATTGTGTGCTTGAAATTGTCTAAAACGGACGTCTAAGATAGTTAGATTTAGGTCAAAAGTCACTACTCTCTACCATTCAGTACATCTACATTCTATGTCTTCATACTCATAGGTATATCAATAAACTATGAACAACAACACTATTAACAGAAGCAGTCCTAGTACTGCTGATAACAACAACAGCAACAAAAGCAGCAGCTCATACACCTTCCCAACAACAAAATCAAAACATATAATAGATACACAAACAACAGACTTACAAACCGCTACTGAATTGGAATGCAAACCCTTCTTTATTGATTTACTTTCGTTGAATAAAGGACAATTGGATCATTTACGGAATACTGGATTATTACCTCCGTTGCCTAATGATCATGACGATGGTGATGATGGAATAGAAAGGAGGGGTAAGGCTTCCAAGTTATTGGGAACTGTTGATGACGAAGAGGAGAGACCAAAGATTGAATTGCTAAATGACAATGAATCATCTACCACTGACAATGGAAGTATCAGCAACAAATCAACAACGCAAGAGACTTCATCATCAACATTTGATCCATACGCCATCCGACTAATACGTAAAGCACACATATCCTACCTATTAAAAGCATTAACAAATCCATTATCACGTGGATTTGTTAGTTTAGATGCTAGTCATACCTGGATGGTATATTGGTGTTTACATTCATTGGATTTAATGGGTTACTTTGATACTACTACTTCTGAATGTAGTAATGAGGAGGAAGGAGGAGGAGGAGGCTTGAAGATGAATGATAATGATGATGCATTGAAAGAGGTAGAAGTGTTGCAAAAGGCAGATTTGTTACAAAGGATAGTATCAACTCTTGAATATTGTTGGACTAATGTTACATTGGAGTTTAGCATTGAAGATGTTGACAATGATGTTAGATTGAAGCAATTAGTCGATGAGCAGCAGCAACAACAAACCGAAGAAGAAGATACCTTAACATCAACAGAAAAGAAGGTAACAATTACAGGAGGAGGATTCGGAGGTGGCAATCAACAAATACCACATTGTGCAACATCCTATGCAGCTGTATTATCATTAAGTATCGTTGCTAGTTTAGGATTACAACAACAATCGTCAAGTCATCCATATTATCAAGCTGGTAAATTGGCATTAAATGTATTGAAAAGTAAACGATTGCAAATGTATGCCTTCTTTTTAACATTGCGTGAATCGATTGTTGCAGAAACAGATAATAAGGAAGAAGGAGGAGAACGAATTGCATTTCGGATGCAACATGATGGTGAAATTGATGTCCGGGCATCATATTGTTTATTGGCACCTTGCTACTTGTTAGGGTTACTCAACAATGAAGACCAAAACAATCCACTATTATCTACTGCAATCTCGCGATATATAGCATCATGTCAAACATTCGAGGGAGGGTTTGGTGCCGAACCATTCAATGAGGCACATGGTGGATATACCTTCTGTTCATTGGCAGCTCTTCGGATATTAGATAGTGTTACCTTAATTGATGTTAATGCCTTGTCGTCATGGCTAGCACGACGTCAAATGGGATATGAGGGTGGATTTTGTGGTCGAACTAACAAGTTGGTTGATGGGTGTTACTCATTTTGGCAGGGAGGAGCCGTGGCTGTATTGGATGGTTGGTTTGGAGATACCAACGACGACGAGGTTGCTGAAAACGAAGATGATGATGATGGGTCATCAAAGAAATATCAACTCTCATATGATGAACTCATGCTTCAAAGATATATCCTACTCTGTGCACAAGATGTGAATGGTGGATTACGTGATAAACCATCCAAGCCAAAAGATTTCTATCATAGCTGTTATAATCTCAGCGGCTTGAGTGTTGCACAGCATGCTTTGGAGTCTTGGCCGTCAGTATCATCCTGTGATGGAGAGGATAACTTCAATAATCTCTTTGGAGATGTGAGTGTCAATATAATTGGACGAACTGATCCTGTTATAAACATTCGGAAAGAGAGAGTACAGTTCATGCGATCACAGTTTACATGATTTTAAATCTAAAGAGAATATGACAATTGAAAATGTTTCACATACATTGCTTCTATGTTTATCTTCAATTCACTGGTTCTCATTTACTTCAAGTAAAAAGAAACATCTTGTCTGTTCAGTAAAAGGCATCACAGAATGTATCCCCGCAATCATCTTCTTCTCCCGGAAGCCTACTTCCGACTGAATTGTTGTTGACCACAACTTCATTGATGGGAGGTTTGTCTGCAGGTGGAGGTGGAGGGGCACGGGGCTGTTGTTGTGCATAGGGATTTGGCTGCTGCTGTTGTTGTTGTTGTTGTTGTTGTTTTTGTTGAGTATACGGGTTGTGAGCTGGCTGCCTCTGAGTATGTTGATTGTAATTGTTCTGCTGCCTTTGTGCTTGCTGGAGATACGGATTATTGCTTGGAGCTACAGATTGTTGTTGCTGATACGGATTTTGAGCAGGCTGCTGTTGTTGGTATGGATTATGAGCAACTTGTTGGTTGTAAGGATTGTTTTGAGGCATGTTTCCGGGACCGCCAAACTCAGGAGCAGGTTGTTGATAAACACTCATGCCTCCAAATCCACCACCACCAAACTGAGACTGCTGATCTTGATGACCGTACGGATCTAATCCGAATGACGAGCCATTGAAGTCTTCAAATGTTGGCTGTTGCTGATCATGCTGTTGAAACTGCGGCATTCCTCCTTGTTGACTATGGAATACACTACTGCCTCCACCAAACTGACTGCCTCCACCAAACTGCTGTTGCGACACATCTTGTGTCATAAAGTGATTTGGTTCGTTGAAGTGCTGTTGCTGAGAGAGCATACCAGGCCCCCCAAACGACATGTGACCGCTGCCAGCTCCTCCTCCAAACTGCTGATTATGTTGAGAAAACACACTACCACCAGTGGGTCTCATCATCCTTCCAGCCATCGGACCATGCATAAAGTTGTTATTTGGGGCTACATTTCTTCCTCGTCCCATGAACGGTGGTGGAGGAGTTAGAGATTGTTGTTCAGGTGCAGCACCAAAGGACTGCTGCATGACACTCGCTTGCATGACACTTGCTCCCGAGGGGAAGTAATTTCCTTGGGACTGCTGGCCCATGAATTGATCTGCTTCATGAAAGCTCTGCTGACCCATACCGTACTCATTACTATACTGGTTTCCAACATTGCTCAAATCTTGTTGCATTGACATTGACATTGACCTACCACGATTTGCAGTTCGAGTAGTGGCGTGATGTTGTTGAAGTTCGGATGCCTTCTGAGCCAGTAGGTTACTTGCAGAGATACGATTTGAAGTTGCCGAGTTCTTTCTCCGACCATGTGCAGCTGGTGTCTTGAATGGCTGACTCCTAGATGCATTAGTCCTCGATGACGATCGAGAATAGGTAGAGGCAGTAACATTGCTTGGGATGATGGATTGTTCGGCACTTGCATTCAAACTGCTCTCGATGTTATTAGGATCGAAGCTGTACGAGTTGAAAGGATTCTCCTTCGGTGAATGAAAAGCCGTCTGTTGAGCCGTCTTTTGTGAAGACTTCTCTTGAAACCAAGATGACCTAGCATTTCGAGGCCCTCTTCTATTGTTATTGTTTGTGTTTTTTGACCACTTGGAAGTTTGATTAGTCTTTTCACCTCTTTGAGATGATGTAGCAGTAGTGCCACGAACTGGAGTAAGATTCTTTTGCTGTCGATTCTCCCTACCAGTTCGAGGATGCGGAGACGGAGTAACTGACTTCTTACCACCCGACTCTTTGGCTGGCCTAGAAGTCAAATCATACTCAACAGCATCAGGATCAACAATAATACAGTCATCATCTTCTTGAACTTTGTCTTTCTTTTCTGCCCTACCTCGTTTGTGCAACCGCATATCACTCACTTTTGATACTGAGTTACGATGAGAACCGTCAAATGTTTGTCTCTTTCGAGATGTTGTCGTTGCTGGAGGCTGAGCAAATATTTTACTCTGCTTCTTCTTTCCTTTTTGAGACTTGGCCACAGCAGGTGAAAGATCAAATGATGACTTTTGGATTTTACAGTTTCCATCAATGGTAACCTGTTCGTCCAAGCCAACTAGGTTTGATACTAGACGAATGTAAACTCTGCCGAAGGTAGCTGGACACTTCACACGCATTTCACACTCGTTAGTGATTTCTTCCGAGTAATGAAGCATACCCCCTGCTCTATCAGTGAAGACCAAAAGACTGTATGAAACAATCCGTTCACCAGAATCATCAACCGATCCTGCCGCAACTCTCCGCTCTAGCTTGACATGTAGTTCAAGACCTCCATCATCTGCTTCTTTGCTACATGCAGAGAGCTTGATTGTATGCTGAAGAATCTTTGAGGCAGCAGCCCGCAGGGACGAAGCAAAAGTTGTGGTAACATTACAAGCTCTCGCGATATCCTCACTCGAGCTATTCACTGCATCAGCAAATGTACTAATACCACACTCTTTTAGCCTGGCGGCCATTTCCTGAGTAACACCACCAATTTGATTCAGTACACCATCATTCTCACCCCATAGACTTGAATAAAGAGATCTTCGGAAAAGCATCCCTTGAGCAGCCACTGCTCCGTTTCTACTACCCTCCTTGGCATATTGTTCAACGGCTGATAGGATTTGTGAGGCTCCATCTATCATATTACTCATCTGTTGACGGAGTGCTCCATCTTGAAAGTAGTGTTGACCAATTGCCGATTGAAGCATGACAAATGCCTTTTCGGCATGAGTTTGGATTCGGATTTTGCTGTAAAGATGGATAGAGTGAAAGGTATTAATTAGATGTGATGTGCAGATTGAATATCAACAGAAGCAAAGCAACACTCCATATCTTACCTCTGGGGCCCTTCAAGCTTGTATTTGATGAGCTTATAAGCTGCATTGAGGTGCTTCTTCTCGTCACGTCGTACTTGTGTTTGTATCTTGGTACAATTTGACATGAAATGTAAAAGCTGAACAGGTCCAGAGTCATGTGGGAGCTTGACAATCGATTTCATAGTCTCATAGTCGACAAAGTTGCGGCTCATGATGTGAGATGCAGCAAGAGGAGAGAATGTACCATCTTCCTCAACAGAAATTGCTTTGATCTTATGCAACTTTTTGATTGAGTTTGTACACTTGTCAAGTATGAAGGAGTGCAAGGCATCACTTCCCTTTCCATTGAAACCATAGAAAAGTGGATTACTTTGTATACGTTGGTAGAGAAACGAACTCTTCACCCAGTTTACGGCATCCTCGGCACTTGTGATGACACCCTGAGAGATTTCAATGTTGAGTACCTCGGTCAACTTTGATTCTAGATGAGATTCAACAACCTTGAGCCCTTGTGAGACATTCTCATAACGTGTTTTGGACAATGAGTCCGTCATAATCACAGCTGTTCCACTGGTGTCATGACCAGGTCGTCCAGCCCTTCCCATCATTTGAAGTAATGAGCTAGCATCAATATCCTGATGTCCAACACCAGCTCCACGATAGGCAGATGTGCCTTTGATGACGACCAAGTGACTTGGTAGATTAACACCCATTGCTAGAGTAGATGTTGCACATAAACATGAGATGACACCACTTCCAAATGCTTCCTCAACTAGTCTACGGTCAGAAGCATCAAGCCCTGCATGATGAAATGCCATACCTTTACGAATACATCTGTGCAATGCGGCTGAATCAGTCCTACCGGCAAAGTTAGTCAGTACTGAATCATTCCTCGATGAGCTATAAGACTTGGTGAGTTCCTCTGCTAGCTGTTCAGTTTCCTTCTTGGAATGGCAAAACACAATAGCTGGCCGGCCGTTGGAAAATCTCTTCAATATAGAAGGGACATGCTGGTTCAAACTCTTATCAAACAAGTACCTATTACTACCAATATGACCACAGGCTTGAACGTAAATGTTTAATGGAACAGGACGGTAAGACTGATCAAAGACGTAGGCCTCTCCAGATTCCACAAAAGAAGCAAGTTGGCCCAAGTTTGGAAGTGTAGCCGACACAGCAACAATCCTCATATTAGACGTGAGGGCATCGGGGGTGGTGCTCTTGTAACTTGACGAAGCAATCTCATTGATTGATAAAGTCTTAACACATGCAGCTCTTTGAATAGTCTTCATACGGCTAATGACACTCTCTAAGGTACCTCCACGATCCGTCTCTCCAATCATATGAACTTCATCAATCAGCACCAACTTTATACTTGATAGAAGTACGAATTGATCATTCCACTTGCGTGTAATACTATCCCACTTCTCTGGGGTTGTTAGGATCAAGTGAGAATTACTAATCTCATTGTAAGACGACGAGGCATTGACATCTCCAGTAATGGTTGTACAGAGGATGCCTGGATCAATATCAGTTAACCGTTTTGACCAATCGGCTTGTCGTTCTTCACACAGAGCCTTGTTTGGGGCAATGTAGACTACCTTTCGTGCTTTGGATACGCATCCAATACCATTACCAGTTAGGCTCGAGTTGAACAACCTTGCCATTGCCATTTCAAACAAAGCCGTCTTACCTGCTCCTGTTGGTGCAGAAACAATCACATTATCATCACTATTGGCAAGAACATTGCACATTTCCGATTGAACATTATTAAAGGAAGTAAACTTGGATTGCTTCCATAAGTTCTGCACCGGTCCTGAGAAGATTTGTGATACAGGAACGGTACGTCGAGCATTCTGGGGACGATTACGACTGTTGAGTTTGTGCACAATAGGATCAGGACTTGGCGAATAGGGTGGTGGCTTGAATTGACTATGGGTAACACCAAGCGTATCAATCTCACTTTGATTAGCATTTGGATTCAACCCAATATCGGGCAGCTCCACAATTCCACCGTTGAGAGGGACTTGATTGCTGCTATTACGTTGCGGCGGCATATCATTGTTTGTGGCGCTCCTACTTTCCTGTACCATCGTTTGGCGTTGTCCCCGTTGTTGCTTACGTTGTTGGCACGGATGGCTGTTTTGGTATGGATTGGCTGGTTTTGATGTTGCTGCGGTAGACTTCATTCTTTCTCCCTCCTCCTCTTGTTCAGCACGTGGTGTATCAAGGGAAGAAGGACTATCTGGTGGTAGCGATGATTTCTTCTTCTTTGCCGGAGATGTAGTTTCGTCATTACCAAACAACTCTAGAATCTCATCATTGCTTTGTTCCTCGGCACGTTCATTATTGTTGTTCTTCCCAAAGTAACTTGATGATTTGGTCTTTAGATTGGGTGAGCTATTCTCCTCGTTGGTCTTTTTCTTTTTGCCAACACCTAATGCCCCTGAAGTGACTTCATCATCACTAGAATCAATTGCCTCCTCCATTGGGCATTCCTTCTTCTCGCAATTATAACTAATGGTAAAATCTCGTTTGGTAGTAGCGGCTACTGAATTGTTGTTACTTGTGGCATCATCCTTCTTATTGTTCACGTCACCCCCCGCACTAGAGGTATTCTTTAATGATGTGGTGCCACTATCCCCCGCACCATTGACTGAATCATTCTCTTCCAACTCTGCCAAATCATCATCATCTAAAGAAGAATTAAATCCATAATTATCACCTTCTTTACCCTCATTCTTATTGTTGTTGTCGACCGTGTGCTTATCTTTTAATGCCTTATCCCCATCGGGTGGAGCTGAAGAAAAGAAATCAACTAAGTCATCATCATCATCTTCTTCTAAATCAGCATCCAAATCTTCCCCAATATTTGTTGATGATACACCTTTAGAAGTTGATTTATTACCATCCTGTCTTGGATTATGTTTTAATGGGATGGTTATATCACTATCATCGTCACTATCTGTCTCTGCTAATTCTTCCTTCTTTATAATTCTATTAACAACTTTCTTCTTAAATGGTACGGATACAACACTACTACCATCACTACTACTGCTACTTGATGACGTAGAACTATCATCATCTGAAGAGGAAGTAGAGGATAAACTAATAGCATCATCATTTTTGCTCTCTTTGCTATTACATTTCTTTGTACCATCACCTCCATTCTTATTCTCCTCTACGTCATTATCATTATTATTTTCCATCTCCACCGCAGCATCATCTTCAAAGAAGGCACTTTCAAAGTCTTCCCCAAAGTCTGTCATGCTGATATCTACGTTTGTACTTTAATTTATATTAAGTTCCCTCTAACCAAAGATTGATCGGCAATGTCGAGTGGAGGATGGATATTATTATATTTTTATTATGGTTGATAATAAAATGACGGACGGCTTGGGGTTTGTTGTATGGTGTGGTTGATATAATAATAAATGGATGACGTATCGATGGTATTATCCAATACAGTATTAATTATCGTCGTCTGGTTGGTAAATACCAACACTTGGTTAATTCAGGAGAACGCAGAGTATTTTCTTCCTGAGTCGCGAAGAGATCTTTTCTATTTATTTTTACAACACACGACGCCGCGCCGCTGATGATCAATACAAATAATGCCTTAGTATTATATCATAATGAGTTTAATTTGAGATATCGAGAGGAGGTTTGTTGAAGCTCAATCTTCTTATCTCCTTCGTCTTTATCGAGAGGAAGTTGGTGATGTGAAAGAAATTAGAGGAGATTAGCGATAGACTGGCGATGGTATCCTTCAAATAAGACATAGCAAATCTAGTTCGCTAGCGAACAGAGGACATGACAGGAATGTGCTATTGAAATGAGGATAAAATATAGTACACACAACACAAACACCTATGTTAGTTACCTACTGATTGCGGTATAGATCTACTACTTCCCCATTTGCCTGCAACAACACCTGCACAATAATGACAAAATTTACCTCATATCAATTCCTCCAACTTCTCAACGGCTTACAACTTCTTTGGCTTAAATACCTTATATAATGTTGCATCAATCAAACCCAATGTTGTAAATGTACCTCCAATAATTGCACATAAACTCGTTAAGTAATCATACCACTTCCTACCCTCCTTTTGTACCACAACACTCATTGGACTCATATCATATGAAAATCGTGCCTCGGGAACATTAACCTCATCATAGTATACAATTTGAGATTGTTCTAACATTTGATAAACGACAATTGAGTTGATATCATTAGCAGATCCACCAGATCCCATGTTAAGATGAGTAGACACAACCTTAATATAATGATGGAATGCCTGATGAAACTTTGACGTGGCATATATCTTCGAATCCATGGGGTTGAACTGTTTATGCTCCTCTGGAACTTGCTTCAATACACGTTTTACCTTCCTCATGAATAATGTGTTCTCCATATGAGATGGAAGGTTAGTAATAGGCTCTCCGAATGATAGATGATTCACACGATGAGTCAAATTTGTCATGGCAGCATTTAAATTGTGATTGACCGACTTTGCCTCGATGTGGAAGTTACCAGGCACACGATTAACCATCAAATGTCCCGATACTTGACAACCCGGATGTTCTGGACGTGAATTACCTGCATTTGGTCGCATTCGTTGTGCCTGTTCTGAATTACCCGCATTCTTCGTTTCCCAATCTTTATACTTTTGTTCCATCTCGAGTTTTCGCTTTGCATATCCTGTTAATGCCGCTACTGTTCTGTCCATTTTGTAATCGGGTAGAATTGCCTCACCCCCCTTGTACCAACGTAATGTGGGGAATGCCATGACTTTTTGATCTTTACATAATTGAGCATGGATGACACAGTTAACTTTACCAACTCCGACCGGCATACCTAATTTATGTACCTCTTCGCCAAACTTTTCCCACGTGGGATGAAGACGTTGGCACCAAATACACCATCTAAGAGATGATGAATGAATATAAATTAGACAATTGAACGATGAACTAACAAGCAATACAAAATACTTGTACTTACGGTGCATACATATCAATAAACGCCATTTCATGTCCTTGTAAAAATGCATGAAAGTTGTCCGGATTTAATTCCACAGCCTGCTCACCATCTTCATGTAATTCCTCCAAACTTTCCTCATGTTCCTCATGCACTACCTCCCGTTGTTCACGATTCCTCCCCGAGAAGATACGTCGTTGTCCACTTTCATCTAATTGCCATTTTTCAATATTCTTTGTTACATTTTGACGATTCGTCCCAAGTGTATCCCAAACATCCACGGAAACAAAATCACAATGTAAATCCATTAATGTAATATTAAAATTTAAACGAATTTGTGGTTGATCATTCTCATCTAATGCTATGGAAGTTTCCATCATTGACCTTGCAAAGGCTAGTGTTTCTGATAGGAATAAGATTCCCATAACTGCTATGGCACATATTGACATGAATGCTCCTAATGATGTTGCCTAAATGATTTGTTTGTTTAGAGAGTAGTATAAGTATATGTATGTTTTAGTGAAATGTGAATGATATTGATTTAAGTCAATGGAAATATCTTTATAGTGCACAAAACATATAAAAATGCCGACCAGTAACATTGTGTAGATTAGCCCCAAACAATCAATACAATCCAACTGGCCAACATCAACACTAAAAGTACTACCCAATGCCGCCATTTTAATCCAATCACAACTAATACCAAATCATCTCTACCTTTTCATTTGTACTACCTACAACCACACCCAATTACACAGTCATTGGTTGGTGTATCATCTTATGTCTTAGCCCAGCCCTACATATCGGCCTCAATACCCACACATTAAAAAAAGGCAAACTTGTATAATATATATGCATACATTCCTTACCTCAGTTAAATCTTTTGGAACACGTCTATAAAAATCCACAGACGCCATGGCATTTCGTCTACCACCACCGCCATAGATATTATTTGAATTCATGTTTTATGTGTTGTGTATTTTTTTTATTTATATAAGATATGGTATATTTTCAGTGATCTGACCAACACGAAATTATCAAATGTAGTAATCAGTGGGTAGTACAGAGCAACGTAGGACACTACTTGCAATTAGAGACAAGAGAAGGTGGGTGATACTACTTTAATAACGTGCACTGTAACCAGTGCAGTGCATGGGAGGTTTTAGTGCATGAAATCTGCACTAGTGAAGCCCCAAAATGCACGCATGAGCGATAGCGAATGCGGGCATGTGGGGCTGAACGCGTGCAGATTTC
>Ga0214481_101080_pt1 | contig 12005 bp, 11 predicted proteins | sample M1_20Mar14CPVII9_4_FD_165057 | JGI IMG/M metagenome (GOLD analysis project Ga0214481, IMG submission 165057) | Marine eukaryotic communities from Monterey Bay, California, United States - M1_20Mar14CPVII9sort6BwellG10 | ecosystem: Environmental > Aquatic > Marine > Unclassified | place: USA...
TGAGTGCACAATCGTCACACAATTTTCAAATTCCTCCGCTGAAAGCTAACGGAAAAATGAGTAAGCGGCACCGGCAGATTCTTATTCAGCACAAGTTGTAGATGATTCTACATATGTTAAACGTCTTGTAATTATAATTATCGGCGACGATATGCGGTGAAAGTTCGACAGCTCCGTCTTGTCGAAATTTTGCAATTTACGCGGTAGCTACGTAGAAAATGGCTCTGTGGACAGTTTTTGCGTGTGGACAGTTTTTGTGGACGGTAGCAAACTACTACTCACAGAAGATGCAAATCAAATTTTCACTAAGAAGCCCCTAAGAAAACAGGCCTATATATTCCACGTGGAATGTTGAACTTTTTTTGTTTCCCCAAACGGCGATCGGCCAGACCTTATAACATCGTGCCTCTTTATTTTCCAAAATCAAAGACTCCCAATTACAATAATGTGAAACAACAACAACAAAATGCAAATCAAAAATTAGCTAATAGCCGCCCAAGATAAGCTCTAGCCTTCTACGAAGCCTGGATTCACAATGAGCTCCAACCAAGAAGAAGAACACACATCAAGTGGTAAGGATGAAGAACAACAGCCACTGACATCGTCATTTGAACTGTCCTCTGTCCTTCCTATTAATGGAAACTCGGTTCCTCCACAAATTGATCGATGCACCACAATTAAGGCACTTGATGCGCTATTGAATCAATCATTACGTCCTACTCCAAGTGATGTCTACGGATATGGACCAATGTTATTATCTGATATTCCAAAGAATATTAGGGAGAATAAGGATCGTGGTGTTGTGCTTGGTAAGTTTTTGTTGCAATCATATCATGTGTCATTGTTATTTTTTAAAGATGGTGCACCTCAACATATTATACCCAACTACCCTCAACTTATTATATCATATACCCAGGTATTGACGAGGCAGGACGTGGTCCTGTACTAGGACCGATGACATACGGCTGTGCTTTTTGGTTGGACGGATCTGACAACATTCCAAAAGACTTCAATGATTCAAAACAGCTTAAAGCTGATAAGAGAGCTCTATTATTTAAACAAATACAATCATCAGAGACTATTGGCTTTGTACTAAGAATCTTACATGCTTCTGAGATTAGTAGGTCAATGTTGAGAAAAGTACCATACAATTTGAATGCAATGTCTCATGATGCTGCTATTGATATGATACGTTGTGTATTAGATGCCGGAGTGAAAGTTGATACATGGTATGTAATTTTATTTGTATTATTGTGCACATGTGTAAATCAAATTATGTACTCATATGTAATGAAATATATATCATTGTATTATTATGATGTACTCATATTGTTTATGTTTGCCGCTGTAATCTCTTTTAGCTACATTGATACTGTTGGTATTGCAGATATGTACAGGAAGAAATTAGAACGTGTGTTTGTAGGTAAGGGGATTACATTCATTGTTGAAAAGAAGGCGGATGACAAATATGCTCCTTGTTCAGCTGCTTCGATTGTGGCCAAAGAGTCTCGTGATACAATAATTGAAAACTGGAAATATACAGAAGAACCGAATTATGAACCCAAGAATGGGAATGTATTTGGTAGTGGATATCCCTCAGATCCTAAATGCAAGACTTGGCTTGGGAGTAATTGCAATGTCGATGTACCATTTGGCTATCCTGATTTTGTTAGATTCTCTTGGGCACCCTCTAAGAACGCTTTGAAAGATCATGGAGAAAACAGTGGGCATATGATCAAATGGGAAGCAGATGAGGATGAAGAAGATGATAGTGGTGGCAAGCAACAAAGTCTAGACTCATTTGTAGTATCAAAGAAGGCGGAAGGCAAGGGAAGAAGTGGTAATCTAGAGGAACTGAGGAGAAAGAAGGCTCGGCTTGGAATTTACAATGAATTAGGACTTGGCAAGGTGACAAAGTTTGTTGAGGCTGCTTACTAATGCATTCTTTTGGCAATCAGTTGTTGTTATTATTTCCACCGTCTGGTAGCCAGTATGATTGTAACATAGGATGATGTTTATGAAAGAAACTAAACAAGTAATTCCCCAATCTCTATTTTCACATACTAACAGACTTCATTCTCGTTAATAATCGGGGCTGTTTAATGTTTTTGATTTGTTGTAGTAATTGTAATTGGGTTAAGATAAACAAATAGCTTGCATGTATCTCTCTTACATATCATCCACATTCTTTCCTTCTAATTCAAAATCATCATCCATCTTCATAGTTGTTCTCCAAACATCAATTAACATTTCCTGAGCTAGGAATTCTTTACTATCAAAGGTTGCATCTGTCCCGTCAACATATGTAAATTTAACTTTTGGTGCATCAGGCTTTGAATGAATGATTGGATTAACCTTCAACTTTGGATTACTATTTAGTAAACGTTCTGAATTTACTTGTCTGAGTAGTTCTCTTGCTGATCTGGTACGCATATCAAATGCTATATTATTGTGTGATATATCAGGATAAGAATTGAGTATGATCCAACAGCTATACATAATATATAATATAGCCAAACAATAATACCATACTCACGGTTGAAATGTATATCAACAGTCCTCACATACTTAATGAGATGTGAGGACATATCCTTTGTTATTTTCAAAGGCATGTTTTTTTTGGTATTGTATATATGTATGTCAATGTGTCTATAAACACCGAACAAGAGGACGATAACCTCAACAATCTAAAGATGATTGAAAATACTGATGTATACGTATACGACGACCACACTATATAACAAAACAACTATTTATCACCGTACCAATCAACACTTTATTGCAATTTGCAAATTTCAAGCGGTATCTTTTTATGGTAATGAAATGAACTCTCTTCCATCCGATCCACAAGTGCTAACGAATAATGGACGTCTACCATCAAGCATGCCGGATAATTCTCTTCCTAACCTCCTTTATAGCACTATATACATGTCCACATTCAAAGGTTGAAGAGTCATTCAATCTCCAAGCTTCATATGACTTGTATTACTTTGGTGTAAAACCCTCTTGGAGATCATTCATTAATGAGAGGTCATCATCATGTATATCCCAAGAAGATGGTACTACGACGACTGATACTTGTTCTTCACCAATAGATGATGATATAGATACTTTTCTTCCATATGATCATTTGCAATATCCAGGAGGTGAGTAGATATATAGATCATTTTTCGTTTGCAATTATATGCCCTGTAATATTATGTCCTTCTTATCCATTGCACTGATCCATTTACATATTGCATATTACAGTGGTGCCACGGACCTTCTTAGGAGCATTTATACTATCGTCAATAATAAGGATAATATCAATCATCATACCTAAACAGATATACAATCTACCATCTCATCCAATGACAGTACAATTTCTAATAAGATTACAATTATTACTCTTTGCTTGGATGGCACATGTTCGATTATCAAAAGCATTAGAAGGGTACTTTAACGATAGACACATACACTCATCGTCATCATCATCATTAAAAGAACAATATACAAAAATATCAACACTAACAACATCAAAGCTGATTGCAAACTACTACCTCTTGATAACTGCATCACAATTTCATCTACCATACTATGCAAGTCGTCTCTTACCAAATACTTTTGCAACAATACTAGTTACATTATCCTACGCTGCATGGTTTATTAACAAACCACACATTACAGCTGCATATTTGATATTCACAACTGCAATATTTCGATGTGATATATTACTATTACTATTTACTATCGGTTTGACAATGCTCATTCGTCGTGAGTTGTCAATTAAGCATGCATTAATCATTGGAATTATCACTGGTATGTTTAGTTTGATATTGACTGTACCATTAGATTCATTACTGTGGAGAAGATTGATTTGGCCCGAGTTTGAGGTATGGTGGTTCAATACTGTTGATAATAGATCAAGTGAATATGGCGTCAATGCTTTTCACTGGTACTTCTCTAGAGCATTACCAAAGGGAATGTTATTGACGGCTCTATTGGTACCACTAGCGTTTATAAGACCACCAGAGTCATCAACAAAGACATCAACAATAACACAGAAAGAATCAAGAAGTATACAAAAAACAAGCCGAATGTTTGATCTGCATCTACTTCACTTTTTTGTACCAGTATGCGGATTTATACTGATATACTCTTTCCTTCCACATAAAGAGATACGGTTCATATTCGCAGCAATACCAATGTTTAATGTATGTGCAGCATATGGTATGAGTAAACTGCATCACATGGCATTCTCTGCTTCTAATCAACCGAAGTCGAAATCAAGGAATTACAAGTTATTGATACTTAGATGCATCTATCTATGTGGACTGGGATCTATTGCATGTACTTTGATGGGAAGTATGATATTCATGAACATATCAAAGGAGAATTATCCTAGTGGAGTTGCACTAGAGCGTCTAAGACATCATTTGGAACAGGAGACTTCTGAAAAGTGGAACACAATACATGTTCATGTAGACGTTGCATCTGCCATGACAGGAGTTTCATTATTTGGACAGAGACACATCTCATATCGGTATTTGAATAGAGAAGAGGATGTATACGAAGGACCATTTCGTATAGGCAAGTCTGGGTATGAAGAAGAAAACAGTAACACAGGCTCAACAGAAATGACATTGTTTACACATTTGGTTACTGAACAAGGATTAGTGGAGGGTTATCATGTGATTGACACTGTACAAGGGCATCCTCGATTAGACATACGAAACTTTCGAATAGAGACACAGGATGCTATTTACATTCAGGAGAGAAATGGGTATTAAACTTACTGCAATCGTGGTACCCTTTGGCCTGTCGATGTTTGTGACCTAAGAGACAAGAGAATGTACGGATGTGTATCTCTCTTTGGATTCGCTGTGTAAGGTAGAGCAACAATAACTTATACTTATAACCGAAAACAACTTTTGAGATTATGGTCGACTATCTTATTGTTAATCTACACAATCTCCTTAGGAGTAGGTTACCGGCCTCCAGTTTTTATTATACTCAACCGGCTGCAGGTACACAATGAGGCAGGATCTCTGCAGAAAGCCTATTGTTTATCATTCTCCAGTATATTCGAAGAAGATAAACACCTCTGGCCATTGATTGGCCATATGAAAGATTTGAAGATATGTCTTGATGATCTAGGGGTAGAAGTGATTGAGGAAAATTCTTCTACCCTCTTTTCTTGATGAACACAAACTGTACATGAGAGATGTATCTATTCTACATCGACACTTTACTGACCAAAGTTTCCCCAGCCGCCGATTAACCCAGTCATCCAACCAATGATCATTCCAATGTAATCAAGTTCGGGTTCAGTTGTAACCTGTGGTGAGTTCATAGATAATAGAGTGTTAGTAACTCAGTGGATAATAGGTATCAAGTAAGACATGAAATATGATTATGTCTACTTACATTACTAGCGCAGTATTCAGGTGACTGCCGAAGAACATTATTCTACGAGGAGACAAGAGACAAGATTAGTTAAACAAAATATAGTAGAGCAATCATATATAAGAAACACACGCCTTTACTTACCATTATAATCTGATCAGAGATGAGGTAGTTACCAGACTCCATTGGTAGAGAGTTACATCTCATATCATACTGCCAACCAACTTTCATGACAACTGGCTTACCACCAGTTGTCACTCCATGAAATGCCATTGCCATTCCAAAGGGTACATACTCTAACTGATTCACTAATTCTACGCCACAAACAAGACTATACGAGGCGGACATATGTGAGTATACGTCGTTCACACCCCATACTCCCACCTCGAGCCCAGTGTTGATTGGTTTTCCATGCACGTCCCATTCAACAGTCTTGATGCTATGAACTTCAGCCATGGTAAATGGTTCTCCATAGCCTAGGTTGCGAAGGGGTTCATCCTTTCCATCGACATTGTCGATGACTTCCTCCCATGTTGATAGCCACCAATCATCGCCTTCTTCAGCAGTCTTAGGAGCACTACCATGAAGATCCAACGTCACACCACAAGCACCTCCCTTGATACCAGAATTACCTTTAAGACCCAATTCACATCTGCCAAGCACCATTGGTTTTTCAAAAGCCATCATAATGTCAAATCCGGAGGAAGAACATACACAAATATCAGGAGTATAAGTATCCATGTTGATGAGTGAAGTAGTTAGTGGAGGAGAAGCTGATGAAGATGATCGAGTTGCAAATTTATGAGTAGATTCTATTGCAATAAAGCACTCAACGCATATTGACTTGAGCACGTAGTCAGTGCGTCAGAGGCTAACGCATTCGAATTGAGAGAGCACAGTTAGAGGCTAACGCATATCGCCGAGAGCACGTCAGTCTGACTGCTGATAGTTGTATGTCTTTAACGCATGTGGGGTGGCTCGAAGTCTATTTTTTTTAGACAAAGAAACTAAGACTTACCGAAGAAAGGTATCCTTTTCCATGAATGCGGTAGGTACAGACGATCACGTACCTGAGCATGATCTTTATGTAGTTTTATTCTGTGTTTTGGATCCTAAAAGAGACACACTACCACAATAAGAAAGAGATCAATGTGCTCAAAAGGTATCATATTTAAAAAGTCTGAAGATCTTACTGTTTCCTTATATCTACATATATCTTTACGGGGTAACACCTCCGCCTCCTAATAGAGAACCATGTAATACAGCATTCTCGGCTAGATATGTGGCAATACCAGCAAAGTATCCAATCGCTGCACCAATCGATACCTTCTTGGCATACCAAAGGAAATCTACCTTCTCTAATCCCATCAGTGCTACACCACTTGCCGATCCAATTACTAATATCGATCCTCCAGTTCCAGCACAAAGAGCAATTAGCTGCCACAACTTATCATCCGTACCATAATCGGTCAAATCATACATTCCCATCGTCGCTGCAACCAGTGGAACATTATCAATAAGAGCAGATGCAATTCCAATAACAGTAGCAATGATATCCTGACTTGGCAAGTTATCATTAAGGAAGATGGCAAGATCTTTTAACAAGCCAGACTTGTCCAAGACTCCAATGGACATGAGAATTCCAAGGAAGAAGAGAATGCCCGATGTATCAAGCTTGGAAAGTGCTGCTGGAACTTTCAACTCCTCATCTTCCTCACCCATGTGAATGATATCAGTCAATGTCCAAATAGCACCAAGCCCAGTAAGCTGCAAAAGAGAAGACGATGTTAGTTACTCGTAGAACATTATCATACTCAGTGCACAAATACAAGTTCATGTGAATAAACTTACCATGGCAAGGTAAGGTGGTAAGCCAGTAAGCTCTGCAAAGATTGGTACCGAAAGCAAACATGCAATACCTGACCAAAATACAATAGTACCCCTTGTAGACAACTCCGATGGAGGGGGAAGTGACGACTCTGACAATGATGCATCCTCCTCTACCTGATTCACAAGGAAGAAGAGTGATGCCACAAGACATACAATCGATGGTAGGAATAATTCCGTGACTGTTGGGATTGTTGATAATTGATTATTAATCCAAAGCATCGTTGTGGTAACATCACCAATGGGTGTCCAAACACCTCCTGCATTCGCGGCAACTACAACCATTGCACCGAATAATCGTCTATCATCATCATTTGGGATTAGTTTTCGTAGTAGAGATACCATAACGATTGTTACTGTGAGGTTATTGAGAATTGCTGATAGGAAGAAGGTTAAGAATCCAATAACCCAGAATAATCCCTTCTTTGATTTGGTTGTAATCAAGTTGGTAACTACCTTGAAACCCTGATGGGCATCAACAACTTCAACAATAGCACTTGCAGCCAGTAGGAAGAAACATATATCAGAAACTTCTGCCAATTGATCCTTCAATTGGTCTAGTACAGTATCACTAGCAATACCCGACGATCCACCATAAAAGTCGGCATATGTTACCCAAAGACCAGTTGACATTAGTAATGCCACCGCGGCCTTGTTGAATTCAAATACCTCCTCGAATATAATACCTATGTAGCCGAGTACGAAGATACCAATCATGGCTAATTCCGAATGAGAGTGTAGCCATGCACTTTGTGATGCGAATAATGCCACACTTCCAGCGCTAATGATAGCTGTTACTGCACGGATGATGTCTTTCTTGGCTGTTTCTTCATTTCGTGCTAATGAATTTGCCTTGGACTGGAAAGAGTTGTAGAGGAATTAGAAAGTTAGAGATGAACATTCAAAGTCAAAATGACATAAGATGTGTTCATTAACCAAAAACACACATACAGTAACACAAACACACCTTTAACTCCTCACGCATCTGTTCAATAGGCTTATCAGCCAATCCAGGAAATTTCTGTGACAACTTATCAAAACTTAATCGTTCATCAACCTGTATTACCCTCAATACATCCTGCATACTAATAACACCCATTACATTGGAATCATTTAGATAACTAAAATTTGGACCACACTTATCAACTAAGAGTGTATGTCGGACATTATTCGTTGTCATAATTGCTACTGCCTGAGAGGCTGTATTGCCCTCCTCAACACAGATAAAGTTAGATGATGGTGTGATAAAGTTAGATATGGGTGCTGCCATGAATGATGCCGATTCCTCTTCACTTGATGTTGCCGAACGCTCTGTTGCTAATCGGATATAATCAGCATCAGTAAAAATACCAACTAAAACTTCATCATTATCATATACTAATGCAACATCTCCCTTAATATCACCAGAACTTAATCCTTCCATGACTGTAATTACTGAATCTGACGACTTTGCTTTGTAATATCCGGTTCCGCCACGTGATTTTAAGATCCGTCCTACGGGAGATGAAAAGCCGTAGCCCTCGGGGGTTAAGTTTGATGGTGGATTTGTGGATAGTACTGCTAAATCTTCACCTAGATTCATATTTATTTGTGTGGTAGTTCTTGTAGTGGTGGGAGATGATGATATAAATGACGAAGTGCGTGCACCATGTTTGAGAGTTGACTTTTGAGATGGAGCTGGTGCAAATCCCAGTACATTATTATTCGTCGATGCCAAAGCGGCGGCTGCAGATAGAAGGGTAGCTACTTTCGGTATCATGATGTATTAATTGCAATGGATAGGCCGCTATTACTCTTAGGTAGTAGTTGCAATGACAATATGGTAGGTACGATGATCTGTGGTCTGTGGTTGAGATTATTGAGAATGCTAAAATTTGACTTACATTGGATACCGCATCTTTGTATAGGTGTTTACCCGTATCTTTGATTGAGACTCACTGTATTTGCAGTATTATATCCAAATTGATATAGGCCTAAACCTAATAACATTACAGAGAACCATGGTTGGGGACATTACTGATGGTGGTGGGCCCTGGCATCCACTGACGTTTTCACTCCGTTTTTGCAAAATAAATCGATGTCATCCTCGCTCCTACTGCACCGCCAACTCTCAACGCCGTAGCTAATATATCCAGTACATATCTCCTAAAGCATTAGCAATAGTACACCATTGTCTATCTAAATCATCTACGCCGGTATCATATTAGCAGCAGTCTACAGAAACATATAATAAATAACAACAATAATATAAAAATGAAATTTGCAACTCCAATCCTAGTAACTCTTGGCATCTCTTCAACCAATGCCTTTTCCACAACACTCCGACCAACAACATCGACAAGTATCTCAACAACAACTGCATTAAACGCCGAGAAGAAACGTGTAGTAGTAACAGGTCTAGGTGTAATCTCCGGCTGCGGTATAGGACACAAAGATTTCTTCCAAAATGTATCAGATGGTAAATCATCACTCGATGTAGTAACTCGCTTCGATCCTACACATTATCCATGTAAAATTGGTTCCGAGGTACCAGATTCCATGTTCGATCCGAAAGATCATTTCGTTAATCCTAAGAATGCCAAGAGTAATGATAGATTTACACACTTTGCAGTAGCAGCGGCAAGATTGGCATTGAAGGATGCTAAGTTGGGTGATACTCCCGAAACGTTGGAGAATGCCGAGAAGTGTGGTGTATTTGTTGGTAGTGCTTTTGGGGGTATTGAAACTTTTGAAAAGGAAGTTTTGAAGTTGCATAAGAAACCAGAACGTCCCAAGGTAAGAATGATATTGAAAGTTTTTGTTGTTATTTGATAACTTGGTTGTTGATTTGGTTTTAGGATTACATATGGAGGTGAACAGTTCATTGTATATTACTGAGAATAAATGATACCTTGGAGTATTGCATGGTTTCATTCTACTTGTTCAGAACTGAGGTTTGCTTTTACTGTTGCACTTTGAACACATCTGATGTCATCTTCATTTCTTCCTTCCTCCTTTCCAAAAAAGGTATCTCCGTTTACCATTCCTGCTCTCCTGGGCAACACTGCTTCGGGAGTAATTGGTATTGAATGTGGATGCAAGGGACCAAACTACGGCGTCACTTCAGCATGTGCATCAGCATCACACGCAATTGGGGAAGCATTCGGTATGATTGCTGATGGATTTGCTGATCAAATGGTCGCCGGCGGTACAGAGGCAACTATTACTCCATTAAGTTATGCAGGATTTAGTAGTATGAAGGCTATGAATACGAATTACAATGATAATCCAAAGGCTGGATCACGTCCATTTGATGCCGATCGAGGAGGCTTTGTTATGGGTGAGGGAGCTGGTGTTGTCGTACTTGAATCACTCGACAGTGCTTTGGCACGAGGAGCACCCATATACTGTGAAATGATTGGATATGGCGCTACATGTGATGCTCATCATATCACAACACCTGCACCAGAAGGACGTGGACTAGCCGCTGCAATGGAAATGGCAATTGAACAAGCTGGTATCGACAAAACTGATATTAATTATGTCAATGCTCATGGAACATCTACAGCATACAATGACAAATTCGAGACAATGGCATTCAAATCTGTATTTGGCGAACATGCTACTAAGAAGGATGGCAAGTTTGTGGTGTCAAGTACCAAGGGTGTTACAGGACATACACTGGGCGCCGCAGGGGGTTTGGAAGCTATCGTGGCCGCAAGAGCAATCCAAGATGGAGTAGTACCACCAACGATTAATTATGAAACTCCCGATCCAGAATGCGATTTGGATTATGTTCCAAATGAAAAGAGAGAAATGAATGTGGAAGCTGCCATGAGTACCAATCTTGGATTTGGAGGACACAATGCAGTTGTTCTTTTCAAAAAGTATGCTGAGTAGATAGGCAAAAGGAATATGCTAGCCAAACGCTACTTACACGGCTTAGATAGTGAACAATTTATCTTTATGTAAACAATACAGTCTCAGGCATCGATCAATCTACTCATCCTTGTGTACATAGAATAGACCTAACCCTGACCACTTATTCTCTGGATCGCATTTATAGTACATACGATCGGTCTAAGGCGATCTAGACTGTCAATTTTCTTTTGAGATAAGCTCATTCACGTCTACAGGCGCAGCGAAGAGAGTACGGGCTTAGACATCTTGTACTTGTAATCCATATCTCTATAACAAATAATTACTCTACTCTTACTTTTGTTGCTCAATCACCAATCCACAAGGTAAGGTACACTTCTTCACTTAAAACTGTTCGTGTACTTCCTATCTAAACATACTACTCATACTTTCTCTCATACCACTTACACCATTAAAGACAAGGCATATCCAACAATAATGGCTCCTACAATACCAACATGTGAGCTGATAGTTGCCGAAGAGGTTTCTTCAGCCGCTGGGGGAGGTGGGAATTTAGATTCTGGAAAGTCTGTCGGAGCCGGCGTTGCGTCATCATCAGGTGCTTCGGTTGGAGCTGGCGTTTCATCATCAGTTTCCCATGTAATTGAGGGTTCAGAAGGATCTGAAGCTGGGGCTGGATTCGGCTCAGTATTAGCTCCACCAGTTGGAGCCCAAGTCAAAGCAGGTTCCTTACCAACTACTTCTTCTTCCTCCACAATCACACCCTCAATCTCATCTTGCCATCCAGGTTCACATCTAGAGGCACAGAATGGACCTTGAAGATGCGCGTTTCACGGTTATGATGACAAAAGAGAGATCATTGTAATGAATGTTAG
>Ga0214481_101082_pt1 | contig 12003 bp, 8 predicted proteins | sample M1_20Mar14CPVII9_4_FD_165057 | JGI IMG/M metagenome (GOLD analysis project Ga0214481, IMG submission 165057) | Marine eukaryotic communities from Monterey Bay, California, United States - M1_20Mar14CPVII9sort6BwellG10 | ecosystem: Environmental > Aquatic > Marine > Unclassified | place: USA...
AACATCACAGAAGGCTTGGTCTATACTACTTTGAAATATTTACTAGCAGCTCATATTAGCGCAGAGATATTAGATATTAATATACTCTTTTCTACCGACCACGTCCTTCTTTAATAAACATAAGCTAGTACAAAATGGTGAGATACTTTGTGCTAGTTGATGTTGATGTTTTAGGATGACGTATGATATCCAAATTTTATATGGGTGTTCAAGTATGATGGGATTTAGGTAAAGCGGAGGTATTATAGTCATTGGGGGCGATTTAAGGTGTATATTACTCGTTTGATGTGCAATTCATCGTTTGGTTTGGTGTTGTGAGGAAAAGTTGGGGATTTGCAACACGTCATATGCACTTTTTCAATGTCCTCTGTATTGCAACTTTATTCATACTAACCGTACCCTATCCCTTCCCCCGACTCTCATTCATACCTTACTAATATCTTTCCAGTCCAACTTTTTCGCCGCACTTGATGACTCTGATACTGAGCGTAAAGCTCCCACCCCTGCCGTGAACAAAAAGAAGCAAGCTCCCAAGAAGACAGTTGTAGAGCCTTCTAAGGTTGAGAAACGCCCGTAAGTTTCATTTATGTTGTGGAATATTTATAGTGTCGTTGCTTGAATAATGGGGTGGTATATCATAAGTGCAGTATTGCGTTGTTTGGTATCTCTTTGTGATGCAATGCCGTATCCAAATTGCAGTACCAACTTGAAACTTATTTTGTTTCTTCTTTTATCCCCTCTCCTGGATACCAATCAATACATTATGCCTGTATATCATTTCAGTCCTAAGAAAGAGGACCGTCATACTAAGGGCGGACGCGGATCACGTCCTGCCGCACGTGATGGCAAACGGACCCATGATCGTCGATCGGGAACTGGCCGCGGTCGTGAGGTTAAGAAGGGTGGCGGAGGCGGACGTAATTGGGGATCGGACCAAAACGATGCCAGGAAGGCTGAGGGCCCTGTCACCGAGGGTAAAGAAGATGCCAATACTCCTGAAAGTGAAGAGGCTGCCGAGAAGGAGGAGGAGGCTGTTGAGGAGAAGGAACCTGAACCTGAGGAAATCACCATGTCGTATGATGAATACATGGCACAAAAGGCCAAGCCCGACTCTGAGGCATTCAAAGCTCTTGAATCTCGTGAGGTAGATAATGAGTTTGCCGGTAAGGCTGCGGCAAAGAAGGAAGAGGCAGACTTCCTTGTCATGGGTGGAGGAAAGGGTCTTAGGAAGAAGGGAGCTGGAAAGAAGGAGAAGGAAAAGCTTGTTCTTGACTTTAAGGTCAAGAGTGCCATCAGGTGAGATGATTTACAATGTCAATTTCTTGGTTGGAATATAAGGGCATACTTTCGATACCACCAAGTCGATTGGGCAGTAGTTGGGCTAAGTTTTGCCGTTTTCCACATTCACTAACTCATATCCTTATTTTAATTCTCCCCCAAAATATAACAATAAATAAAGTGATGACCGCGACCGAGGCGGAGATAGAAGACGTGATGGGAGACGGGATGGCGGACGTAGAGATGGAGGCAATCGCAATCGGGATGGGCGAAGAAACTCCAACAGGGGGAACCGAGGACAAGGGGGGAAAGGAAAAGGATTTGCTGTGAACGAAAACGCATTCCCATCACTATAAAGGGTGGAACTGTCGATTGAGTTTTGATTAAGGAGAGATATTATTATGAGTTTGAATTGGGACTATGTCAATAATGAGGCATCGTAGAAGAAGCAAATTGGGGTGCTTTCTTCGGCTAAGTAGGTTTCGGAAAGAAAAAGTGCGAATGTAATATTAATGTTATCCAGAAAGTATATCGAGGCAAGGTCAGCATTAGAGAACAATTACCGTTGATTTTGGGGGAGTTGCTAGATATTGAGAAGTAAGCGTCTAATATTATAGGACCTATTTCTAATGGACATCACAGGGTACCCTAGTCTATTTAGCTAATCTAAGTCTGTCTATCCCTGAGGATAGATCGTTCTTCGCAGTATACCCGAATAAAAGTCTCCTACTTCATAATATAATACCTACCAATTCAATACCGTCTCGGGATATGCTATCAGCAGACGCCAAATGGTTTCTGTATACTCCACTTGCTCACTTACAAACTCACAAAACAGATGAATGACTTTGGACGGTCACACAAGAGTAGTCATTCCATGGAGCATGGATAGACACGGAGTTCATATTGGATGGGCATCCCAAGCACTACTATTTAATTGAAGCTCGGTATTTCAAAACAAATAGCATCTCTATGTGGTTATGAGTTGATACATTTATTTGACCTATAGATCATAGTCACACCACTGTACTGAGATGTCACGTCCAAGTTCGCTCATCTTCTTCACACTCTTAGCATATTGGTCAAAGAAGGCCTGTTTATCGTTTGCAAACTTAATAACCAGATCCCTAAAGCTACTGTCTAACATAAGAGCTCGATCCGTAGGCAGTTGCATAACACTTTCAATTGGAGTGCATCCTGTGCTTGCTCTGTCCTCCGGTGTCATTCCTTCAGCAAAGTAATCACAATTACTTGTAGTTACATTCTCATACTTCACCAACTGTTGGTAGTAATCATTACTGAAATCCTCAGGAGTAGGTGTAAAATCTCCTTCGAAGCCCGAGCCTGCTTGACCCTGTCCACCGCCAAGAGTATGAGCTCCAGATAGGGCAACAATATCAACATCATCCAAGGCAGCTCTATAAAAGAAATCCCGAAGCATCACATTGTTGCCCAAGGGAAGAGGGAGGAGACCATCCTGACTTACCCCGGAAGCTGATATCCGTCCAGCTTCAAAGTTAAAGTCTTCAAACAGGGGTCCACCAGCCACCTCTACTGCTACCATACTGCAAATCTGGATGGCATCGCCTGGGGAAAGACTAGTATCATCAAATTTTCCCATTAAGTTCATGGCACATAGTAGACCCTGATTGAGTGTCCTACTCTGACCGTACCAAGATTCAGCATTGTTATACAGTCTACCATCAGCTCCACCTGTTCCAGACCACTTGTTGAAATCTGCAGCGTCGTGGAACCCAGCTCGGACAGTCGGCGGAATATCAAGTGTTCCATCCATGTCGGGTACATGCATAGCCCTCACAGCATCCGCAACAGCACCAACATCATATCGTTCACATGGAATACGAGGTAGTGCTTTCTGATACATGCTGATGCCATGTGCTAGATTGCTACCCCTCTCTAGATCGAGATCTTTATGTGTACCAGATCGGAAGCCTTCCCTGTTGACAAACACTGGAGAGCACTGACCACAGGTACGTTGGCAGTATGTTCCGTCTTGTATGAGGTTTGACATACAGCCACAAGTAAAAAACTCATCATCAAGGAGTATAGTATCATCAGGGTTCATACAATCCTCTGTCCAAGACTCGGCTACTTCCATACAAGTCATTTCAGGTGGTGCGATATCTTCCAAGCATGGTTCAAAGACATCTTTATGCAAGCCTTGATTTCCATCCGAAGGTACATCACATACCTTGTCGTTGGCGTCACATGACACTGGCTCGAATGTATCACCATCCTGAGCGGTATAAGAGGGGGCTGCTCCATGTTCGGGGAAAGAGAACACAGGACAACCCTCTGTGTTTTTCCGGCCCATGTGCTGTTCATGACCGGGTGGTACTATTTTGCTCTTCCTCTTGACCGCTTGAATCGCTTGTTCTTTGAAGACTGAAGTAGTATCACTGGTACCTCTAAGTTTGGGCTAGAGGTAGAACATGATATGTCAGTATTAATAGACTATTATAGATGAATAAGATGAAAATAAAAGTACAAAGACAGTAAAGTTAAAGCCGTGTTCTTACCTCAGCTGACATAGCACCTGGAGTAACACTAAGTATACGTAGTGTAGTAGTTGCAGCTAGTAGAGTGAATTTCATGATTTACTATTGTTTGTAGTTGAAAGTTGTGTTTCTTTCCTGTTTATTGTATTCTCCTTTAACCTTTTGCTTGAATTGCTTGTTGTTGATTCTTGTTTTATGACTATGAGTAGAGTGAGAATATGATGAAACAAAACAATCTTGGTCAAGATGGTTTACTCTTGATTCCATATCAACACATCTTGGCCGGTCACATTTAGTTGGCGATAAATCGTCGCTAATACAATACTCGGTATCCTTCACCCAATAAAGAGTATTCCTTGGAGTATCAATCCTCTAACTCAAAGTACTCCAGTTCCTTGATGATATACTACTCTACCAATTCAATACTGTCTCAGGATATGCTGTTAGGAGACGCCAAATGGTTTCAGTATACTCCGGTGCATCCTCCTCTTCTTCAAATCTATTTACAAACTCACAAAACAAGTGAATTGGAAGCTTATCATCTACATTCCTTTCTGACACTGATGCTGATGACAATGGCGTTTTAAGTAGATATGATATCACCTCACAGTTTCCCCCCCGACACGCATGATGGAGTGGGAAGTTTTTGTTCACATCACATGCATTCAACCGGTCAGGTGAAAGTACTGCCAAGTACTCGACAATATCCACTTTACTGTACTGAATTGCAATGTCTAAGGGACACATTCCACTACCGTTAGGTACATTGACCGCATCGGGATTGCCTTTGACTAGCAGCTTGACTGAACCGAGCGGAGCATTATCTCGTACTGCTTTATGAAGTGGCAATGAACCAGCACGATCTACTGTCCTCATGAAATTTACCTCTTGTGCTTGTCTAGCATAATTCAATTGGGTAGATAAAAAGGCTAGCAGCTCCTGATTCCTCCCTCTTAACTCTTCACGATTGTCTCTGATATGTAGACTTTCAGGGTACAGTCCAAACAAATACTCTACTGTCTCAAGTCGTCCATGATCGCATGCAAGGTGAAATGGTAACTCTCCATCACCATTTAATCTTTTCACCAATTCTGGGTAGGCATCTACAAGAACTTTGCAAAAGGCTGAAGATTTGTTGTAAGCAGCGAAATGCAATGGCAAGTGACCTTCATCGTCAGTTTCTGATACCGAGCCTGGATGTGCCTTGAGTAAGAGTTTTAATATATCTATTGCTACTTCTTCGTCCCTCTCGTCCATACACAGGATATGAAGGGGTAAGGCCAGGTAATGATTTTGCTGATGAGCACACTCTGGCCACACTCTGAGGAGGAGTTTAATCATACTTGGTGTGATACCTTCATTCTTACAGGCTATGTGGAGAGGAACTGCGTCATGTAAATCCTTTGCGTTCAGAGAAGATGGGTTCAATTCAGAAAGATATTTCACCACATCAAACATATCTCCAACACTTCTATTATGAAGAAGGATATGAATTGGGGTGCACTTTGTATCCTCATCAGTTAATAGTAAAGTTTCTGGTGTATCAATCAACTCTTTTACAATGTCAAGATCAACATTTGACGTTCTTGATAGATAAAAGTGGAGAGGTACGCCACCATAATATTCATCTTCATCCATAATAATGTCCGAGTTAACGTAATCAAAATCCATGTCACTGATACGAGTTAGTTGGTAATCACCACTTTTCTCCAATAACAATAGAATCACTTCATTTGGACAATCCTCATTATAACACGCCAAGTGCAAAGGATATGCCGAAATAACATACTCACTTGGCACAGCCATATTAAAACCAAATGCCGTGGGAAATAATGTCAATAGAAGTTCTACAATTTCCAATGTAACATTCTTATTTAAACACAATCGATGTAGAAAGGTTGATTTGTGGTACTGCCGATTGTCTGAGGAGTCTAATGAAATACCATAATGATTTGAACTAGCAAAGGTTATATCATCGGTTATCCTGCGCAGTTCATCAATGGATAGATCATCTGAGGAACATAGTTCTTCAAGACGGCTAATGAAGAATGGTTTTCTCCTTTTTGGCGCAGGTTTGCCTGGAGGCATATTGTGTTGTTATTCTGAAGAAGTAGATTGTGTTCTTAAATAACTCTTATTATTGACTATCAGTACCAAACTAAAAGCTGTTCATACCAATCTGTACAGTACCAAAATATGGTATCAACCTTTAAATCTTTGGCCTACTTCGATCGTTACAATAATATCAACAGCAACGAGACGGAGTAAAATAACTAATACTTTACAGTTGTATGCAGCGCTTATAGATATACCACCTGTACCTATCTCTAACGCATATGTATGCAGTATCGATTGTATGTAACAACAGGCGGTAACCTCAGTTGCTGAAGTTTCTTTCTAAATGAAACTTATCTTGATTAAAAGTTCCACATGTCCACATATCACTTATCACATACACTTTCATTACTTAACTTTCCTCTCATAGCGGAAACTAATGTGTCAGGTACAACATCATAGACGATGCACTGCAACAGTAGCAGTGATGGGGTGGTTGGTAGCGTTAGGTGGTTTGCCAGTGGCTGCATCATTTTTACTGCCACCATCGAGGATGACACATGATATGTCTTCACACACATCATTTGCATTTCATGGTTGCAGAGCTGGAATACTTGATAGGTCTATAATATCAAACAATTGCAATCAGATATACCCAATATATCAGAGGAAAAGAAGACGATCATATATACCATTTCCACTTGCAGCAGCATCACCAAGTAGTACGAGCTCTACATCAAAGAGCTCAACTCAAATAAAAGAAATGTCAACATCACAGCTCTTACAATTGTTAAATGATAAGAATATACGGTATGCACCTAATGCTACACGAGCTCAGTTGGAAGAGTTGGTATTGCAGTATAGAGTATCAGCTGTAGAAGAAAGAAATAGTTTGGAAGATGAAGCAGAGTTGGAATCAAGAACATTCAGCAAATCCCAAAATCAGAGTAAAAAGTCTAATGGTATAGGCAATCAAGAAGTAGTTGATGCAATAGTTCTTAATGAAGAAGAAGAGGATATAGACAATAAGAATTCATACCCAAAGGAAACTGGAGGATACTCCGAACAGCAACCCAGAGGTGCATATCAACAAAGAAGATATAACCAAGACAAGTCTCGTGGAAGAGAAGCTGATGTAAATAAAAGGAGGAAAGGCAATAGTCAAAAGCGGAATCCCACTGCTTCCGCAAAGAAAGGACAAAGGCAACAACGGAATCCTCGTATTCAAAACAATTACGACTTATATGCCAACACATACCCACCTCGACGACAACGCCGTCAAGTAGGTAATGGCGATGAGTTTAGTCTACCAGATGACAAACAAAACACCTACGACAATGGATTACAAATATTCCTAATGGGTTTTTACGAAGCAGGCAAAACAGGCGTCCAATTAGGGTTAGATGCTATAAATCCCTTCTCTTCAGATAATGAAAATGGTGAATGGTGGTATGATGAAGAGGAAGGTGATGAAGAGGAAGGTAGAGATGTATTAGATGTTAGTATATTAGATTATTCACCTCATAATGAAAGAGGAGGAGAGAGTGTTCGTGTTCGTGGTAGTAGACGGAATAGAAGAAGGAGGAGGAAACAACAGCGGGCTTATTCTGCTACAGGGAGAAGAAGCAGTCCTAGAGGAGAACGTCGACAACAGTATGACACAACTCCTAGAAGGCAGACATATGATGTGAGTCCTAGAGGGCAGGCTGAATATGATGATGAACCGCCGCCATTTAGTGCTCAAATTGTACTTGAATATGAAAAGTATGCTGAAGAAGAACGTCAAGGTCAGGCATCTTATTCATCACCGCCTTATACCAATACTAGTGAACCAACCGCCACAAACACTCGGCGGAGAAGATCTTGTACATACAATGAAGACAGGCCAAGATATGGCTTATACCATGATACATCTGATATGAGGCAAGGCTCTGAGAGAAATGAGACTGCTCGAGAATATATAGATCAAAGGAAGACACGACAATGGAAGGATCGTGTTCGTCGTAAGTTTGATGCTGCGTTGGGATTAGATTATCAAGCCGAATCTTGGAGAAGTAATATGGATGAGTTGGATGATCGACGGAAGGAAGTGTTACGACGACAAATGAAGGTAGAGAACGATGCCGATACTACTGATAATACTTCAGAACAAGCATCAGATGATATCAAAACATCGACACCATCATTATATCGAAACAATCGAAGAGCGAGGATGCGTGTAAAATCCATAGTCGATAAGAAGCAATCACCACCGACTCGTAGAAATAATAAGTCTTCTCCCAAATCACGCCTTGATGAGGTACCATTTTGGAGAGAAGGTGGCACGCTCGCTTCACTGCTCTTCGATACTCGGCCATCAAGAGATGGTAAAGGATACCCCTCAAGAAGAAAGTCTCTAGAACAACTTCTACTCTCTCCGTTTGGAAGACATCATACTGTCACCTCGCTCTTTCTATATATTTCACGCTCAACTTTGACTTCATTTAGCATACTGTGTCGATGGGCAGGTGTTCGTAATACTATACCTCAACCTGTTGTTGTATTGACAGCCTTCGCCGCTGTTGTCAGCTCTCGTGGGGGTAAGAGAATGTTATCATTGACCTTGACTCTATTGGTAATGAGACTAGTTGGAGAGTTCATTCATGGCAGCTTGCACGGCAACGAGTTTTGGGATGATGAGTATGATAAAGAGGCTCATGATTGGGAGCCGAGATCCGAACAGTAGTTTAATGCAAGTAAACACAAGTTGGGTGCTTTAGTTTACAACTTTGAAAAAACATAAGATTCTCTCCAAACCTATAACTACTGACAACGAAATCACTAGACTATAACCAGTGATGTTGCCACACCCTCAAAAATTTCTTCTTTATCCCCCTAAACATTCAATAACTTTAATTCCCCTGGTAATCTATTACTAGAATTACCCCACACGCAACTAAAAGAAACAGAAGGCTGTAATCCTCCTGCTACCTGATAGTTGGTAGGCTTTTTCTAATATAACAGGCACTCGATTCCAAAGTATATAACGTGCTACTTTCGAAACGAATAACCCCACACACAATCCACTTCTTATACAGTTTTTCAATATTGGATTGGTAGGTTTTTAATAATAATAACGATCAAGATAATTCCACCCCCAAAATAAGTCGGAGGAGACGTTTAGTATTGTGGCTGACCACCCCACTGATTCTGCTGCATGGGAGGCTGTTGACCGTACTGAGATTGCTGACCGTAACCCTGTTGCTGCATTGGTGGCTGCTGTCCCATCGGAGGCTGTTGCCCCATCATTCCTTGTTGACCCTGCATCATTCCCATCTGAGGCTGTTGCATTCCCATTTGTTGTTGGGGATATCCACCCGACATGCCATATTGAGGTTGTTGTTGCTGCTGCATCCCCCAATTACCACCCTGATTACTAGACATAACCATTGCTCCCTGGTTAGGAGGTGCATTCATAACTGACTTCTTCTCGGTAGTACTCTTACTCTTAATCTCACCGAGGGTGGCATTACTCATAATGTTACTACTATCAAATGGATTCGCCGCGGCGGGAGGTTTGGCAGCTCCACCAGTAATACCAAATGAATCAATTGACCCCATTAAGTTCTGAAGTGCCTTATCAGCCATGGTTGCCGAAGCATCAGGCTTTGCCGTATCATTTCCTGCCAATAGACCATCCGAGGTTAAACTACCCATTGTTAACTGTACTCCATTGGTAGCGCTTCCATTGGCAGTAGGCTGTGCAGGAGGCTGCTGTTGGGGTGTTCCAGGCATGGCCGCGGGAGGTTGGGGGTTGAATTGATCCACGGGTGCACTACTGGGTGGTTGAGGCGAGTACATTTGAGTTGGTTGAGGTGGTGCGGGTGCAAATGCAGGATTAGCAAATGGATCCGCAACAGGCGCCGGTGCAGCAAAGTTTTGCTGTTGGACGGGAGCTGGTTGAGCCTGCTGAACTGGTGGCGGAGTAAACGGATTTGATGGAGGTGGTGCCGCAAATGCAGGAGGTGCTCCACCACTAGCGCCAAACTGATCATATGTTGGTTGTTGTGATTGTTGTTGTACTGGTGGTTGGGGTGAGTACATTTGAGCTGGGGGTGGTGGTCCGGGAGGAATCTGTTGGGATGCTGCCCATTGATTGTTTGGCTGGTTAGGAACTGGCGCCAACGCCCAATTATCAGTAGCGGGAGCAGGAGCAGCAGGTGTAGCTCTTTAAGAAGATTGAACATATCGTATGTCAGAAAAATTATTATAACGAGTTGGGAATAAACTATATAAATTAAAACAAAACTCACCCTCCAGCATCAAAGTCATCCATAAAGTCAATCAATAAATCAGTTGCCTCTGCAGACATTTTGGGTGCATCATTACCATTATCTCCACCCTTACGATTGGCCTCCTCTTCAAGAGATGCCTTGATTGCCTCACGAAGATAAGCCTCCTCCTAAAAATTAATTTAGCCCCGCAATACATAAATTGCAACAATATAGGATGAGTTAATATGCAAATTCAAACACACAATAAACAATCAATGCAATGCAATACAATACCCCCGACAAACACATATATAAATCCCATTAAAACATAATTAAACAAAATATTATACTCACCTCATCAGCATTATGAGGAGTTTCAACATTCACAATATTATCACTCCTCCTCCTAGCCGAACTTTCCGCCATAGTACCACTCCTTCCACCAACACGATTACTATCAGGACTCATAGTCTTACTACCCGTCAATCCCAATCGATATACCTTTGGAAAACTAAAGAATGACCGACCATCCACAAAGAAATCATATTGACGAAATCCCGGCTCAGCACTCATGGGTGCAGTGGCATGCGCCACTACCTTCAGTACATGATTACCACGCATAGTCCATGAAAAGTCAATTACCGCACTCCGTGAGTTCGAATAATGTACCTCCTGTCCATCAGCTAATATCAATCGTTTACCAGATGTAACACTCCATACTAATGTTACATCATGTTCTTCGCCACGACATGCCGTACCAGTCTCACCAGCGGCTAGAGCGTCTGGATTGGCAAATCCAAATCTCCATCGGACACGACGCTTCGTGTTGGCTATACGTTTACCACATGCTACGGCTGTAAAGTCTATTGCGTATAGGGGTCGATTTTGTGATGAACCATGACCATTGGAGGATGAGTTGCCTCTACGACTTCGTGGTGATGTTGGCATGCTACTACTTTAATTTATTATATACTACAATACTAATTGTTTTATTATGTAATGGGGCCTATTCTCTCTCCTCTATTGCTCTTGCTTTATTGAGGAGGCTGAGGATAGGGCCGATACTCCACTATGTATTGTAGCTGTTTGCACCTGGAAAGATTCGATAAGGATACCGATCAGGGTGTGAGGTATCTTTTTTTATGAGAGTGCTAACAAAGTTGATGGACCGTGGAAATAAATTTGTGTAGTAAAAGAAGAGTTATAATAGAGCATTATCAAGAAGAAGAATGATAGTACATCGGAGTGTTCATCATGTGAGCAAGCGGCTGTTTACTCTTAGTCGTCCAAATTGTTGCTGCAATAGAACAAAAACATCATCAACATCTAAAGTAAGTAACAATGCAGAACAACAAGAAGCAGCACATCAACAATCATTAAACTGGAAGGATAGGAAAGAGGCGCCTAAATGGTTGAAGCGATTAGAGCCTACAAAAGGTGGTACGAAGTTACCTACGCCGTTGGAAGGAGCAGTAATTGCAGTGGTTGGAGTGGCGGGATATTATGCATGGTTTGTCGATCCTCCAAAGCAGCAATAAAGTAATAGCCAAGAATGATGATGTCGGGTATATCGTCATCAGATATCATCATATGTTTGATTGATATGTGAGAGATAAACAAGGCAATATGATGGATGAATGTAGGTATCAATTGCAATCCTCAAGAACGGGTGATAATGATATACAAACCTGGCTTACTGGAGAATTCTTGTTCATGGCATATAGTATCAATCAATCAATAAATCAGTATGGTTGAATCTGGAATTTGTGGGACATACTGGAAGCCAAACACTTGAGCTAAAGAAGAGTAAAGAAGTAGTACTATCTTACATATGACTACTTGGCTAGGAGGAGGAGTGATAATATTGTGAATGTTGAAACTCCTCATAATGCTGATGA
>Ga0214481_101084_pt1 | contig 11997 bp, 7 predicted proteins | sample M1_20Mar14CPVII9_4_FD_165057 | JGI IMG/M metagenome (GOLD analysis project Ga0214481, IMG submission 165057) | Marine eukaryotic communities from Monterey Bay, California, United States - M1_20Mar14CPVII9sort6BwellG10 | ecosystem: Environmental > Aquatic > Marine > Unclassified | place: USA...
TGCAATCAAAAGATCGTCAATGAAACACTTTATGATTGCAGCAAGAAGTGGATTTGAACCGTCATTGAAAAATGTAGGAGAAGGATACAAAGCCGGACATATAACAAAAGACGAATATGCAAGTACGTTGCGGGCGTATCAACAATCTATAGATGAGATGAAAAGTGAACAAAGAACTAAAGTGATTGAACTATCTGACGAAGAACTAAAGCGATGGAGTATATGAATAACTTAGTCGACTAGATGTACTGTTTGAATATACCACCAAATCATTGCAAAAGTCAAGGGATACAAAATAAAAAGGATAATGAATTCCAATTGAAGTAACTTCCAAAACAGCTTACTAACTCTCTTCAAAAATTTGTTTGTCCATAGCCATAGATAATAGGTATTAATCACCATTTTTGATACGCTTTGTCATTTTTTGTGCATATGATAGAGCACTTGTTGGTATCCTCTCCCAGCCTTTACAACTCGAACAACAACACTCTTAGACTTTTAGTAATATCATCTAATTGCTTTATTGCCGTCGTCAAACCATCATACATTGACCTCTTGCCGCAACCCGATCACAGCAGAAGAAGAAGACAGTACAGAAGAACTCTCTCTACGGTATCCTTTTTCGGTATCCTGAAGAAAGATGTGAGAGATGAATGTTTGTGTGGTGTGAACAAGCTCTTGATAGTGTTAATCTTTTCGAAGTTGAGGTTGTGTGTTTGTTGGATGTGCGTTTCTTGTTGTTTGATCATGGAATATTGAAAATTCATAATTCTATTGTGTGTTCGGTAGATAATAATAGATACAGTCTCTACTATACTATAATCAATTATCCTATTGCAATAGCATTAGACTGATCAATAGGATATTATACCGCACAATTATACCGCTTTAAATAGTTAGGAGCCACCGTGACAGAGCGCCGGCTACTAGATTCCATTTTACAGCCATAAACAACTCATAGATAAACCAGCTGTATACCATTGCAATAAAAACGATATAGGTGAGTAAATCAATACCCCACTGTTGATGCTGATAATGATATCGGGATACGCGGGCATAGGCCTCATATGGATGAGGTATGGCGCCGACCGAGGCAGGTTTAATAGTGATGTGTTGTTAAGTCCATCCACCGCAACCCTCAAATCCGTGCTTTGTATTGCAATACACCCTTGTGGTATCAGGGAAGGAGGTTGATAAAGCAATGCCAATGGACATAAGGGGCAAGGAGAGAATGGGGTGGGCCATGAGGATTGAGGATATCAATATGTTCAATTATTGCAATATATTATAACTTATCCCCAACTTCAACCAATCATTCCTCCAACTCTTCACCTCATAAATCCTAAAACAGACAATGGACTATTCAGATAGCGATAGCGATGATTCCGATCTCGCAAACATTGCACCCCAACCACCTACCCAACTCCAACAACAACAATCGACAGGGTACAACAGCTACGGCCGGCCTAGTATGGGTATGATGTCTACTAACAATACATCCTTTGAACAACAGCAGGATGGTAATAGTGCTGCTTCATCAAGTGAAGTTGATAGTATAGACTCAGATGATGATTCATCCGCAGCAGCAGCTGAAGTTGTACCCCGTGGGAAAACATTTAGACCACCACGAGGTGAGGGTGATAGTTTAAGTAGTGATGATGAACAACAGCAGCAGCAGAAGCAGCCTAAAGTTGTTTCGTCTGCTATGACTGCTAATGGTGCAGTTGTTGCCACGACATCAACAACATCTACTACACAGAAGAGTGTCCCTCCCGTCCTACACAATCCAAATGCACCATCCCGTGGTAAGGAATTACGATTAACTACACAGAATGGTGATGATTCATCTGATGATGATGATACACCTCTTGCGAATATGAAGACACAACAGAAACGCAAGGCTCATCCTACCAATGGTAATGATAGTGATTCGGATTCAGATTCATCTGCTGTTGTTGCTACCATTGTTGAACCTGGCGGCATGGACGGAGGAGGAGGAGATGCCATGGCCGTGGCAGCTAACTTGCCCAACATTAATACCAATAGCACTAAGAAACTCAAGGCAAATGATGGTACCGCAGTTGCGAAGCAGGAGAAGAAGAAACGAGGTCCAGCCAAGGGTACATGGCAAACCGTCAACAAGGATGGTACCCTCCGTAAGAAACCAGGACCGAAGAAGGGTCATCTTGTTAATAAAAAGTCTTCTTCTTCTTCTTCTTCACCATCATCCAAGTTACCACCCGTCCTGCATCATCCCGAGGTATCATCCGACAATGTCAAGGCAGCACAAGCGGCACGATCGAAACTTCAAAACAAGGTATCAACTTTACCCCATAGAGTATCATCCACTCATACCGTTCGATCCTTTGGTCGGATTAAACCCGAATATGATGTAAATGTTACTGAATCAACATTAGACGGAACGTTATATTCGAATCCACATGCTATATATCCCGTGGGATTTTCATGTGATCGATTCGAATTCAGTCCAGTACATGGACGTATTATTAAATTGAGATGTGATATACTTGATGGTGATGAGATACGTGAACGTCGTGCTTCACAGAGTAAGAAGGGTGGTAAGAAGTCTTCTTTGGAGAGTTTAGAACCAAAGTTGGTAGATGAGAATAATTTGGGGAGTGGCCCTATCTTTCGTATTACATGGGGTGAAGGTGTTGAGGAAGATAAGGTTAATGAACCATCCTGTCCGTTCGATCCATTCGTTGCCGCTGCACACTTGAGTGGTGATGTTGATGCCATAGCCGTGCCACTATCATCCAAGAAGGGTAAATCATCGGGATTACCCGAGGTTGGTATGAGAGTTAGTGTTAAGTTTGACAAGTGTAAAATGTATGGTGGGACAATTACCAAGGTTAAGAAGCAATCGAAGAATCAGGAGGCGCTATGTAATATTACGATTAAGTATGATGATGGAGTTACTGAGGTTGCGCCATATCCCGATCCTGACATTGTCGTTTCTGGGCTGGCAGGTGAGTAGTATTTGATGACTGTTTATTTTATCTGTAATTCCAAAGATTCGTACTTTGTAACTAACCAACCACCATATGTCCTCTCTATACCATCCTAGGACTGCCACCTGTCGAGACAGAAGATGGATATGTAACAGAAATGAATGGAAAGCCTGTTCGATCTGTATTAGCAAAGTCTCCTGTGGAAGCTTGGGGTAAAACTCTGCTTTCTCTTGGACTTATTGATGAGATCATGTACGCTTCAGCACTGCAGGCTCTATCTGTGGCTCGAGAGGAAGGGTTCAATGAAGTCAAATCCAAGATGGAAGCAGCTAATGCAAAGATCGAGGCAGCCAATAAGAAGCGTAGGGATGAAAGAGCAGCAAAAAACAAAGTACCAGACAAAGTTCATGGAACACGTGGTACTAGTTCACCAGTGAAGCGTGGTACGAGCTCATCTCCACCTATACTTCATGACCCTGGTAGCTCTTCTAAGCCTGATAGCTCTTCTGAGCCTCCTATACTTCACGATCCGTTGAATGATAGCCTCGACACGAATGGTGATGATGATAACAAGAGCCAAGAAGATAAGAGTGAGGAGAAGTCTAATGGCGTTGTGGCGATGGACACTGATGATAAGAAGATCGAATCGGTTAAGGATGATGCCGAGAAGAAGATGGATGTTGACAAGGATAAGAAAGTGGACATAGAAAAGGAGGCTGATAAGAAAATGGATGATGATACTGATAAGAAAGAAGACAAGGATGGTGATGAAGTAAAGAAAGATGAATCTGATAAGAAGGATATAGTTAAAGAAGAACGATCAGAGGAAGAGATTGAACTTCGTGAAAAGCTCGCTGAGATGCAGAACAAGCTCGAGGCTGCCCAGAAGCGATCGAAGGATGCATCAGTGGGCCTTGCAAATGCTCGAATTGCCACCATTTCACCATTTGCTGCTAATCCATTCCTGGCAAAAGATGATTCATCCAAGCTTGAAACAATGTGGATGTCCTCTGCAGTCAAGAACGAGAAGGCCAAGATGGGTAATCAAGGCAACAAGAGGAAGATTGTCACTCCAGCAACGGTAAGTTGGTAGAGTCGGTCCTTGTCAACTATATTGAAAGCTGTTGTCTTTTCTAGTTCTAACTCTCCTTTTCATACCATTCTTTTACATAGATGATGGATAAGAGTGATACCTTCTTCTTACCCAAGATGGAACGTCTAATTGAGGGTCTACCGGGCACTGAGTTTGCTCCGTCCTACGTCTTCCACACCAATCGATCATCATCATCTCAAGGTAAGCAAGAGTTGATTCTCGAGGCCAAGATTCGTCTACAAAAGCAACAGAAGAAGAAGCGAGAGAAGGCAATCAGGGCAGCAAAGCTCTCCGAGGCCAAGTCAAAGCTTGAGCAGGAGAAGGGGATTAAACGAAAACTCAATGAGCAACTTGCAACTGATAGAAGACGCGAAAAAGAAGAGGAAGATACCAAAAAGAAACAGGAACGTGTTGAGAGGCGAATGGGACTACTCAATAACCAGATGGATGATCGTCTATTCAAGGAGGCGTGCTCGATGAGGGAACGGAATGTCATGAACTTTGTTAGGGGCTTGACTAAAGAGTTTCAACGTCGCCGAAAGGCTGCCGAACAAGTTGTGGGCAATAAGATCGACCGAACAATGCAGGCACCTCGTTCTGATAACTCCACGTCGACTATTCTCGTTCCATTTGATGCCAAGCTGCCTCCAATCTCCCGAACGTATGAACCAGAAGTCATCAGGGTGTGGGATTTCCTTCACTCTTTTTCTGAAGTTATATCCCCATCAAGCGAGAACGCAGCGGCCACAATGCAGAAGCTTACCAAAGAACAAGAGGCCCTTGCCATTACTGGTCATCCTACTTTGGGCGAGAAGGATGAACATCTACCATCAGAGCCTGCTGGTGAGTTGTTCCCTGATGGTTGGGTATACCGTAGGATAAAGCGAACAGGAGGCCAACGAAAGGATATGTACGATAGAAACTACTACTCTCCCAAGCTAAGCCTGAGGTTTAGACAGAGGGCTGATGCCTTGCGTTACATTGAAAAGTTGGAGGAGGCGGATGGCGACGAAGCGTTGGCAATCTTGAGGTATTATCGTAGGGAGGCTCTTTCCAGCACTCTTCCCTCCTTGGATTCTATCCAGGACGCCTTTGACTGTCTAAGCACAGACAAATCAGACAGCCCGAAGCGTTCAAATGCCATTAAGTTATTCGAGAGAATTGCTATTGATCTGTGTAAGGTTATTTCTCCAGAGTAAGTTGTAATCATATGTATGCATGCAATAATTATATGTCGTTGTTGTTCCAATGCCAAATCTAATCATTGCATTGTGCTTCTTTCTTCTGCCAGTCTTACTAAAACTCTATCATCAGATAGGAATCAAGCAGCTGTAGAAGTCATCGGAAAGAATGGTACAAAAGATGGTCCACAAAGAGACGAGGACGTGTCTTGCCTGCCAGTCACTGAATGGACTTGGAAGGAAATTGCACGCACGGCAATTATCTATGACGTGCTGACCGATCTTGGTTACTCTAAAGTTGATGCTGCCAACTTGGCAAAAGGTCATCGAAATACTGGCCATCCAAACTCAAAAGAGGCTAAGAGATGGAAGAAGATGGAAGAGTCTACTTTGGCAATGATGTATGGCCGTATCAAGAATCCAGAACACGACACTAATCAACTTCGAAGTCGTGCTGTGAGAGCTATTATGAGCACTCCCTGTTCACCATCATCAGTGCCATCTGATTGGCGCTTCTTCCTCCACAACATCAAGTCCAAATCTACCTCGTCAATGGAATTCATCAAGGACAATGTTACCAAGGCACTATCTGCTTTGAAGAAGGTGTCTTCAGAAGTGAAAGAGTCAGAATCATACATTGCCGATCTTGAGAAATGTCTGACTATCATTGACCGCTCAAGTAATGGCAGCAGTACTCCTGAATTACACAAGGCCAAGCAGTTGGCGATTCGAGTTCTTGACTCTACGAGGGAGAAATGTCCCTCTTTATCTCTTGAGGATTCTCAAACAAATCAAACCGACTACACCCAAGAGCCTAAGCGACAAAAGATGGGTTTCCAAAAGATGTATGAAATGTCAAAGGAGCAGTTTAAAGCAATGGATCAGTCCAAGGAAGAGTATATGGCCGCGGCACTTGTAAGTTATTGATTGTTTCGATAAGTCTTTTGCATTATGATTACTAACGTTTACCCCCACTGCACCCCATTTTCCTACTACCGCAGAAACTCAAAGAAGACCTCTTGAGGGATGATGCCAACGATGACGACGATGATGATGACGACGATGAGGATGGGGAAGGCAATGCACAAGACAAAAAGGAATCAAGTGAATCTGATGTGAAAGAGGGAGAAGCAGCTTCGGTCCCAAGCTCAGCCACAGAGAATAGTGGACAGCCCAAAGAAGATGAGTCCGCAGAGAAGAAGAATTCTGAAACTGCCACATTACCCGACAAATCGATGTCCGATGACAAGCCTGGTGAGACTGAGAAGGAGGAAGAGGAGAAGAAGGAGGAACCAGAAGTAGCTGATGCCGAACCATCATCCAAACCTGAGAGTTTAGTTGTAGATGTAGAGATGGAGGACGCTGAAGAAATTCAAGATTCAGCCAAAGGAGATGAAGCACCAGAAAAGAGAGGACCAGGTCGACCGAAGAAAGTTCAGCCAAAGCTGACCAAAGAACAAGAGGCCATTGTCATTACTGGTCATCTTACAGTGGGTGAAACTGATGGGCATTTGCCAGTAGAGCCTGCCGGTAAAGGATTCCCTGATGGCTGGGTATTCCGAAGGATTAAGCGGACCTCAGGTTCACGAAAAGATGTTTCTGATCGAAACTATTACTCTCCCAAGATGAGCCTTAGGTTTAAACAGAGGTCAGATGCCATGCGGTTCATTGACAAGGTGGAGGAGGCAGATGGCGATGAAGCTCTAGCAATCTTGAAGTATCATCGCAAGGAGGGTGTTTCCATCGATACCATCAACAAGGCTGCACTGGCTAAAGCGGCCATGACCACAATAGCACCATCACCAAAAGTGGCAGTGGTGGAAGAAGTGCAGAAGGAATATGATTTCACAGAAGACGTTCCTCTTGCCCCCGAACTCATTCGTCGGTGTTTATCAGTTTTGCGTGCTCTCTGTGCATCCAGTTCAAGTGAGCAATTCATCTATCCCGTCGATCCTCAACTTTACCCTGGCTATTATGAAACTGTAATGAAGCCAATTTCATTATATGATATTGGAAAGTTCCTTCAAGAGGCCGGAAACAAGTTTGCGTCAAACCATGAAGATCCCGAGATTGAGGACGTTGTTGCTGAGATGGGTAGACATGTTCGTACCATTGTCCACAACTCCAACTGTGTCAACTCTTCTAATCTCATTGTCAACTCTGCCGAGGAAATGTGTCGTATCTTTGAGCGCTTGTTCTTTGATTGGGTCCTAGCACCCTCAACGGATAGGCCCAAGTTGGAGCATTTGGACGACGATAGATGTATCTTTTCCCACGAGAGTGATGTCACCTCCATGGTACTAATTTGTGATGCCTGTGAAGCAAAGTATAACATGAATCGACTGAAGCCAGCCCTTCATCGTGTGCCAAAAGGTGATTGGTATTGTCCTCGGTGTGTTGCAAGTAGGAGTTGGCTTACCGCTGATCCTCGTCTTGGTCGCACAGTCAAGAATGAATCCTTCTGCGGCACTGTCCAAACATGTAAATTCCTCTTTTCAGAAGACGGAAAGCCTTCCATCATCTACTGTATCAAATCAGCCAACTCTGGCCACATTGAGTATTGGGGAATTGAAGATGTTGATAAATCAATTGTGGGCGATAAAGTCGAACCATTACGCTGTCTACAGGCCTTGTCTGAAAGTCCAGGCTACAGCTTTGGCCGTGATTCAGGAATTGTAGGGGGTGCGATACCCGGATGTATCAATCCTTACGTTGGTGATAAGGCAGCACAAGCGGCTCTCTCAAGTGGCACCTTCCAAGAGACTGTGGCATCTTGTGTAGCACTCACTAACTCTTCAGAAGACTTTACAGCCGAAGAGTGGACAAAGTTACTCATGCTTCTAGTGACCAAGTGTACTCAGGGAGAGGCCCTTCAGGAGCTTGCCAGTAAGCTTGAAGCGAAAGAAAACACAAATCTTTCATCCAAAATGATGACATTCTGGAGAAATAGAGGTGCTGCTAACATTATCCAGAATGATGTTCATGATGATGATACTGTTGCGTCTGATGAAGAGAAGCCAAAGCCTGTCAATTTTGATGACATTCCATCGGTAATTATGCCCGTCATAGAGGGCAAGATGAAGAAGATGGCCGATAAGGATAAGCCTCCAGCAAAGAAGCAGGAGGAGAAAGAGGAGCCACCAGTTGACGATATTGAGATGAAATCATCAACGGAAGAGGAACCTGTTGTTACAAAGAAGAAGGGTGGTCCTACTGTAGTACACCGCCCCAATGATATGGATATTAGTTCTGTCGATGACGAGGCTGGTAGCAACACTGGTAATGCCGATAAGGGCAAGAAGTCCGCAAAGAAAGAGAAAGAAGACATCGTAATGACAGAAGAGGAGAAAGCACGGAGGGAGCGTGAGTCTATCTTCTCCAAAAAGATTAAACGTGAGAAGAAACGAGAGGAAGCCTTGATGGGTTATTGTGTTGGGAATCGGCTCAAGTCAACTGGTGCCTCATTCGATGAAGACTTCCTCTCGACAGTTATAAAGGCAACTCTTAGTAGCCAGGGTAAAGGACTCGACTTGCCTGCCGTTCGATGCCGTGGTGTATGTCAGTATTGCAAGCTAACAGATGTGGCTCTTGGTGCTCCGTTGATCCGCGCACCAAACGAACAAGAGTGGAGAGAGACCTTCCCTCATGCCGTGCATGGAAGAACCACCTACATGATTGCCGAGATCCCTGATAATTCTCCTCCCGAGGATTTCTCATATGCTCCACCACCTGAGGAAGAGGAGAAGAAGACTAAGCACGTTACCGTCAGAGTTCGTGTGGGCGGTGAGCTTGTTACTTCCAGAAACAAGCACATGGATGCTAGCAAGAATTTTGATGAACTTGCCTGTCAGTTTCTTCCTCAAAATCCCACTGGCTTCCAATCAGAGCTCAAGTTTCGTAGCGACAAGGACTTATCCATTATTACTGGTTCGGTTGCTGCTCATGAAGTTTGTGCAATGGCGGCACACAAGAGTAGAAAGGAGAAACTACTTTCCGAGCGTCATACTTTATACCGAGCGAACAAGACAAGGGAAGCAGCATTAGCTTGTGGCAAGTCCATCCCTATTGGAAACGATCCCTTCGGGAGGTCGTACTGGGTGTTTAGTGCCGAGCCATCGTCTCTCTTCATTTGCTCAAGTAGTCCTTCATCAGATGCCGAATCTCCAGCGGTATCTACAAAACAGTGGTACCGATTCCACAAGCCAGAGGAGATTGCATCGGTCATTACATGCCTTGGTAAGAATCCCTTGAGCGAATCACTCAATGAAATCTTTCCCGAGGCAAAGAAGATTATTCAAGATCGGACGTGGTCAACTTTACTCTTTGAGAATATCCTTCAGAAATCAGAAGATGCCGAGCCCTCACCAAAAAGGCAGAGGAAAGACAAGGAAGAGCAAGATTATGGTGCACCTTTTGTTGAGGATGAAGATGTCCTAGTTGAGTCCGAGAAGGGCAAATTCCTTTGGGATGCGGTTGTCGTTGATGTGTCGAAAGATCCTGATACTGAGAGGGTCAATGGATATCTCGTCCATTACAAGAACTGGAGTAGCCGATTCGACCAGTGGGTAACCCCTGATAGGGTAGTCGAGCCAAATAGTACCAACACGGAGGTGCAAGGTGAGGTTCTTCAAGACTTTAGTGATGCTAATGATGCTTCACCCCCAACAGCATTGGGGACAATGTTTGCATACCAATTCTTGCATGCAAAGAAACGTGCTAGATCACCTCAAGCTACCAAGGTTGATGTATTCGAGGGTGCAGTTACACGACCCTCTGCATCTCAAGACGAGAAGCTACTTGGTCAATTGAAGGGAGCTATTCTGCTTATTGAAGCTGCTCTGCCTCGGGGATCTGTCGGATCGAAAACTCCTAATGGTTTATGGGACGCTGAAGGAGCTGCATTGTGGCGTAACTTTGTTAAGGACGCACAAGGACCAGAGTCGCTCATGAAGTGCGTCTTACTACTGGAAGATGCTATTTCAAATGATTGGTTCCACTCTCAAGCAACTCAACTATATGCCTCTGTTCCAAAACAATGGAGAGCTATGAGTGAGGCATCATTATCATCTATTGCTCTAAGGGTATCTATTCTTGATAGGTGTTTGAAGTATCAGTTTAGGAAGAAGAGTAAGCGTTAAACCTAATTAAAGATAAATGTAGTTTCCTTGAATGCCGTCTTAGATACAGATGAAATAATGAATAATGCTACCAGTATTTCCTATCTACCCACATTTTCTCTTGTGTCGTGATCATACAATCTACCTGCCGGCCCTTCATGAATAATCTCAAGATTTTTGTGATTTTGTGCTCACTAGCACCAAGACCCCTTCACTTTAGACCTCGGTTCACTATCATTCTCCTATGTACTTCAGGGTTTGCAGCGTTGGTTCTCTGCTCACTCTTCATTTCATCCACAGTGTTTTGATACGAACGTAATGCACTAGCATACTCGTCCTTCATTACATATCCTCTTTTGTACATATCCATAACATTCTTCAATGATTCCTCATATCCAGCCCTTGCTGCTATAATGTAGTGTTTCGTTGCTAGATCAAAATTGCCATTGTCGTGTTCCATTACGCCGAGATTGAACCTTGCCTGCTCATGCCCTCCTATTGCTGCAATCTTCCAGTGATGTATAGCCTTTACCTTATTTTTCTGAACACCTCGGCCTTGATAATACATAGCTGCCATTGTACAGTGAGCTTCCAATGATCCAAATTCAGCTGCCTGGTTCCACAACTCCATTGCTTTTTTACGGTTCAATGGTAATCCCCAGCCCCCTAATGAATACTGCACTCCTAGCGAATAGAAGGCCTCAGAATCATTCAACTTAATCCTCTTCTTGCATCTCTTTAACATCTCTTTCCCCGATTTTGCTGGAGGCTCTCTACAAAAGGCACAGCAATCTTTCATTTTACCCTTCTTAACCTGAATCTCAGCTGCCATAACACATCCACCACAAATAGTTTTACCGCAACAAAATTGATATCCTGTGTGGACTCCACATGCGAATAGGGAGTATGGCAATGGAAGCATACAAATCGGACAATCTTCTCTTGGCGGAGGATCTTGAAACAATTTATCAACACTAGATATAGCAACATTATCAAAATGTGTGCATATAGTATCAATACCAACATTATTACTCAAAGCCGATGTTTGTTCATTTGAGAGTTGTTTGTTATTATCTCGCCCACCAAAGACAAACAAACTTTTGGAAGGTCTGTGATCAATACTGAGCTCGTTTATATCGGAATGTGCTTTGAATCGGAATTCATTACTACTATACGGAACGCCATCATCGATATCATTAACATTACTACTACTTTTGATACTATCTTCATGTTTATGCTGTTCAGGTGCACCGTCTTGGCAATGATTATGTTTTTGTTCATATGATGTGCGCTCTTTCTTGTTGGCTGACGTCATTTCACTACTACACTCAGCACCACTTTCCGATGTATTACTATTAGTCTCCGGCATATTAGATGAGCTTATCCTCTTATATTATTATACACCCGTGCATGGCGTTTTATTATGAGAGTTGAAAAGACTACCCGGTATCCTAACTGCAACAAATTAATTGAAGAGCCGATTTGTTGTACGAATCGACGGCAAATAGAGAGTAATTAGTATACAATGGGTTCCGCTCTATCGAGCGTAACAACCTTCCTTTCACTCACATTATGTGATGGAAGTAGTCGTAAATTAATAGCCGGTTGGTGGTACGTCTTTTTTTGTTTATAAA
>Ga0214481_101086_pt1 | contig 11969 bp, 11 predicted proteins | sample M1_20Mar14CPVII9_4_FD_165057 | JGI IMG/M metagenome (GOLD analysis project Ga0214481, IMG submission 165057) | Marine eukaryotic communities from Monterey Bay, California, United States - M1_20Mar14CPVII9sort6BwellG10 | ecosystem: Environmental > Aquatic > Marine > Unclassified | place: USA...
TCTTTCATCAACTGGGTGTTGAACCACCAAGGTCTTGACATCACCAGACAAACAGCTAAAACATGATTCCTTCATTACGTCTGAAATTAATATCAGCAAGCCTACAGCATATGAGGAGGGTAATGTAACTGTGCCACAATTGTCATCCCAAATTATAAATACATATCAAAAGCTTTATGCATTGCAAATTGCAAATCTGCAACGGATATAATAAACATTGGAATGATATCATTGGCAACCGCAAGATGACATAGAGTACGAGAATTTTAGACCTTACATTGCATCTACAAGAGGATTAATAAAGGACTATCAAGAGCGGGCACATTCACATATGTTAGATGAATTACTTTATGCCGCAGATAATAAGGAAAGCGTCTTTGTATTGAAAGAGTACGGCATCGCATCTCTATGCAAATTACTAGAATTAATTCGCATACCGGGGAGAATTGTTACATTAAAATGGAAGGATCAGAATGATGTGCTTCAAGAGGAGCAGTACAGGGAATTACTTGCATTATATTCGTACTTTAATTTGGCACAATAATCATGTACGGTCCCATTGCTAATGGTGTATTTAATATCTTCAAGACAACGCGTAATGATTTTAAGGATTTCGTTGATGTATATTTTGACAAGAGTAAACCTATCATATATAGTGAGGATGGGGAGTTATTAACAGGACTCCAGGTATGGTCGCATATATGCGACCACTTTTCGAAGGGTAGGGATACCCAAATCGTCGAGTCTCGTATATTCGGATTCAGATGACGTTTGATGGCTCGTTGGAAAGCTCTGCTCTTGCTCTACAATGTGGTAAAAAGAGCGCTTTACGTAACCCTAATTTTGACAGTCTTTCGGCCACTCAAAGTTTGTCACTAAATTTTTGCTTTGGCTCTCGGCACTTTCTTACCTCACAACGACGCCGCTGTCGGCGATATCAGTCCCCTGTTCATCCTAGACAATAGGATGATGATGTTTCTAGACCAGAATTGTCTCCTCTTTCACATGATAACAGCGGTTTCCAGTGATATTGATGACATGGTGTTCAAAAAGTTGTTGAAAGATTGTATTGATGTTTATTGCATCGTCGGACACATCACATGCTAACTACGATAGGAACACAACTCATAGCCATATGTATAGCAACCTATTAATGTAGCCGCCGCTTCTTATATCGAACAAGGTCTAGTGTGATTTCCAGGACCATCGGGATGGTCTATGGTCTTCGATTTACGTCGACAGATGTGGCGGGTTGACTCGACGACGACGGTCTATGTGGGTTAGTACTTCTAGGCTAATTATAGGCGCTACAGTTATATTCTACACTAGTCATACACTACAATATTGTTCATAGACACCTACTCGAGGACGCTGCGGCAGTCCGCTGTTCGTATCTACCACATTGCCGTCGCTTCCTCCTCTTAAGCCTACTAAGCCGTGCCCGTCATGATTTACTTAGTAAAATAGCAATTTTGTTAGTGGTATCCTGAGCCGAAAAAAGATACCGGTTCACTATACCCTGAGTCCTGTTAAAACAACTTTCTAGTGATGAACGGTGGCGTGTTGATACGGATATATGATAATAGTGATTTCAATCTCAACCCTACAGCGTGTGACAACATATGGTGGCAATGTCATTACTTCCAACCCTACCGCGCTAGAGATTTACGATGATGCTTACAACGACGAATTACACTGGAATGAAATTAATTGGCCACCCCCTGATATTGATACTGATGATGATTATGGTAACTGCTACATTGCACGTGTCCTCTCCCGACCAATGGCAACAATACTCAAATACCATGATAATGGATTTTGTGATAATGGAGAATATGCCGCCAGCAGAATTCAACGTGTTTGGAGAAGTTATATCCTTCGGTTACATCTTGCCCGTCTGGGTAACACAAACAATGGATGGTCCGCTACAATTAGAACCCAACTTAAATGGAAGGAATCCCTTGCCGTCAAGTTGTCCCTCAAGACTCAAGCTGAAGGAGAGTTCATGTCGTGATCCATCGAAGGTTGATTGTATCCCTTCTCATACATCTGGAATATCCCAATCATCATCGTCATCTCTAACATACGCCGTGGATATGCTACCGATTGATTTGGATGGGGAGGCATTGGATGATTCAAATGGATCTCTAGAGAGGCCACAAGACACTACACGTGCTGCCCTCAAGGGTTCTGTCCCCAAAGATTATACCTCATGGGGAGGATGGTCAAGTGAACAGTCCTATACCATACCTGGTACTGGCACAAAGGCCGAAGAAGAGAGGGGAGTATTAAAGGATACTTCATGTCATGATAGTAATGTCCATCTGTTAAAGAAGGATATTATCACTTGTTCTACTGTCCAGATTAAGGACTGGCAGTGGATTGATATCATGGCTAGGAAGTTTGCCAGCCAGGCAATCACGACGTATGGTTTATTGTCACACAAGATGTTGCTTACATCATTAAATTTGGAAATTGTGGGAAGTTTGGGAAACTTGTTCTTGGATTTTGGTTGCTTTGTTCCATCAGATGCCCAATTATGGGGAGTAATAGATCAAGATTACAATATGTACACCTGAACGCGAGATTTGATAGATCTGCAATATAGTGGGAATACCTTATTATCTGGTACCGGCAGTCATCCATCACAATACGTGTACTACATCAAGTTTGGCAGTAGTGTTAGCTTATTGTGATACATCTCAATAGTATTTATCCCACAACGTAATGCAGAGCCTTTTTACGTGCTTTCTTGTAACTGATGTATTTGGACTGAAAAGTTATATAATATCACCAAATACAAGAAATCACTGTCAGACGGTTTTCTGTCCATACCAATCAATCACAAGAAAGCACGTAAAACGGGAAAATCAAGGGTTTCATTACGTTGTGATCCCTACACAATTTCCAATTGTACATGTGATGACAATGCATCTAGAAGTAATGAAACAAACGGTATAACTCATCACCAACGGAACAAAACAACAACTAATGATGGCAATACTACATTTTGTATCCGTGCCGACACACCACCTACTGAGGATAATTGTATGAACGAGAATTTGTATACTTCCACACAGCAACATGTTAATGATACATCAACAATTGCTAAACATTGCAGCACGTCATGGGTGGATATAAATAAAGACAGAGCACACTTCAGCTGTAGAAGTAGTGCCATTGATATTGATCAACTTTCAATATTAGGAACACGTCCAACATGAATCACAATGTACATGTGGCCATTTCGGTAGGTGGGGAGCGAACTAATAATGTATCTAGTGGCAGTAGTTGTTATATGATTGTAATCAATAACGCGAATGGGGGTACTATTGGAATCGTTAAAACAGATGATATTTGTCAGTATGGATCAATTAATGACGTATACAATTCATCAGACAATAGCTATGGCCATGATATGAACGACACACATACCAAATCTGGGAATAATGCGTCAGACACTACACAGCAGTATAACAATAGTTCATCAACCATATACCAAGAGGGTACTCGTTGCAATATACACTCGAATATGATCAAAGACAACGTGCTGAAGTTGAGATGTGATAAGAGTTACTATGCTTTGAGAGGACTTACATTCATCAACCAAATCATCCTTCACAACTAATGATACAATGAATCATATATTGGACACACAACAATGTGATCACATACTACACGGTAAGACTATGGATAGTATTGGCATCAGTACAGACGGAAAACTTGATAATGGAGATGATCAGACAATCACTGCTAGAAATGGGGAGAGTGTATTAAACTCGTGTGCATACTATGTCATGATGATAGGGACCGAGGATCAATTGGTATATGACGATTTAATACGCATCAGAATCAAGTCATCCACTGGCAATGCGTTTTACATTACAGTACAAATGGCAGTACATCTAGTCAGTATACTACACGACCTACACTGGTTAAGCGCATTATCATCGTGTCCATTACTGACTCATTATTGGCATACAAACATGGGGAGCAATTGCTTGCGGATAAGGAGACGACTTACGAGGATAAAGTCATTTAAAATATGGGGAGCTATCAACACCTGTCATGGTAGGAATTATTATCTGATTGACAAGCAGATGGACAAGATTGAAACCATAAGATTGGTAGGGGAGTGTCACATAGTACGCAATATTATGGTTACACTTGGAATTTAGATACCATGGTGCTGGACCCATGACACGATTAGTTCGATGAACTGGACCTTATAATTTAATTTTTACCTTTTACTTGTTTGTTTAACAACATTAATAAGTCAATATTGACTTTATTGTCACTGCTCTTAGCTTTATCGCTATAGAACAATTATAAGTATATTTGCGTAAGCATCATACTTCATAAAGAGCATTCAAATAGGTGTAGCGTTGTCAATATTGGGAGTTAGGATGTACTTTAACAATCGAGTATCATCTAATTGCATCACCTATTGATTTTTTGTGGATTCTTTTGCAGAAAAATAAATGAAAAAATCCTCCATATTTGCCGCTGCTGCCACTTCTTCATTCTTAATTCTTCTCTACTCTTTATCTCTCTCGACGGTATGTATATTATGGTGGCGACTTAGATTAGAGAAAGACATGCTATACAATAAGAGAGTATCGATATAATATGCTGTTTATAAGTTCTCTCTCAAAAAGAAATATCACATCAACTGCCACCCATTATCAAAACATTCAGTTTACCCTACTACCAGTAGTGGTAACTCTATCAGGTTTTAATTGTCCTCCTTCGAATTAAGAATAAACGTTGTTTTTGGTGATAGACCGTCATGAGTTCCAAATACTAAGGTAAAAAGTAGTAAAGTATTAGACAGTCACCTTGCAAAGTAAAAAAGCTCAGCCCGTCATCTACTTTTTTAATGAGATCTAAGTATCTTTCACCATGATGTACAACCTCCTATCTTCTCTACTACGCTAGCTCAATAACAACAATGGCCGGTGATAACTCAACACAGGATCACAATAAGGACCTACTCTTCTATCATATTTGCAATTGTGAATACTACCACTAGCTTAGTTGCAATACATCAACCCATCAAAAAATGATTGACGATGATGCACCGAGCGGTGGCACCATTTGTGAAGCCTATATACGCTTCTAATACTCAATGTCGCGATACCCCTCAACGACTATATATTAATTAAGTATCCTATGATGTTTATATACCTCCCATGATCGAAATAGAGCCGCATCGGTGACATCCGCTACCTCACTCATTTTTCGAAAAATTGTAGTGATAGAAGAACAACTCTACACGGGACAATATGGTAGAATAACAAAGATATACAACAAATTAACTGGGGGGTATATATCAATGGATTCTACTACATATCTATGGTTTGACCGTATAGGGATAGACTGGACATAATATTTGATGGATATGATACAAACACAAGATATGCACAAGATGTTATTGTTGCATCATCCCTCTATAAAAATGATGACGGGGTGGTTGGAGTAGTACTACTGGGGTACTATTCATTTATCGGATTATTGCCCACATCAATGGATATTAGATTGCAATGAGCACGTATGATTAATTTGCATAGATTTAACAGAACAAAGTTAGAAAGAGATTTAAGTTTAGAAATTTGAACTCTATATACTTCTATATACAATTTAGACTCTTGTACTTGCTATACTATTAATGCATCATTATGTATCGTATGTAACAGTGGTATCTCCTTGCTACAAATTCAGTTTCTTAGTGCGTACACTCTACCCATGATTCCTAATGAAAAACTCCTTGCCTACTGCTTTATATAATGCCTTCTGAGCAAGTGACAGTCGTTTGTATCTAACAGAGACTTCTTTTTGAAAGCTCTCTAGCCCTTTAGACGCCATTGTCTTCTTGTGTGGCCTTTTATTTACATAGAGCTGTTTTAATTTATCATTTTCTTTGCAGCCATTTTCATTCAACCAATGTTGTAGAAAGTCTTCTATATTTTCGAATACTTTATTGATACGATGCTCTTCTCTAACTTGAAATTTAAACACCTCCCAAGCATCGTAAGATGACTTCTTCTTCTTCTTCTTCTTCTTCTTCTTGGCACTGTTGATTGTATCTTTTTTTGTCTTGTTCTTTGGTGTATCTTTATCATTATTTACCTCGACGGCAGCATTACTTAACATCTGAAGACCTCCTATTGATGACGGATTCATACTGAGAAGAAATTGCTATATATCTCAACTGAACTGGTATTTATATCACTACCTTTTCCTTATTCCTTATCACTTTATTACATTGCACTGCAATATTCACGTGCTATCAATTTTGATGTTGCTCTAGAGATGAGGCTCTATTTTGCAATAACTACACACTTCACTACGTTGATACCCGGTGTATTAGCAACAATATATCTTGAGATTAAGCATATATGATGGTTTCATATTAAACACATTATTGATGAAGCACGAGAGGCAAGCAAGAAGATAGAGCGTTCCTACTATTACTTTTATGAGAGAGTTAGATTTTGTTTTAGAGTTAGTTTGATCGCCAAAAGTAGTGAGGGGTCTCTACATCTTCTTCTTACCTAACACATAGCACAGGGTAAACTGCACCCGCCAGCGCGGGGCTCGGTTCATTGTCTTCTCAATAATACTTTGGGGTGGGCTGCAATCTGTTGCAGTTTTCTACTAGCCAGCACACAATACAAAGATCCAAAAGAAGAGATTACAATAATAATGTTTTGCAGGATATGCGATTGATGTTATTATTGTAATGGGTGTGGCTGAAGGTGCCACATCTTTAGTTCATACCTTAGGAGAGATATGAAGTACTGTGTTTATTTAGTAGTATTTAGTATTACCACACACACACAAGCGCGCACACAATCAGATAGTACATCATTCATACATTAAACGATATAAATAATATATATATTACTGACTGCTGGGATACAAGTCGGCTTCACATACGTCATACGCATACAAGAATGATCGAAATGTGTTAGTGTTTGGGTGTGGGTATGTCTTTGTATTCATCTTTATTACTTAACCACAACCAATTCGACAACCTGCCGCAATACTGATTATACAATAATTAATACAATGGATTGGACGAGATTGAACGAGTGGAGGGAGCCCTATCATATGTTGAGATAATGAATGAAAAGAGTACACATCTTGTGTCTCAGATTGAAATGTATTGAGATAGGTACCTATACAACAATTACTACCATATTCTTGTATGATTATATGGTTTATACATAGAGATAATTTTGTTATAGTTTGATTCGATCGAGCCTATTCGAGCTCTTAAAGCAAGACCCCCCTGGCCCCCCCTGGCAGCTGAGAGATTGCTGTTTGATAGTGGCGACTATGTATCAATCATATGTGCTCGTTTATGGCGGCGTGGCACTTGCATTATGCATCAATAGAGCGAGAGAACTATGTAAAGAGAGGTCGACTAGTTGCAACTTCACATGAAATTCTAGGTGTACAAAATGAGGAGGAAAATCTCAATAAAATATAGGCTGATCATTGCAATAATTAAGTTGCATTTTCACATATTGGTGGTCCCATAACAGTTAACTTATTTCAGATATATTAGTTCCTACGTACATTTTTATTGCAAATGGATATCATTAATCGATTCAGCGGCTAATTTTGGTTTAGATAGGCCTTGTTAAATGGCCTGCACCCGTTCGGTTCTGTGGCGCTCTCAATGATACGAGTGGGGGAGGGGCCCCACGAGTGCCCAAAAACAATCAGCTTGCGTCTATCTATGTAAAACACCATCTTCAAGAACATCGCCAATATTCGCTAAACAGATACTAAAACCCTTTGTCGTTTACTGTACTGCCTCAGATGAGAAGCCTAAATTTTTATGTGGGATACGTTGAAATACTCTAAGTGTCATACATTGAAGTTGCAATTCCACAATTGCATAATTGTTTTTTTGTTGTTCACAAGTCCCTACCTTGAACGAGAGCACCGGGCGCGATCGTAAAGGGTAAGCGGTATGCATATCGACTGAATCTAAATAACAGTTCACCATTATCTAATAGGATGGGATGCATGGAGCGTAGCGGAATGCATCCCCGCGCCTTCTTGAAGCTGCGCGGTTGATCCAGAAGACAAGCAATACTTTGTTGCTTTTATTTACACAGCCTAACTACTCTCCCCATCTTTCTGGGATTTTGTGCTCTCTCGTCCAACTTTGTTCTAACAATTTTAGACAATAAGGGGATTAATGCTACAATACATACTCATAGCAATTATTGATCTTGCCGAAGTCGGACTGGAAGCTCAACCAGCAAAAGCAAAGTGTTACATTAATGAGGCACACCGCAATGAAGATTGGCATCGTCATCGTGGTGATATACCAGAAGGTATCTTGAAGAATGATGACGGTACACCTGTTGTTGGAGATAACAACGAGACTCTACGTGGATTAGATGATTGCAACATCCCTGTTGGTACAGAACAATATGTTTTGAAGACTCTTGAGAAGAAACTCAAGAAAATTATCGAGACCAACAAGAAGATTGCAAAGCTGATGGATCCTGGAAGATGGACTCATCCTGATATTCCAGCTCGTCAAATGTTATGGCTATTTATAACTGGCTGTCTCCAGTTTAAGCCAGACTATTGGTTACGACATCTTCATCCCAATCTGACCGAGGACTTTGCATCTGGTGTAGATGAAAGTATACACGAGCTAGTTCAAATGTGTATGGGTATCAACATCAATACCTCTTGGTCAAACATTGCAAAAGAGAGAGCTCGCCTACCTATTCGTATGAAAGGTTCAGGTCTCAGAGAAGCCACAGATAGAAGATTCTCTCAGTTCATTGGAGGAGCTGCACAGAGTATCATTCACCTCATCAACCGACAGGACAAGCGCAACAATACAATTGAAGGTAGATTGCATATTCCTTGTATTGTCAACATCATGCTTGGAGAAGGGTCTTTTGACTTCCCTCTTGAATCCCCTTGGGAACAAATGCTCAACAACAGCAGATCAAATCATAGCATTGCTAACGGTATAGAACAGGCCTGGAGCCATTTACAAATTAATTTCCAGGAGGTTGCTGATGCCGCAGCTCGTGATAATGATGATCTACTTGTTAATCAGCCTGTACAACAAGTGGATTCATTACTAGTACTATCCCAAAATCTGTGACTAGAGAGATAACAATGGAGATCGAGTCCGCTAGGTCAACATGTCTGGGTAAGATGATAATCAACAGTTTAGATAATGATGATTATGAAAGATGGTCTTGGGAAGGTTGGAATAAGATAGGAGCATCCTTTGCAACATCTCCACCCGACGGTATTGGAATGATCAGGACACTGAATGGAGGAGTATCTTTGCAACATATCTGGGGCAACCCAATCCCAACTTTGCATCACTTGTTGGTCGATACTTTGGAAAAAAAAGGTAGAAGACTTGATCCATTTGGTGCTAATCTTGCTTCTGAATGCCTTCCGGGGGGAGGATTTAGAAGAATCCACAACTTTATACAGTCTTTGGTCCAGTCTATGATGAAGGTAGCTGGTATCCATTCGAAGAAAGAGGCTGTTAACTTTCTCCTCGGCAAGGTTGGAGCGCCATTCATCAAAACAACTATGTCGATCATCTATTATCACAAGCTGGTCGTCGTAATTATCCTTTTGCAATTGTACCCGACTTACATGTATTTGGATACCCAGCGGGTAAACAAACTGTTAATGACAGTGGAGCTACAGATGGAGAAGCTTTCTGCGAGATCGAGGTACAATTATTCTGAACTAAATCTGTACTGTGTTCTAAAACTGTTCTAGATTTATGAGAAAGAGAAGCAGAAACTATAGATATTTTATAAAGTAGAGAATAGATCAAGATTATGACAAGTGTGTTTATTTTATGTTTATTTTGCACAAATTGAAAGATAACATTAAGAATCATCACATAAAAGATCATCAACAAATTGCCGAGGTGATAAAAACAATATATATTATAAAACACACACACACACACACACACACACACACACACACACACACACACACACACACACACACACACACATATATATAATATATATATATATATAATATATATAATATATATATATAATAAAGCAAGTTTATGAAAAGAAGTAGAAGTGGTTAGTTCTCAGTACAATGAAAAGAACAATAGGTTAAATGCATACAAATGATACTTACCTTTTTTTAATTGTTATTTACTTTCTTCGGTGTAAGGTCGGCCAGCCCGCTGTCGTAGCCCCCACCCTGTGGGGGCCCAACGACACCGAACTGGCCTCCAGGTTGGTTGTTGTATATTCCACAATCCTCAAAATATTGTAGCTGGCTCCGCATAGATCGTACGACCTCCTATACCAAAGATACTTCCTCCCATCCGTCCACTGCCCTTTGTATAAAGGCAATTATCCCACGGTAGTACAAATCCAACAATTTGTTTAATTCAATTTAATACCTGTGATTTATCAATATAAGACGAGAAGAACAATGGCGAGGACATTTTCTTATGCATGCACATCATATGCACATCATACAAAACTTACCTAAAACTTGCCTCCTACTGCAACATCAAAGTATTATCAACAGATCGTACACATAAGAGAAGAACTCCTCTATTAATCACACCGGAGAGTGATATATCCTGCGTTAGTATTGTATCAAAGATATTAAAAGATTAGAAGTACAATAATAACATATTTATATTTATATTGCAATAAAAAAGAAAGAACTCACCTATCAATTCATCCTGCATGCCGCCATCGGATTTGCAATTGCGACGCCGATAGAATTATGATTTGGCTGTTATCGTATTGCGTTGAAGAGGAGAGTTGACGCAATGCTGAGTACATTTATAACAGTGGCATCAAATTATAAATAATAAGACGAGAAGAACACATCAAGCACAAACTCACCTATAAAATCAACCCGACGAGCCTCGTTTTCGTCATACTTGCGTAGAATCTTGTTAGCATTGTTAATAACACGATAGGAGATGATAGAAGGGTAGAATATGCGTAGTAGTAGTGGCCGAGTTGATTATATTGGCGGCTGGAGTTGTTGTGGTTGCTGCTTTTTGTAAAAATAATGAGCACATATGTCGATCAATGAGTCCCATGTGGGTCCCGTAAAGGGGGTAATGTTGGCAAGGTTTTTCCGGCCTTGTAAAACATAATCTCGGAAAAGTAGCTCTAAAAGTCGGACCATGTCTAAGTTAATATTAGACTTTTAGAGCTACTTTTCCGAGATTTTGTTTTACGGAGCCGGAAATACCATGTCAACTGCCATTTTTCACTTCCTCAAATTTTGAGAGGATACCGGAGGCCTTATGGACAGATGTGAGCTCAAAAATGAAGGCAGGATACCAAAATTTGGATTTTGATGCCGGATACCGTTTTGTACGAAATGCGTCCCTATTTTATTTTAATAGTACGAAAATGATACCATTATAGGTCAATATTCTAAGTACAGAATTAGAACAAGTACAGATTTAGTTAAATATAATATATTCCCGCGAGATCAAGACGATGCAACCTAACAATACCAACTACAGACACAATAACAACTCGACAAATAAGCCTGCTAATAGAAGAGCAGATTAAGTTATTAGTATTAGTCAGTATCGTAATAAGTTCAAAAAGCTTGATAAAGAGTACGCTCCGGATGTTGTCGGAGACGGTAGTAGCAACATAGTTGGACCCTTTGAAGCGGCACAGAGTCAATTCATTGGTGGACAAGTAGTACCTTGATTGTCGGAGCTTTTGGGGACGCTAATACTGACTTTGAGAATATGTTGAGAACTCTAGCAAAGCTAGCGGCAGCGGGAGAAGAGGGTATGTCTATCCCTCCACTACGGAATCTAGACAAAAAAGGTGGAGCATTTGCAATTATGAATCATCAGTTTAGAAGAGCTTTGGGAGTTAGTATCGTGAGAGATATGGCTAATCATAAGCTATCTCGATTACATTATGTTCGAGCTACTG
>Ga0214481_101087_pt1 | contig 11950 bp, 11 predicted proteins | sample M1_20Mar14CPVII9_4_FD_165057 | JGI IMG/M metagenome (GOLD analysis project Ga0214481, IMG submission 165057) | Marine eukaryotic communities from Monterey Bay, California, United States - M1_20Mar14CPVII9sort6BwellG10 | ecosystem: Environmental > Aquatic > Marine > Unclassified | place: USA...
GTGTAGCCGTCTTGTTGTAACTCCACCATGAGTGATGCATATGCTTCAGTAGACATTCCCAAGTCCTTACCTATACATGGGATGGCTTTGACAAGCACTGGCAGGAAAATAGAGCACAACAAGGTAGCGGTTGGCTCCCAAACATCTGAATCTTGTCACAGCGGGGGTATAGTAGTATATAGGTGCTACAATATAAATAGTGGTTAGTTTGTTTTTCATAATGAGGCGGTATTTTGATAGCCTTTCTCATGTGAATAGTATGAAATAGGGTCAAACAAAAGTTAGTTGTAGAGTCCTTATATGTCGATATGATGAGTTGATACTTATAATGGGTTGAGAGACTGCAGAATGTTGAACAGTCATTTTTATCTACTACTTAGTCCAAGTCTTCTTTTCTCTTCTTCAACCCCATCTAAAGCTTTTGATTGTAAGTTGTTTTCTGGAACTCCAGCTTGATATTCTCGTTCGTGAATCCACAACTGTGCAATCATTTTTGTATCCAGTGCAACCTCACCTTTATGTAGAGTCCTTATGTCAGGAGTACCATCTCTATAAGACGGAAAGAATAGTAGGGCAGATCCAGCCTGTGGTCGAACAGTAAGTTGTTGTGTACCTTTTCTGTCACTACTAGTTGCTGCTTTTAAATCTCGAAATACCGTGCCACCACCACATCCCTCTTCCAAGTCATTCAAATACACAAGAAGAGTAGCAAGTCTTTGTCCTCCATTTTGAAGTTGATTTGTTGGTATCTCATCGTAGTGCCAGCTGAGGGGGAAGTTAAAGGGATGATTGTAAGCCAACTTGTAAGCATATTTTATGCACAAATTCAATTAGCCATATTTAACCCGCGAATCATCGTAAGCTTACCTGAATTCTTGTCCATTGAAATACCTTAAATAGTGTGGGTAAAGAAGAGAATATCAGGTCGATTGGTAAACAGTTTTTACACATCTTATCACAATGTTTGTAAACTTACCTTACAATTTGCGGCTCTTCAAATTGACATAAGTCTACACTGCTGAGTAATTGTTGCGCTTTAGCCAATAGTGTAGGTACCGCATCATATCTACAAAACCATGTAGTAGACGTTCTTCGAGATATTGAATGTGAACTAAATGTAGGAGAGCTAACTTGCATTACTTTTTGCTCTTCTTTGTTATTATCATTCTCCACCATTGACTTGTATAAATTGCACTCCTCTTCTGTAAAAAAGTTATCAATTTGGAATACTGGCGGAGATCTGTGAAGCATCTTTAGCTTCCATCTTGTAGTACTACTCGAATGTAAACTCTGACCATCGTCATCAAATAAATCCAAATTAATACCCAAATGATCTTTCATTGCATCTTCAACTTGCTGTCGATTGTACGATTCTCCTGATGCATCTACTGGAACTCGAATTATATCATCAGTTAATTGTGGAAATATATCATCTTCGGTTATTACAGGCAAACCAAATCTATCGAGTTTGGGGTTTGAATTTGAGTCATCAGAGGATTGTTCATCAATAGAAATTGTTATTTGCTCTAATTCACTTAATCCACCTGATTTAGACTTGGCTTTCCTCGACTTCTTTTTCTTTTTATTGGATGATATAGACTTGCTATTACTACCGAATCCACCACCAGCAAATAAATGTGATGTGGATATTCTACAGATGATGGGTGGATGCCATTGCAATAATGATTGATGATGTGTACCTATGTGGTGGTGGTGGAGAGAAAGCAAAGGTCAAGCCTAGACGAAGGATAGCCATCGCCATTATTAATAATACACCCAACATGTCAATCATCTATATCATTATATATGTCCCAACTTTATAGACTTGAAGTATCGACTTAATATTATTCCCTCCCTACATTACACAATAATCTCTCTTCCCCCCCAGCCACATTGACTGAGAAGAAAAATGACAACTGGTATCTTTTAGATGGGCTCTATCACTTTCTATGATCTCTCTCAACTCTCAACCAACTCCTCTAATTTGCCCATGCTCTAATATATGTACTTAATTAATAAACCGGAGACCTACTGATATGGCAAAATTCTTCCTCTTATCGATCATTCTTTCATTACTGAGTCTATTTGCAAACAGTTTCACAACACCATCGATATCAACATTAAACTCAAAAAACATGAAAACTACTACTACAGCTGTATCTTGTGTAGCACAGGAGGCAAGATCACTCAACCTATTCTCTACTACACCTCTTATACATTCTATACCCCTATCAAAGTTATGTCATCCTCATCCAGTATATCTTAAGCTTGACTTGTTGCAACCAAGTGGGAGCTTCAAGGATCGTGGTAGTAAGTTTATGTACTCTTTATTAATTATGTCTTGATGTATTTCATAATATATTATGCTAATATATTTTGCTTATCCATGCTCTATCATTAACAACGTTATTTGCTTCTACTTCAAGTGGCGCATTTATGTGCAACCGTGCAAAAGGTGTATAATGCAAATCGTAAACAGAAACTAGGATCAGAAGGAGAAGATAATACAAATCAAAGAATGAAGGTTATTTCATCAAGTGGAGGTAATGCAGGATTGGCTGTAACAACCGTAGCTCGGAATATCCCTGAGATGGATGTATCAGTTGTAGTACCTGAAACTACAAAGCCATTAGTTGTTGATAAGCTTCAATCATTAGGTGCAGAGGTTACAATTCATGGTAGTAATTGGAATGCAGCTGACGAGTTAGCACGAAAGTGGGTAGATGAAGCAAAAGAAAGTGGAAAAGGAGGATCAGCGGTATACGTTTCACCGTATGATAATCCATTACTATGGACAGGTCATTCGACAGTTGTTGATGAAATTATTACCCAATTAAATGATTCAACAGAACAAAAGTTGAAAATCGGTGCTTTACTTGCCAGTGTCGGTGGAGGCGGGTTACTCTGTGGCATCTTTGAGGGTATTGAACGAAACTACTTTGGAGGTGATACGAGTAGAGCAAGTACTATTCAGGGATGTAAAGTGATTGCTTGTGAAACCGAAGGTGCATCATCCTTTGCTGCATCATTCAATGCTTCATCATCATCAGATAAGAAGGAACCGTCAATGGTACGATTAGAAGGTATCACTTCGGTGGCCACATCGCTTGGAGCTTTAGAAGTAACTCCAGCTGTTATTCAACGAGCTCATAGACACCAGGAAAGGGGAGAGAGCGGTAGTGGTGATGATGTCAAGTCATATGTTTGCACCGATAGCGAAGCAGTTGACGCTTGTGTTAAATTTGCTAGTGAACACAGAATGCTGGTTGAACCTGCCTGCGGTGCATCTCTTGCACCGTTGTATTCAGATAGAGTAAGGCCAAAGTTACTAGAGGAGCTACAAGGTGATGCGACTAGTGCAATTGTTGTGGAAGTATGTGGAGGTAGTGGTGTTAATCTTGACTTGATGCAATCTTGGAGCAAACAATTTCTATAGATAAGAAGATGACTAGGCATTATTTAAGACAATACGACTTTATCCTTAGAATAGACACGGTTATTAGTGTCTGATTGATTGTCATAATATATATCTTTATCAATCTTCAAGACAGCCTACTCAACCCCCAATATTTAACTACCGGAAATGATAGATTTAAGATAAGATGTTTCAATCTCCTCTTCTGTAAGAAGCTGTGCAACCGCATCAAACTGTCGTCTGTTATTTCTGCACTTGTTCTTCTTCTTCTTCTTCACGTTTGGACAAGTAGCTTTGAATTCTTTCCCTCTACGAACACCAACAGAAGTTGCACCACATCCCTCGTTGCAGCTACACATGACTTCCCAAATTTCTACTCCTGGCTCACGAAGCTTTACTTGGAGGTCTTCAATCATCTTCCGACGAAATTTGCCAACATCTACATCTTGTACCATGCTCTTGGCGTCCGCAAGTAACTTGTTTGTTAATTTAAGTGCTTCCACAAGCTTCTTATTTTGTTTCTCAAGCTTCTTAAGGGCTTCCTCTTGATGGGGAGATATAGCTAATCCAACATTTTGTTGAGCTGATTCATCAACAGTAGTGGCGGTGGAAAGGGAAGACATGATGAGCTGCTACTCTTATTACTACTTGCTCACGATGATTTATGTGTGGATCAAAGAAGAGATCAAAGAAGAGGCAACCTTCAGCTTTCGACTGATTTTCGATCTAGAAAACACAGAGATTTGAGTGAAGAATGGAGGAGGCAATTTAGATGATGCATAAGATAGGTTTACACCATTATAAGAGTTTACACCTATTGTTTTATAGTCTAGATTACCACTAAAGACAGAGAGGCACTTAATGCTAGTACACCAAATCTAAACAGACGCTGTTAGGTCTTCAGTTCCTTCTCCTTCCTCAGACTGAGAGATCCAATCTAAGTAGATAGTACCCTCAAGTAATCTTGTGCATTCTTCTAGCCTGGCTCCAAATGGCTTGTTACGTTTGAGGTTGTGAAGAAACTGATACTCTTTATTATTCTTCTTTCTTGTCAGTATCATCAGAATTCTCTTCCCTCCAATCTCTCAAAAGATTGATACCATCACGAAACTTGCACATACGCTTGTGCTGATTAAATGCTGCATCATTCATACCCAATACTTCTCTTGCTTCCATGTTAGTCATACCACACTGTGGACATGTCATAATGGAGAGTAAATTATGAGCTTCCTCAAGCTTCTTAAGTGCTTCCTTTTTTGGGGGGGAAAGCTCACGTTTATCCCCGGCCGAACGGAGCTTAGATATAGCCAATCCAAGATTTTGTTTAGTTGATTCAATATCAGTAGTGGCGGTGGAAAGGGAAGACATGATGGACTGCTACTTCTTGTTAACTTCTCGGTATGATTTAAGTATGTGTGTGGATCGTAAATGAAGAAAGAAGGATACCCAAAACCCAAAAATCAGTCTATTTTTTGTTCAAACATCTTCGCTCACCAAACCTGTACTAATCAATCATCATACAACAATAACTCACCAATATGGCTGGTACAGCAAAAAGCAGTCGAACCCGAGACGCGGGTGTTGAACCCTGTAAAGAAGAGAGTTCTAATGATTGGTTTGACCCATTTCAAGCAGAGGATGATTCATCTCTTGCCGTGATTCACTATAAAAGTGAACAAGAATTTACTTATCCCCTTCCCGAGCATCTCCTTTCCAAGGACGAAAAGCAGCGCAAGATTGATGAAACATATCACCAAACAAAGGGCCTGGTTGAGAAGAGGCTTGAATTTAAGGAGAAGACGCATCGGATCAAGTACTCAGATGCCCCTCCTTCCATGAAAGAGCTATTCAATACTCTGATGGTATCAGTACATATTATGACCAAGTTGTCATCAAGTTATGTCATGCATCAAATCACAGCAAACCCAATCTTGTCAAGGATGGCAACTAGTAAAAATCTCTCTGTCCTTGATTACGCTTGCACTAGTACCAACCATTTATCACTTGAAGCCATCAAGTGTTTAATTACAGCCAATCCTAATGCACTCCTGTGGCAATCAGGTCAAGATAATGAGATCTCCGTAGCCGATTTAGTTATCACAAAGATAGCTGAACATCAATCATTTTGTCGATTAATGCCTTGGATAGCTACCAACTACGGCTGGATCTTCGATCATGAGTTGTGTCTTAACCTCAAAGAGCTACCGATTTTTTCGTTGCTCAAACAGATGTTGAACAATTGCACCTCTTCAGTTCTTGAGCAATTCTGCATGGCTTACCCTAACGGCTTGACTCAAGAGAGTAGCATTGGGCTTTCCCCTCTTCACACGTTACTCTTTGCTTCGGCTCCTGGTAATGAAGAAGGCTACCGAGCTGACCTATTTGATCTCTTCAAGAGTCTGGCCAAACTATGCCCAAGTGTCATGTCGAAAAGACCCAGTCACGGAAATACGTTGCTCCATGATGCCTGTACTATGTTGGCTAGATACGGAGACAACTTGAGTAGAGATATCTGTAAGTTTCTGCTAACAAAATGCCCCCATCTTGTGAAAGTTGGTAACAGCCGTTCAGCACTTCCTATTCATTGTTTACTTGAGGAACTGTATGAGTTGCGTTCCCAACGTGAAGTTTATAGACATTTTGCATCTTTGCATCCAGATCCAAATCCCAATAAGAAGGTTATTGTTCTCTCGTTGGGTGCACCTGATGAAATGCAACCTATCATGCAAGTTTTTGTTTCTCTGTTGAGATCCTATCCTAACTCGTATGGGAAGAACTTACAGAGAATATCAATCAACTTCAGGAGATAGCAAATGCTTTCAACGAGGTCCAGAATGACACCGTCTCCACAATTTTCAATTCATGGGCCTCTTCTCTTGTTGAGGTTTTGCAAGCTAAGGTGGAAGCTATCTCATTCCTGATCTTAGAAATCCTCAGATCTCAATCTCGTAGCTTGGGTCTCCTCTCTCATTGAGGTTTTGCAAGCTAAGGTGGAAGCTATCTCATTCCTGATCTTAGACCTCCTCAGATCTCCTATTGCCTACGAGATTTGATTTGTATGTGATGATATGTTAATGACGAGGAGTCGCGAGAATATCCTTAGGCGAGGCGCAAAATATTGTCTCAATGTCACTTCTATCTTATCTTGGAAGTGCCCTCAAGGCACTATAGGCTGTTGAGTTGTCTCTACAGCTGTAAACTAGTCTTGTCTTGCATGTGATGATAACTTGTAGCATGTAGTTCTGTTTGAGAGTCAGTCTTTACAGGTCTCAACCACTTTACTTTATCCCTTTCATCTCGGAATGTACATTATCAACAAACTCTGTAACGAATACTCGTTGTTGTTGAGTTTGTGGTGACCTCTTTAGACCTGTACTCATATACTCTGCTCCTAATCTTGTATCATAACCGCGTTGTACCCAATCTAATATCTGCTTTGAAGACAACTCTGGAAAGATGAGAGAGGCTAGACAAGCACCTACTAACCCTGCACGTCCTCTACCTCCCCAGCAATGTAGATATATAATACCATTATCTTCTAAATGGTAGAATAGTTGTGAAAGTAGTGATAATAGATCATCGTTACATGTTGGAATATTAAGGTCCTCGATTGGATTGTGAATGAATGTTAATTGTTGTTGATTATTTGATGCAAATGATTCTGCAATTGGAGAGTATCGAGTGAATGGTCTTGGGAATTCTCTTCTCAAATATTCAGGTTCCAAGTATATCTCTCCTCCATTATTATTCCATGTAATATCATCATCTTGTGCAGGTACCTCTGTTTGTAAACAACAGAATAATGATATGTTTGCATCTGTAATCATGTTTTGGATATGTAGTTGACTCTCTTTCAATGTTGGGCCATATGATTCGGGCGTCACTCCAGGGTATTGACCAATCATTATAGTTTGTGGTATTAACCAGTTGCAAAATCCACGTTGTACTGTCTCCTTGTTACTACCTTCCATAACATTCATGTTGTATGCGGAAGATGGATAACTCAATTGAGAAGAATCAAGTATGAAAGAAGTTGAGGATATTGTATCATCTATTCTTTGTCTAACTCTCTGAGCTCTCTGTAGTAGTGTATGTATAGTTGAATAATCATTATATACATCAGTAGTATCATCCATGATGTTAGCAAACTTGGCTGTCGAAGAAGATGAGAACAATCTGCTTACTTTCGAGCTTGTCATTGTTCTTCCAAAAGATAAATACACTCCAAATCTGGACATCCTACTAACACACATCACTACTGGAGAGCATGATGATAATAGCGATAGCTTGAAGAGTAGACGACATAAACTATAGGAGTTCATTATAATTCATTGCAATTCATTGATGGCAGCAGGCTACGATACATCACAATCGATCATCTAAAAAACATAACACGGTATCCTTTTTATTCTCTCCTTTGAACTCTTTATATTGTACTTTTACGTGAGGTTCACTACCTGTCGTACAGGCAAGTTGATATTGCACTACAATATCAATAATAATAACATGGATCTCCTTAGCGGATATAACTCCTCTTCAAGTAATTCTGATAATGATGATGATGAAAAGGGCAGCAACAGCAATGTAGCAGTAGGGCAGAGTAGTACGCCAGAACTTGTATCTCATACACAACCAACCATTTCATTGAAAAGGCCACTCAATTCAGCCCCATTGCCATCAGTACCATTAGCTGTATTGCGTAGTCAGGGTGTTATCAAAGGTAATAATAGTACCTCTATTGTGGCAGCTAATTATAATAATAACAGCTTAGTAGAATTATCTACTACATCAGGCCCAATTCAAGGACCTGCAGCAACACATGACCCGAATGATAAAGTTACTAGCTTTGTACGAGCAATTGATAGTAAGACGGGATCTACATCAGCTATTGAGGCGAATGCTGCTATTGATGATTATGCCTTTTCTAAAAACCGCAACGCCTTCCAAAGGGGTGCTAAACACAATAACAACAATAATAGTGAAGTGGCACTGGCACCAGGTGAATCAATGTTGGCAATTCAACGGAATGATTATGGATATGCACGTCATAATTATGCAATTAATCACAGCAAAGCTGATACAGTTGAGGCTCAAAAGGAATTAGATGAACAGGCCGCAATTACAAGTAAGAAACGCGCATTAATTAATCCACATTTACAAAATACACATCAAAGTCGTCGTGCACGTCTCAAGAGTGATAAGGAAGCGGAAGGTCCACTTGTTAATTCACTTGATGATGAATTATCACATGGTATATGGGCACCACCATCAACAACTGAACGGGCACTTAAGGACGATGCACTACCGGCCATTGAATCAGGAGTTGAATTAGATCCTAGAATAGTAAAGGAACGTGCTAGATTAGCCGAACGAGATAGACAGCGTGGTATATTACAAAATGAAGATAACGAAAAAGAAAAATTCGATCGTATGGTCGAACGTAAAATGTCACACTTATTACCACCCCGTCTTACCGAGGATGCAGAAGCAATTGAGGCAACGACGACATTCCATGGTGATGAGGAGGTGGATTATCGGGGTAGGTCATGGACAACACCCCCCGCGGGTGTTAAGGGTGTGGAACAATTTGATATGGAAGATCATGCATGTTATGTTCCCAAGAAGTGTGTCTTTCGTTTTACCGGACATGAGAAGGGTGTGCATCGTATCCGTTTATTTCCCAGTACTGGACACTTGTTACTAAGTGCAGGATTGGACGGAGCATGTAAGGTATGGAGTGTCGCACAACGTAAGTGTATGAGGACATATCTTGGTCATAGTGCCGCGGTACGAGATGTACAATTTAATAATGATGGGAGTAGGTTCGTTTCGGCATCATTTGATCGGTATCTAAGGTTATGGGATACAGACTCTGGTAAAGTTTTGGGCACGTATAGTAATCGTCGTGTACCATATGTGGTGAAATTCTACCCAAATGATGACAATATCTTCGTTGTGGGTTGTTCTGATAATAAAATTGTTGCATATGATTCAACGTCGGGTGAAATTACACAAGAATACGATCACCATTTGGCTCCCGTCAATACTATTACATTCGTGGAAGATAATGGTATGAAAATGGTAACATCAAGTGATGATAAGAAAGTGTTAGTATGGGAGTGGGATATCGGAGTGCCCATCAAGTATATTTCTGACCCTACAATGCATTCATTGCCCGTTATTACAATGCATCCCAGTGAAAAGTTCTTGTTAGGTCAAAGTCTTGACAATAAGATTGTTGTTTATCAAGCAGGAAAGTCCGAGTGTGTTGTTTTGTTGTGCGTTATTGTGTGCTCAATATGAAGACTCGGCCTTCGAATACTTCATTTGAACTTAGTTTGCCTTTATGTGATTGTCTTTGCAAACCACGAATACTAACAGAAGTTACTATCTCCTCTCTTCCATCATCTTAAACTGTGTAACTCGCATCTTCCAGGGGATCGATATGCGCCTCAACGTAAGAAGAAATTTGAGGGACACAATGTTGCGGGATATGCGTGTGACATTGCCGTTAGTCCAGACGGACGATTTGTCTGCAGTGGAGATAGTAATGGCAAGCTCTTCTTTTGGGACTTTAAACGAACGAGGAAGTTGCAGCAGTATCGTGCACATGATCGTGGGCCGTCAATTGGTTGTGTTTGGCATCCAGTGGAACCATCAACAATGTTCTCGTGTGGATGGGATGGTGTCATCAAGATGTGGCAGTAAAGCTAAAGTATATAGGATTGTAATCTAGCAGATGAGATATGTTTCATGTGCTCTATCTGTACTTATGTTTGGGTTATATTCTTTATACATTTCGTTGATAGCAATCTCATTCTTTCTTCGCCTCTGGATTTGACTTTAACCATTTAGGAGAGTATACAATGTCTACTTCGGCATCTATCATCCTTGCCACAGCAATATCATTTTGAGTCAATCCACCTAAAGAGTGAGTATACAAAATAATCTCTACGTCTCTATAACTAGTCAAATGCAAGTCTGGATGGTGATTCTCTCGTTCTGCAATCTTCCCAATTTCATTCAGACTATCCATTGCACATTGGAAGTTTTTTGCAGTATACTTTCGAGTTAGTTTACCATCTATATTCAAACTCCACAAGGGCATTGTTGATGTGTCCTTTTCTATTTGATCGGTAGATAATAGATGAGACTTGTCAAAAGACTCACAAGGAACACATTTGCCGCTCGGAGTACAACTCATACTGTTAATATTGATTGTGTTGTTTCTATAAGTAGGTATGGAAGGACTGAATGTTGTATGGATGAAGGCTAATGAAGAAGTATTATTGATGCTCAAGAATATAACAAATGATATGATATTGATGTGCATGCAATCTGATTAATACTACACAAGTGATGTGATATGTTGTCTGTGCTCCCGCAAGCTTATAATTGATACACCAATATGTTTTCTAATTCATTTATCAGCACCAACTACAATACCAACAGCATATGATGAGCACAGTGGAGAGGTGTGGAGTGGTATCTTTTTATGAGAGTAGAGTGTCGGATTAGGAACATAACTCTGATACTATTAATATTACCTCTTTGTGATATTGTGTGGTGGATGCTTGTGATGGAAGGAGGTAGATGCAACGAAGCATTGCAAGGAGAGCACAAGAAAGAGCTAGTTTATTTATACGGAGCGCACATCATAATTGTAGATACAGGAAGCAACGTATGATTATCATAATAATCTTTGACAAACTGATAGGTACCTACGTACTTTAGATTTACGTGGCTGCTATTGCAATATATCTACTCATATCTGATATATCAACAACAACAAAATGGAAAACTTCGTATTAAATCTATTCAGTGATCAACTATCAAGGATCATCAAAGACTTCTCATCAAGCCAAATCAATGCAAACTTTCTCTCTGGTAAAGGATCAATAAGAAATGTGAAGTTAAATACAGACCTCATCAATGATTTCTTAAACAAACCACCACATGGTACAGTACCATTCCTAGAATTTACAGAAATTACATTAACCGAATTACGAGTTGAGGTAACAAGTTATACCAATCTAAAAAAGGCACCGATAGTATTAGTCATCGAGGAGATACATGCAAAGGCAAGGGAGCCATTGGAATATCATGTAGACCCAGCTCTTAATCTTGCACATAAGAAGAAGTCAGATGCTGCTGCTGCTACTGCAACTAAATCATCTCCACCTCAACAATATGGGCTGTTACATCGTATATTAGACAATCTAAGTGTGAAGATTAAACGTATACATTTATCATTCTCATCACTTGGTAAGTTCAAAACTCGCAGACAAGGTCCGTGGACACCACCAACACTACAGGTATGTTTTGATAATGTTGAATGGATATCGGTAACAGAATCAGGTCATCACGGTACTCCCGATGCGGTGTGGTCACATAATGAGTTGAGTGCGCAGCAATCGAGGTATAAGAATAGCAATCAACAACATCAACATCGTCATCGATCATATGTTATATATAAACGATTGAGTATGATGTGCTCTGTTAAACTATTGAGTGGAGTTGGTAGCGATTCATCAT
>Ga0214481_101093_pt1 | contig 11841 bp, 9 predicted proteins | sample M1_20Mar14CPVII9_4_FD_165057 | JGI IMG/M metagenome (GOLD analysis project Ga0214481, IMG submission 165057) | Marine eukaryotic communities from Monterey Bay, California, United States - M1_20Mar14CPVII9sort6BwellG10 | ecosystem: Environmental > Aquatic > Marine > Unclassified | place: USA...
GGAGCACCAAGTCACCATCCAACAAGAAAAAGAGGAGAAAGTTTCAAATCAATGTGTCTTCCCAAAGCGATGAAGTCTCGGAGTTTGGCGATGATGATGTATGTGGTGTTAGTAAATATCCCACTCCTTTCGCGTTTGCCACCAACCCGGTGAGGGACCAAAGCTCTCAACCCTTCCAGCCTTATCCCACCTCAACCACCTATTCATCCTATTACGGTCCTTCTTTTGCTGCACGGGCACCACCCAGTTTTCAGACTACTACCACCTATGTAGATCCAGGAGGCCAGCCAATGCTTGCAGCGATTGCAGAAGATGGAGCAAGCGACATTTCACAACTTGACCGCATTCTCTAGAGAATCGTCTCTTATTGTTATACAAGAGAGGAGGCGAGCCTTATTGTATGTGGTTCCCCTCCTTGTTTTGATGATTGCGTCTTGTTGTGAGATATGTATATGTTTGTTGTCTTGTATATTACTTGTTGAGTGTCCGATACCAAATTATAAGAAGTGTTGGTTTGTTTTTTTAGTTGTAGTGATGTATTATTGATAGTAAATGTTACTTATTCCACTACTTGACTTGCACTACATCCTATCCAAATCTTAGTATGCATCGGAGATTATACTCCTCGTACTACACTCCTCATACAGAAATCATCTAGCAACTCCCCAAGGAAGGTAAATGTAGGAGAGTAACTTTGAAGTTCATGTGCCTCCTCTCCTCTATCGGTGTCACCTTCTTCTCACGCTACTATGGCTGCTGCAGAGTTAGAACGTTGCATATGCAACCATGGATTGATTTATCAATCGACATACACCGATATGCCACTTACTTGATTAAGACCACCCGACCACTCGACATGCACTTTACCTCTCGAAGGGGAGGATACCGCTTTTATATATCCACAACAACATATATATCACACCTATCCTCCTTCTCTTCTACTTTCATACCACTATAGGTAATTGCCTTTACTTCAGTACCCTGTGGGTGTCGATTAATATCCATAACTTCTCCTTTGCCCGAGCTAACTATTCTCCAATTATTAGTATCTGATCTTTGCAATTCTGATATCTCAACTTGCTTTGGTATAAATCCGGTGTCATGAAAGTTAAACAGCCATTCATCCAAGTATGAATATATCAAACTATGCATATCATGTCCTTCTCCAATTATATTTAATCCGTGTTCTATACTGTGTCTTTTGTTAATTGATATTGAATCGAGTGATGTGATATATCCAAACATGCATAATGTTAGATTGGATAATGCATTTGATATGTCGGTACCCCATGAGTGTAGTATGATATCGACAGGATGATCCAAGTATTCATAGCTTGCACCGATTGGCGATGTACCTGGTTCCAATGTATTGATAGTGTTACCTAATATTGTATCATTTTTAGTTTGATTTGTGAAGCACCTAGTCGATTTCTTTGAGAGATTGAAGTTGCAATTTGTTGTTGCAATGCATCGGATGGCTCTTTCCTTTTATTGTCAAAGCCATCGCCACCGCCACCGCCACCGCAGACATTATGATTGATTGTAGACGTCAACTTCATCCTTCATTAACAATCCTCTTCTGGATCCAGCTAGCTCTCTCCCCGAGATGAAATTTATTGCCAGAAACTTCAATTGAAGTTTGCAACGAGCCCAACACCATACAAATCCAAATCTCCTGCCTTTTCTTTACCTCTTTAACTTATTAAAGCATACCAGCGCATATTATGTATCTGCTTTGTGTTGAAGATAGACTATAAAGACTACAAAGAGACTACGGGGGAGCCAATCTATTCTTTTGCTCAGTCACATCTTGTGTGCAACCTACATAATACGAGAAGAGAAAAGGTATTCATATGTAAGTTATGAGTTCCGCTTGTGATTTACATTTACAGCTTACAAGCATGTCTACTTTTAAACATAACATCAATATCCGCACTCTATCTAAAGATCCCCAAATCCTCTGCAGACACTTTTGTTCACATCTTGTGCTCATTTTCTCAAAGCATAGCCAAACGATGTTCAACTTGTACAATTCGTGAGTCTAGGTCTGGATCAGCTTGCATCTGATACATCCTGCGCCTAGATTGTTCATAACGTAACAAATTAAGCTCTTGGAGGCTATATGTTAAGACAAATAGCTCTGGCAAAGATTGGACAAACTCGTATACGACTGTTAACTTTCTCATTTCAACAGTTCCATTCATATCAAACTCGGCAGAGAAGGGAGCTACACTTTCGAGCCAACCAATCAAGAGAAGAAGGACCTTGAAATTCCATTGAACAAAGGGCTGGATATCAAAGTGGCGGTGGTGCTTGAGGATCTTCTTCTTAGCAACAAGTCCCTTATCATCGCATCTGTTCAACTCAAGTGCAGACGTAACATCTTGTGATCCACGTGAAGGATGGAGACGTATCTTCTCAATCATATGGTTAGAGAGATAAGTCTTGTTCACAGTGGATGTATCACATAGGCTGTTTGAGAATGCTTGCCAACCCTCAGAAGTTATGACATCGTTGTTGGAAAGTTGGACTATTCTGAGGCGGGAGTTATTTGCCAATGCCTCTGCAAGCATAACGATGCCTTTCTCACGTATACCGCAAGAATTAAGCCCAAGAGTCTCCAAGGGTGGATCTGCTTTTAATACACCTGCTAAAGCCTTCACTTCACTTTCACCAATGCTGATATTGCTCAGATTAAGAGTCACTAGACTACGAGGAAGAGCAATTACCAACGCTTTAAGTCTTTCAACACTCCCTCCGTTGATACCACCTAAATCTAGTCTCAGCAAATTATTGTTCGGTAGTGCACTTGCTAATACATCTATTCCTTCTTCACCAATATCTATTCCGCCATTCATAATTTCGCCATTCGAATTACATTGATTGAGGTTGAGACTGTGTAGTAACTTGCAATTCATAGCAGCTGCCAAGACAGCTGCCATATAATCATTGACGACTTCATTTACAACGCTGCCATTGAGACCAAGATACCGAAGATCGGTAGTATAATGTAGGAGACTTTCCAATGCCCCGAGTGTCCTTGAGCCAATATTATCTCTGATATGAAGTTCTTGAAGCTGTTGGGGGCGTACCTTTAATGCCTGAACGATAACGGCTAAATCCTCGTCACTGTGCCCTTGATTAATGGTTCTATTAACAATGCAGAAGCATGTCAACGAGCTAATATGTGTACTAATAGCCAAAGCAAGTAACCTGCACCCTTCTGTCCCCAAAGTGCAATCGCTAATTTTTAATTGAGTCAAATTACGATTACCATAGAAGAACGGGGATAATTGACTGATCACATTGATGTGGATTCCACGGAAACTATATAATTCGATCAGACATATTGATGTATTATGAGATAACTTTGGAAAGAATGATTCGATGTGCACGAATCTTTCTAAACCATAACCATCCAAAACAAGACGACTCAAGTGCTTGTTCTTTCCAATGGCTAGACCTAAAGATACCAGCCCCTTATCTCTACTACCTTGAATAATATATTGGAGATCATCAGAGTCTTTTTGCACCATTACTGCTCCTGCTGCTGGTTTAGTTATCACTAAAGATTTAACTTTGGGGTTGTTGTCTCTTAGCTTATTAATAACATTATTGTTAAGTTCTGTTCTTGGAGAGCCTTCCTCCAAGTTACTCATTGTTAGTGCCGGCTTATTCTTGGCAGAAGGAGGGAGACGCGAGATATCAATTATACTTATATCGATAGTAAGATGTATGATGTTTCCACGGTATTAAGAGCTCACCTCTTACTTTCTTGATTTTTGCGGATGACTCGCTAACTTTATCGAAAACTCGCACTTAACTTTCTCGAAAACTTTGGAAAGCATCACTACCTTACACTCTCGACGCAAGTTATACTGCCTTATTCTTCCAGCCGAACAGAGATTGCCCTTACCCTCGGTGCCACTGTACGCTTAACGTGTGCATATCTTGTGCACTAATAAAAAGAAGTACACATCATAGTCCGAGGCTGGAGGGTTGCTTCTCTTCTCTGTGCCCTCCCGTCCCTAAACACTGAATAAATGCTCCTCAAAGTAAACCCTCACTCATCTCTTTCTGATAATAAGCCCGAAGATACCCTTACTTGACGGTAAGACTCTTCCTAGCGATATTAGAAAGGCCATCATCAACATCCTCTTTCTTTTCCTCTTCTTCCTTCTCTTTCTCATTCTTTACACCCTCGCCACCCTCCTCCTCCTCCTCTTCATCACTATCCTCTCGTAAAGGTGGTAAATCTTCCTCATCATAAATAATTTCAATACGTAATGTACAACTAGGACATGTGGCAATATCTTCACCATCCCATAATGCCTCGAGTGATATAGTAAATTTATCACCACATGGACATGGATAGGTATATATTTGTGTCTTTGGATTATAATCTAAATCTTCAAATTCAATTTCTTCATAGATTGACATTGTTAGTTTGTGTGTTTGTTGTGTGTGAATGGTGTATCGTTTGGTGTTGTGTAGGTTGTTAATGTTTTGCAAAGATTTTGAGTATTTGGGATTGGATTGAGGCGGCTCTTTTTGCGGCCGACACTTGTAGTTAGAGTATTCGGGGATATATCAGGGATGGATTAACAGTGTGTTAAATGAGACGGGATATTAAAGGCCGTGGACTTCTACTTCTTACTATTCAGGAGAGACCATCCGCCAACCACTCTTATCTTTTGAGGGGAATAAATGCCATAATTGGCAACATACTGATTTGCGACGGACAGACAGGGACAGACGTAAATAATAATGGCTCTTAGATGACGACTGATAAGTACTGTCTCTGAAAGTTTAGCAAACTCTGAACAGAGCTGCTCGGGTAATACCTTATTAGTAGTTCTTCCATCCATCAAGTTATGTTTAGTTTAGTAAAACCCCTTAGACATATCAACGATCTGGACACTTTTTATCTCCAGATGGATCGGGTTACACAATCAATCGATGATACTAGGACTTACCCACACCCCCAACCCTCAGCATTAAGAGCTGAGGGTATAGAGAAGGTTTAAAAGATTTACATAGTAGACACGGGAGGTGGAGGAAGATCTGAGCTTGACGAGGAACTTGAGGACTCAGGAGGAGGGTTACATGCGTCACCTCGGCCACCATTGACAATATCCTTAATTGTGCAACTGTCTCCAACAGGATCACTCTCACATACATGTCCATCGACGAAACCTACTACTCCATCCCTAAAGTAGTCATGAATCAAACCACTACAGACAGGATCTTCGGAATCCCTATCCCTCTTTCCGTTCATTAAGTTAGATCTCATGCCATGGTTCACCGAACGTGAGGTCAAGAGGTCCGCAGATGGAAAGTTCTCTCGCATTCTCTGTGAGTGTAAAGTGTAAAATAAGGGTGATGATGAGCCTTGATTCTTGATTTGTCATTTGCATAGCATACATAGAAGATGATACACATACCTGAGTCCAGATGTATCTGTTTGAGTAGATAGTTGAGGTTGGTATATTAGATTTGTTGAGTACACAAGACTATTCACACAAATAAGATGAGAAAACACTCACGATGTAGCATAGTCATAAATCTGCCCAGCAACGATACCCTTTTGATTGGGATTTCCCATCGGGGATACTAAAGTTTGAGAAGGTTAGAGAAACGATGTTAGCAATCGTAAGTATAAGACAAAGCAGTGAAGAAAAAGTAGAAGTACTCACATGGGGCGGTAGTTGGCAGATAGTAGCCATTGCTGTACCAAAGTGCAGCAATCTTAGTTGGTCCTTGTGTTCCTGCACCAGGGTACTTCTTATTCATATCTTGAACGAACCTAAATAGTAGAGAATAGCACAAGCTTAGCACATTCAAAAATAAGAAACTTGAACACTGCATAGCCCAAAAGCTCACCTCACAAACAAGTCCTCATCATACGCTCCAAAGGAATAATCTAGGCCGTTCACAAGACTTGTAACTCCTGAGCTTAGCTCTGGATAACCTGGACATGGCCAGTCTGGGTTTTCGTACGTTGTAGGCTTGGATTCACTATCCACCTCTGGCATATCTTGAATGAAACTACTTTTCAACTTCAACTCAGTAGTAGTTGGACTTGTAAGTAACTTATCCAACAATTCTTCTAGCTTCTCTATGTCATTCTCTTGAGCAGCACTGCAGATACCTGGTGCTAACTCATAATGCCCAACTAGTTTTTGGATGATTACTACCATGAATAAGTATACGGATACATCATACCTGTTTTGAATGTAATCTCGGATTTGATTGTCCCGAAGGACATTGTTCAGCTTGCTAACACAAGCACGCATATCCTTAACGCCACACTCACTCCCAAACTCACACGAAGCAATGAAGTAGTCAATCCTTTGATTGGCAGACCTTGCATAATCCTCACTAGCCTGAGCAATATCGTAGTTTGGTATTACACTACCATCAAGTACCATGAGATTGACATTATCAGGGAAGATGGTGGTATATGTCCCAAACACTGCCGTACCATATGAACCACCATGTACCGAGAGCTTCTGGTCACCAAAGAGGATACGGACACGCTCGATATCTTCTGCCAGTTGACGTGTGCCAGAATACTCGAGAAAGTGATATATCTTGGAGGCATCATCATCTTCATCAACGGGTACCTTGAAACTTGGATGATTCCAACAGCCCAGGTTACGTGCCTTGGCAAGACGAGCATATGTTCGGATACTCTCCTCGTCATCAGCATCAAAGTCACCATCACTACCAGCTTCTTCTTCATAATGTGCATATGTACACTCTTTGATAGCAAAAGTAGGAGAAGAACGCCCCATTCCACGCTGATCAATACCGATTACATTGTAACCAAAGTGGTGGGGAGCTCCACCCATAGTATTTATGCCACATGCCGAGAGTGATTCTGGTCCTCCGCAGTGAGTAGCAATATTCCCACGAGGGGCTGGCTGCTGATCAGCGAACCATACACATACATCTGAATATAATGAAAGTAGAAAAGGACATATGATTGTGAGTTTATGTTTCAAACACATGTTATAAACACATAAACATATATGTCACACAACTACAACTACAACTTACAAACTTTAGCCAATGGATACTCAGTCTGATCATCAGTTTCTTTGTAACCCGTCTCAGAACCAGCAGGCCATCCAAATGGAGCCATTAAGTAGCCACATGTGGTACCTCCTGCTTCAATCTCATCGGGATTTACCCACTCAAACTTGGACGGATCGACATTACGGAAGGTATCAAGATCAGCAGCTGGTTCAAAGATGTCGGGATTGGGTTCAGGTAGATTGGTAGCATCTTTATTGATGAATGACAAAGCTGCACTTGTATCTTCGGTAACACCCAGATCATCCACTTTATCATATGTGCGGAGATAGTGGGCATTGATTAGAGCAGGTAATAGTAGGGGAAGAGCAGTAATGTAGTAGTACATGGTCATGGTGTGATGTGTAAAGTAGTATAGTTGTCAGTTGTTATTGTTGTAATGTCGAATGTCGATGTCGTTGTGTCTCGGTTATATTGCAATTAATGGAGTGTTGATCAGTAGATTTCTTTTGTTGTTGTGTTAGCGAATGTGTATATAATGTGTTGTTACTTAGCAATGATGTTAGATTGTGATAGAGTAGTTTGTTGTTGATTTATTTTTTCTATTTCTATTATATGAGACAAGTGAAGAAGAATGAGTAACGAATCGTATCACGGCTGCAATGATTCAAGATCCCCACGATAGTTGATTCCTGTATTAATCCAGGGTAAGGGCTGATTGATGATTGGTTTTACTTTTTACTGCGTCGTGCGTGCATTAATCAAAATTACATACCTAATCGCTAAATAATCGCCAATATGTATCCTCATATGAAGATGTAGTGTCCGATTCGGATAAAAACAACGACCCTCGAGTTTTGGTTTTGACGGCCTTCAGTTAGTTTGTGGTGTTGCGTCGTTTGGTGGTGTGTACATGTGGTGTTGTGTAGTAGGATGTTAATGTTTTGCAAAGAATTTGAGTAATTTTGGTGATTGGACTTTCTATCTTTCTCTTCTATCAATTGGGGCGGCTCTTTTTACGGCCGACTCTTGTAGTTAGAGTATTCGGGGATATCAGGGATGGATTAACCGTGTGTTAGTGATGATACGAGGATATTAAAGGCCGCCGAAGACTTCTACTTCTCTCGTCGAGTGTAGCTTTTCAGAGCTTTTCACCGGTATTGGCGGACAGACTGTATCCGATAGGTATCGTACTTCTCACCACTTCGGATGTAAAAATGAATGGCTATTAATTTTGCTTGAGTTACATAGCGTCACAACTTTCCTACTACAAACCTTTCTCAAACTACCCCTAACTAACCATGTCCGACGACGATTACAAAATTGAGAGCGCCGATGCCGGTGCATCCGCTACCATTCCCATGGAGGCTGGTCAGATTAAGAAAGGAGGGTGAGTATTGATTTTACAAGATAATCATAATATGATGTGCACTTTTTTTTTGCAATGACGATTTTTAAGGTGCATATGTGTTGCAAATCGTATGGTATGCAATAGGGATGAACTATATATGCTTGTGCGGTATGTTGCATGCTATTGACATTGTACGCTTTGCTAACCCCAATTTTCAATCTCCGTACGGCACCGCCTACACTTTTCTTCCCAATACTACACACACACACACAAAACACAGCTACATCATGATTAAGGGAAAGCCCTGCAAGGTCCTTTCCATCTCCGTATCCAAAACCGGTAAGCACGGACACGCCAAATGTAACTTCATCGCCACCGATATCTTCACCGGTAAAAAGTTAGAGGATATGGTCCCCGGATCACACGGCACAACCGTCCCAGTCGTTAACCGTAGTGAATGGGAAATTATTGACATCGGAGAGGACGGCGAGTTAACATTAATGGATGAGGGTGGTAATCAAAAGACGGATGTTAACTTGCCACCCCATCCACCTACAATGGCACAGGAGATTCGTGACGCGTGGGCTGATGGAGAGAATCAGATTAGTTGTACTGTCCAGGCTGCTGTTGGTATTGAACAGGTTGTTGCTTGGAAGAAGGAGGCTGAGTAAATTATACTACCATTTGGATTGTATTGGGGGTGTATTATGAAACTGTGGGAATTATTTTTAAGTATTGGCATATGTTTACATATGTCATCTTCGTCGGGGGTTGGAATTATTTAACAACCGAGGGAGGTATATAAGATCAATTTTTGGGTTATTGGGGATTATATTTATATCCCAATCTCAGAATTATCAATCTATTACACAAAAACAAAGTGTATTATTAAATGTGGAGGGTGAAGTTTAACTTCTATTTTTCGGTTGGGCTTTATTTTATTGGTTTAGGGTAAAGTTCAAGGGGGGTGTATGGGGGAAAGGGTTGTGCTATTATTTCGAATTGATATTCAGTTTGAACTAAATATCAACAAGGCTTTGGATATTATGTTTTGGAGTATAATTAGAAACTTATATCTAAGTCAAAAAAGTTATTTTAATGGGTCACGTCTTCCGACCATCTTCTTCTTCGTCTATCCCTACGAGATGAATACAGAACAAATGTATACCCGTGTCAAGGCTGACTCTCACAAGGCAGCAAGTCCGATAACCAGTATTTACCAAGACCTTCGTCGAGGTTGTTGAGATTAAAACAAGCAGAGTGGTATAATTTGCAATTCAGTAGCTACTTTATGCTCGAGATAGCCCGAATCAGCATGTTGGACAAGAGATATCCCCACTACCCAATTCGGATAAACAAGGGAGTGTACTTATCGGTCTGTGATTAGGAGCTACCCATTTCTACACCGACTGAATTAGTAGCCGCCGGCACCTCCTCAATGGAGTATGATGAAACACACACATCATGTGTTACTTCGATACAGGGCATACTGGACAGCTCCGGATGTTGCAATGTAGACATGAGCAGAACTGTGCCATGTTGAGACTATCATAATCAGCACACACTTCCGGTTCAGTATGGAATAGGGCACGTTCTAATGTATGGGAAATGAGCATTCGATCATTTGCTGTCCGTCTACCAAAACATTTTGCTCTACGGTATAAGAGTTGATGAAGTTAGTTTATGGAAGGATCAGAACAAAGGTAATGATATACATACCTGTAACATCTCCTCTTTCCAGCTTGGCTACAGATACCAAAAGGAGGTCGAGTAGTTGTAGTAGGAACGGGTGATGATGTAGGCCCAATGCTCATTGGGAACAGAAAGGTTGCAAGTCCGATAACAAGATTTTCGAGCCCTTAGGAGTGATTGCCTGCATCAGTATGTCGGACAGGAGATACCTCCACTGTCCAAAGGTGGATAAATCTTGTGTGGCCATGACTAGGAGCAACCCATTTATACACCGACTGAATAGTGTGGGTAGAAGGACCTTACATCTATTGACGACTTGTGTGTGTTAGGGTTCTGTGACCTTATCACAACTTCTCATGACAATTAATTCTATAACATTTTTAGTGGTTGACTAGACATAGATATCTCACTCTACACACAAAAAACTTAAACAGAGGATCCCAAAAGTGTCGAAAACATACTTGTAATTGCAACAAAGAGACGACGTCCATTGCTTGCACTACTTTCATCATCTTCCTCGGTAGTATCAGATTCTAATCCTTCTTCTCCTGTATCCTCAGTGGCTGCAGTGTCCTCATTGTTGCCACTGCTCTCATCCATCTCACCAGTAGCTTCCTCTTCTTCTTCTTCACTTGTACTACTCTCTATCTCGTGGTAAAGATCGAGTCGGGTTCTCACTCCTATGACTTGTCTCTAAGAAACAATTCAAGGAAGTCGATAGAATGTTATGTTGTTCATTACGACACATAACAAGGCAGCTATTATAAACCACATTTATTGGATCATCTCAGGTAATTACAATATATCAGACGATTATTAATCTACTATTCTCTACAATTGCAATGAACTTCTCCGCCACCCTTGCCGTCCTCTTTAGTAGTATCAGCTCTGCCGCCGCTCAGACAACAACACCCGATGATGAATCGATGGAGCTAATACAAAGTCTTGGACTTAAAGATGAACTCCCCAAACCAGGATACAACATGGAAGGCGGATCAGTATTTGATAACTATGTTAAAGCTCTTCGTGAGGGTCAGTTTTTTCATGTTAGAAATGTTTTCGTGCAATATGAAAAGCCATTATCCGAACCAATTGAGGCAAAGGACCTTCAATGGTGCAGTAACCTCCACTTCACAGGTAGCAGCAATGGCACATTCACAAGAGGTGTCGGATATACAGCTCAGTGTGTTAGCAAAAAACTAGGAGACGCCTCAGAAATCTACGCACAAATGAATGCTTCGGGTGCTGAGTTAACTCATCAGCAGCAAGCTGATGAGTATAGCTATACCAAGAGTCTCTCGGCCTCTTTCAATGCACAGGCAAACATGTTCAATATGGTTTCTCATACTAATACGGATAATTATGCAATGCTATATTCAGATACCGGACTGTCCACCATGCCTTTACTTGCTTGGGAAGCTCATGATGAGGGCGACAGGGTCTCCAATGCTGACACAAGCTCGTGGTCTATGGTTGGACAAGTTACATGGTTATCCAAAGAAGAAGCTGCAAGTCTTTTAAACATCAACGCTACTGATTTTACCCCAGAGAAGTTTGATGAGATTTACGAGAAAGTTTGGAATGACCACCATGCATATGCTACAACTCAACAAACTAATACCGATACTGATAATGAGAGTAGTACAAGTGAAGAAGAAGAAGAGGAAGCTACTGGTGAGATGGATGAGAGCAGTGGCAACAATGAGGACACTGCAGCCACTGAGGATACAGGAGAAGAAGGATTAGAATCTGATACTACC
>Ga0214481_101094_pt1 | contig 11835 bp, 6 predicted proteins | sample M1_20Mar14CPVII9_4_FD_165057 | JGI IMG/M metagenome (GOLD analysis project Ga0214481, IMG submission 165057) | Marine eukaryotic communities from Monterey Bay, California, United States - M1_20Mar14CPVII9sort6BwellG10 | ecosystem: Environmental > Aquatic > Marine > Unclassified | place: USA...
TACCATTGTAGGTATTGTTTGTTGTTTCCCCCGAGAGGAAATTTCGTATTCTATCCATATGTACTGATTTAGATCAATAAGTATCACACGATTGCTGAGGGCCAATGTAAATATCCCCCCCCCCCCTCAAGTCGGATATCAACTTAATATCCTATCTGTCTATCTTTCAACTCGGGCGATTACAAGCACATCTAATGAATTGATGACCTGCCTACCTTATCTTATCTTATGGTTGACGATTTCAATTGAGGATGTGAGTTCTTATTGCTACTTTACTTATGTATGCTCCTCTCAACCACCACAATGCAATCATCCCCGTTCACCTGCCCTGTTAGATCGCTGCTTTTATTCCATCGGGCCTGATAGGGATTTACATTCAGCTTTAGGTTATTCTCTTCATCTGCATTGTGGTCACTTTGATCCAAGCGGTTTTGGAGTAAGATTGAAGCGCTTACTTATGGCAGAGGAGAAGATTGGAGAATAATAGCGGCGTGGGAGAGACAGAAAGAGTGCACATGCTCTAGACACGATACAGCTGCAGCAGCAGATATAGTAGGTGGAGTCGATAGACTGGGTCAGTTATATTGAAGTAGAATAGAGAACTCTCCCCCAAGCAACAAGTTTGATCGCATTTATTTTTGCAATTGCAAAAAAATATCTTTCCTACATACTTACTGTTATAGGTCATAGCAAATAATATACGGAGAAATACAATCCTCCTTTGATATTATAAAGTGGTATTGTTGTTCGACGGAAATATATCAAGCTCTTATATAATTTGCGGTTTGGTGAACACAAGATATGCCCTATCAATAACACAAGATTCTAGAATCATATCTACTTATCTCCCCCAAACCAAATCACATACAATGAATGTTGCATCAACAGAGAAGAAGATCTACAATAAAAAAGACGACCAGTATATTGTTGACAAGACAGCAATGAGTAATATCGAATCTACCCTGATGCATGACAACGGCATTGGAGAGGACGATCCGAACTACTCGAGATCATCTACCTTCTCCACAGATGCAAGGAACTTATACTCCGCGGATATGCGTGGTACCACCACAGAAGAAGATGAATTAACATCATTATACTTTCCACAAGCAACATCCTTATACGACACGGCACACGACGGGATGCACGCAACAGATGATGCTCCCATATGGGGTGACAGTTTAGACGATCTAACCTCTGGTATGCTCAGTGACAACGAGGAGTTCTTAAATTTAATGAGTTCACAAAACAACGATGATATTACTATCGGCGGCAAGAGTAGTGACCTTAACACTACTACCAATTATGATGATTTCAAGGACGTGAGAGAGGGGGGAGATCAACCAGTCGCCGGGGGTGATTCGTTCATTGATTTCTATAGAGATACGATTGATTTCTATAGAGATACGGATTTACCTATTCATATGGACACGCTGGACGATAATATGTATATTGGGGTTTTACCACAAGTTTCTGAAAAGGATGGGGAGTTGCTCAATGATTCCTATACAATGTCTAATTCATCCAAGGAGGGGCCAGTTGAAACATTGGAAACTCCTGAGAGTACAACAGAAGAAGAGGAGGATCACGATGACGAGGAGAAAACCTCACAAGAACCAGTAATACCCGCATCTCCTGCAAGATTTATTTTGCCCTTGGAGAACTTGGAGAAGAATCACAAGGAGCAAGTACTTGATACTCCTCCGTCAGAACCCAAAGATGTACCAGTTGTGACCCCTCCGGCACTCAAGACTTCGTCCTCCATGCTGGTACCGAGACATTCCTTAAATGGTGTGAGTAGTATGCAACCACTCTCCTCCCATACCCCACCCGGATCTCCAACAGCAGGTCATTCCTTAAATAATGCGCCTAAGATACGCCCCCATACCCCACCAGGATCTCCACCACCACCAGAGCTTTCAACATTCAACCCTTTTATAATGCCGAGGAGGGTAAGCCAAGATACTGCCAACCACAATGAGATTGCCAAAGGGAAAGAGGTTTGGCAACAAAGATTTGCCGAATTGGAGGTATGAGTCTTTGTTCTCTGTTTGTCTTTCCTTTTTCTGACTTGTACAGAAGACTCACAACTACTTTCCATCTCACACTTCGTATATTAGGAATTCACACGCTTGAACGGACATTGTAATGTACCACAGAAGTATGATAAGAATCCTTGTCTAGGAAGCTGGGTGTCAAGGCAGCGGACTATTATGCGAGAGTTTGAAAAAGACCAGAAACGTGAGCATGCGGTCACCTACTATGATAGAATCATATGTTTGAAGTCACTAGGTATCAAGCCTTCTGTTGGTAAGTTGCGCATGAGTCTGTTCGCTAAATATATATATATGCACATGCTCACCGCACTTAATGACATGTAACCATATATACTTATTGTGCTATTATAATAGGGAGAGGAAAGGGCAAGAGGATGTCATACAGCAACTGGGATAAGAACTTTGCAGTCCTGATCAAATACCGTGACACACATGGACATTGTGATGTGAACACCAAGACGTCATCTCTAGGTCGATGGGTTGGTGGACAGCATAATCTCTACAAGAAACATAATGAAGAAACTGGAAACACGGTTAAAGATCTTCATCATGATAAAGAGCTAGAGAAACGATTTCAAAAGCTCAAGGATGCCGGATTCAAATTCAGTATAGGAAAGGGGAGTGGGAGAAGGTGTTCAATGTAATATATGATCCGGTATGAGAGCTAGAGATGCAACGACCAAGATAAAGGATCTTAGACAAGGGATGAGAGGTCTTACTCTCGATAAGACTATGAGGCTAAAGACAGATGGCTAGCTATATAACATTGTAAATATAAACTGGCTGATATCAACTTTATATGCATCCATAGAGGAGAAGTGGAGCTGTATGTTGTCAAGCCGCTCGATAAAGCAGAATATCCGGGCGTATAATCCCTTTTCAGTTAGTTGTTAAGGATACTCGTCAGGTATCCTTTCTCGAAAGACAACTTCAGATACCGCCAGTAGTTGTCACCTCATGATCAATCGACTATCTCTAGGTACAGATACACAGAATTTCGAATGGCGTATGAATCAAATAGTTCAAGTATTGGCGAATTAATAGACTATATTATATAATTATTATTGGTGCCTTTTTAATCTCAAAGCAAATTCAATTTCAATTTACAACAACAACAAGACAATTGCAACGTTAGGTATGTCTATGTTCTAAAGTCTTGGATTAACTAGCCGACCATCTTACTCTCACCCACAATTACAATTACCTATATTATATTATAGAGAAGAGATCAGGTTAGACTGGAAGAGATAGTACATACAGGTTACTCTTCAAATTCAAGAAATACCCAGTCAACGAAATATTACTTAACAGATAAAATACCGACAGTATATCACAGTAACACTATTATACTATACTACACTATACTATCATGGAATCTAAAAGAGAGGATGGCATGGCCAATATGCGTGAAATGAGATCTATCAGACGAGAATCATTCATAGAAGCCTATGGTATTAAAGAGGTACAAGATGAGGCAGGGTCTTCTTCATCTAGCGAAGATAACAATTATCAGCTAAATGATGTTACAAGTCCAACAAAAAGTGGTCGACAATCACTCTCAATTGATGATTTAAATGAAGTAGAAATAACTGATATTGATATCACACAAAAGCAGAGTAATGCAAATATGGATATATCTCTATTGGAGTTTGATAAGAGCAATACTTCCAATGAGTTCAACAATAATAATAAAGATGATCCCTTCAAGGAATACTCTACACCAATACAACCACCTAACTTTGCCGGGGGTGCAACAAGAAGGAAAGGAAGTCATCAACGTAGAATGATGCAAAGATTAGGATCTCATATGAATTCAAATTCATTTGGTGATAACAGAAGAGCGAGTACGGGCGAAATGGATGCTAGTATGACGGGGAGCTTCGCAGGGTCCTTTGCAGGCTCATTTGCAGGTAGTTTTGGTGCAATGAGCATCAATAGTTTTAGTACAAGTAATGCCAGTGGTGAGAATGTTGAGGTAGGCAATTTGCTATTTGTTACGGATGCTGAGATGGAAAGAATAATGTATGGCGACGATGACAGTGATAAGAATGGTTCCTCTTCTGATACGGATACTTCATCCACTGTTACTCCAACTTTGAATAAATCACTTCCTCCTTCTTCAACTTTGGGCACAGGAGCCTTTTCTACAGTACGACTAGCATGGCGGAGGACCCTTGGAAAGGATAATAATAATGTTGAAGAAGTAGGTTCATCATTTGACCATGTTAAGAATAGTCAAGAGAAACAAGATTCTCGTAGGAGTATTGTAAAGGTGGAAAGTCAACTCAGTGATAATTCAAATATATCTTTTAAAAGCAAGGGTCAACTCGTTGCCGTTAAGATTCTCCAAAAGTCAATTCTCAAACAAATGAAGACAATGTCCAGAGGTGATAATAACCGCGTTCAGGTTCTCACTGCATATGATAATATCGAACGAGAGATTGCTACCATGAAACAATTGCAACATCCCAATCTTGTTAGACTGTATGAGGTTATCGATTCTGTTGAATCAGACAGGTTACACATGGTGTTGGAGTATGTATCCCTGGGTGAAATACTAAGCTATGTGGAGGGTACAAACAAATACAAAAGAATGAGATATAGAAGGAAAGTTCAAGGTTTGAATGCCGACGGATACTTCAATGAAAAAGCAGCAGCACTCTACTTTGTGGACATCCTGCACGGCTTGGCATATCTTCATAGAAATCGGATCTGTCACCGTGATCTTAAGCCTGAAAATATCTTACTCGATGAATCTGGTGTGTGCAAGATATCCGACTTTGGAGTAAGTCATATATTTGAAGAAGAACAATCTAGGGAATCATATATACTTGCATCTCTTGAAGATGACGAAGACATTGATGATATGTTATCTAGCTGTGAAGACGTTAATGATGAGAAAGATATTAACAAGAGGTCATCAAACGACAACAGCAATATAATATCAAAACGCGAAAGTGACTCGGCATTGAACATGTCATCGCGTTATAACAAAGGTTTATTAAGAAAGACAGAGGGCACATTCCCATTTTGGAGTCCAGAGATGTGTTCAAAGGATGAGATAGGCGGCTTCTCAGGGTATGCTGCTGACTTGTGGGCTGCGGGAGTATGCCTTTATATATTTACAACAGGAAAGCTCCCATTCTTTTCTACTATCCCGACTGATTTGTTTGATCTGATTGAAAAAGGAGATGTTCAGTACGATGGTTTAGACTTGTCAGATGATTTGAAAGACCTATTGGGTAAACTGCTTGATAAAGATCCATCGAAACGAGCTGGAGTAGGTGATTGTCTCAAGTCAAAGTACTGTGCTGATGCTAGAGAAGAGCGACTACATCAACTGGGGGATATGTTAAGCGAGAAACATATTATCCTGTCAAAGGCCGATGTCGATACAGCTTTGTCAGTGACCATGTCATCAGAACAAGGCAATCATTTCCACAAAGTGATATCCAAACGCTTCTCCGCTCCTGCAACTGCACGGAGAACTACTGCTCCTCCTCAGTCGTTCAGTGCTTTTGGTATACCTAAACCCAAATCATCAAGACGAAAGCTTGGAGCCGAAACTACTTTGACAGAAACAACAGCAGATGCAACAAGGGAATATCTTTCGGACAATTCTACAGTCTCTAATGATTCGCATCATATTCATGCTTTACACAAGAAGATTTCCAAGAAGAAAGTTGGCGACAAGCCAAAGTTCAAGTTGAAGAACCTATGGCGGAGACGGAGGTAATGAACACATGGATCGAGTCCGAGTACACATTGTATGATTTAGGATAACATAATCTTTGCACATAAATATCACCGAAGAAGATAATAGTTAGCTGAACAAGGACCTGACGAGACTCTTACATGTTGCCGACATGCAGAGATTAAGTGGACGTGTTGCCATGGGGGCACAAAGGCTTGTGTAATAAGACAGTTGAAAGTCCAACAAAACTTTAGCGACGGACAGACCTTAAATCATTGCTTTTAACTTTAGAAATCGATCTCAATCTAGCAGATCAAAGCGCGGCGCATAAAACAAGTATATATTATCCACAATCTCATATTCATATTATTGTTCTTGGAAATATTCAGAATTTAGGCTTTAAGATCGGCTCATATCTTTTATCTTTGAACACATAAACATAGACATACACATCAAACACATCATTCATCATCTCCCCCGATTTGCAATACTCACAACTTATTATTATTACTAATTAGTAGTAACAAGATTTAATATACTATTTGCTCTATTATATAGAAATTCATTCGATACACATACAATGGCAGATGAGAATAATAATGCATGGCTTGGCCTACTGAAATGGTCATTAGCCTATAGTGATGGAACGAAAGCAGTGGATACAACCAAAATGAACCCCGAAGATGTCCAATTCCTAGAAAAGGTAATGTCTGAGGGAATAATAGATGAAGGTGAAAGGATGAAGAGTATATTAAAAGACTTGACGGATAGTTTAGAGATGATGTTGGGTAGTAATGACAGTTCTAAACAGGAAGAGAAACTAAAAGAATTAGACGAAGATGAAATGTTGGAACTATTGCAAGAACTGCGTGATATCGTTGAGCAAATTGATTATGCTCGAGCATTCATGTCACTCGGCGGTATTCAATTCTTATTGGGTTGTGCTACCTATCATGCTCCTCCTGGTGGCAATACTGTACCAAAATCACTTCGGAAAGCATCGCTTGGTGTACTGAGCACAATGTGTCAAAACAACCCCCCTGTGCAATTGAGCTTATTGGAGCACGGACATATGCCACAATTGATTGGCTTATTCTTTGACTATTCGAATGGTAATGATCAAGGGAATGATGTAGATGATTCCATAAGAGAGAAGGTAGTACAGGCATTAAGTGCTAGTATACGTGGACATTCAATGGCCGAACATATCTTTTGTAAGAATGATCAAGGACTAATGATGCTAAAGCTCGGATTGGGTATGCAAAGCAGCGGACCAAAGCCAAGTGCTCAGCTGAGGAAACGTTCTCTCTTTCTCCTGCGTGCTTTACTCACATCTGATGATGCTACTGATGAAAGATATACACAATATCAAGGTATCATCTCCTTCATTTGTACACACGTGGTAAATGAGGAATGGGAAGATGAAGCTGAAAACCGAGAGATGGCCGTGTCTATCTTAACTCAGTTGCTAAGTAAGGAAGGGGTAGTAGCAAAGCAGGAAATACTCAAACACAAAGTTAATCTTGGAGTTGTTGGATTGAAGAGAATACAAGAGATACGCAGTCTTGAGGAAGGAAGTGAGGAAAGGGATTATGCAACACTTGAACTAGAGGCATGGGAGCAGCTTATGGTAGCATTTGCAAACAACTAATTGTAAGTTCTTCTTAAACTTTTGTGCAACACTTTCTTTTATTCATTAACAGTTCTATATGCATCAGAATCTCATAGCACCTACTTATCAATCACAGGCATTCCACAAAGAGACTATCTCAGAGTCTGTCATATTCACCTCACTTCTTCTATCATCAGATAGTATACAGTCTTCTATTACTACTGGCAATGTTAACGGAGAAGAGGGAGGAGTGATAGTTGTCCTATCAGGAGTAGTAGCTTCTGACGATATTGGATTGAGATCTGGCAAAGGAGGTATCCATGAGGGAGACAGCCTGGTACCATATTCTTCTTGCAATATGTTTACAACATCTTCGAGAAACGTCTTTGTCACTTGATCGAGCGTAGAGAGTTCCATCGCTGGCTTGTGAGGAACTTTTTTTTGTCTGTGACGCTTCTTCAGTTCTGATACAAGCCATTCCGACGACAAATCCTTTAGGCATGCATATCGAGGAGGAAACGGAGGTAGTAGTGCATTGGAGGTGTACTTCTTTGATTCTAATCGTCTCTTGCCATGATATAGTTCTCTGAGCATCTTTATCCGCTGCTTCTCAAGCAGAACAAAGATAGTATGCTCCAAGTCATCCATTAGCCGCTGTTCATCATTGCAACTAGTAGTCCGTGTCATTGGCAACTCGGCAACTGGTTGGGATGACGGCATTATGATAGTCAACTGCCGCTGCTTTCTTTGTAATGGTGATATGATATTCATTGTTGTAATTGTTATGCTTAGCTTTTTATGACGATAATTGGGGTGGTAGTAAGCTAATCATGCACAGGCCACTCAGAGTCGTGATGTGATACAACTTTGTGTGTTCAAATGACAAGTTAATGACCGCAACTGTCTCCGCATACAATCTTATATCTCTTACTCACAAAAACACTGCATACTCCTATCGAAATCTAGACGGTTGTGGGATTGATTACACATGGAGAAGTACCATCTTGTATAAATCGGCATACATTGTTGACCAGAGGCAGTTCTAAGAGGATAAGCAAGCCTGATAAGCTTCTTCAAAGAGCTTCTAAGATTTGACAGTGATCGTATGAACAAGAAGCTAATCTTGCATGCACTGTTAAGGGCGGAAACGCATGGGGTCTAGGGGGTTCTGAAAAGTCTAATTGTGTACGACATTTGGAGGACAAAAGTACCTTCTTTTGAGAAGAGGATACCCTTAAGATACCTTATTGAATGAAAAGATTTCTCTCTCCCCCTTCATTTCAAGTGTCAAAGTCCAGTCAGTACATAGGATTAGTTTATTGAATTATTATATTATATTAGTTAAATCATGAAGTCCACTCTTGCCCTCGTTGCCCTATCTATCACTGCCACAAGTGCCTTCACAGCGGCACCAAGAACTGTGGTATCAAAAACATCAGCACTTTATATGGGTGGCTTCCTCGAAGGTAAGGGAAATCGCATTACAATTAGAGATGACGAGGATGATGCCATGTGGATTGAAGACCCCAAGGATAAAAACAAACGTCTACCTGGTAATGGAAAGAAGAAGGAGGCGCCAAAGAAGCCTGAAGCAAAGAAATCCGCAGGATTCAAGTTCCCCTGGGACAAATAAACAAAGAATAATGTTAATAATAATGATAGTGATGGGTAAAACTAAAACTATGTCATATTGGGGTGGGGATTGTTAACAAATTAGTTGGGGATTGCTGAAATTATAATTCAGGCGCAATATTGGTATTAATCTGAAATGTTTTAGATGAGGTATTAGTTGCTGCAATAGTGAATTGAATTGCAATTATTAAATAAAATGAAATGGGGGATAGCAATTGATTGGCGTTGTTACTTATTGTGCCAGTAGTATTACTTGTCAGAGTATTGTATAATACATATGCGATATTTGTCATAAACATATATGACAAGGAAGGAGTGGTACCTTCTTTTTTCTAACTTAAAAGCCTGTTTCTAAGCAAACTTATATGCATATTGGTCATTGTCCTAATTGTGGACAGAATTTATCATCAGATATAATTCTTTTCATCTCATCTATTATCTTTACTGAATTTACCAACCAGACAGAGATTGCGTGTCGAGAACCCCACTGGAAACTTGAGAATTGAAACGTCTAAATTCACAGCCGATCGTCTACTTACAGCCAATGCTCTCAGGCCACATATAGTATGCATTGCCTTACTTGCAATGTTAATATCTCCTTGTAGTTCTGGAAGATGCGCGTTTCACAGTTTATGGATGAGAAGAGAGAGAGATAGTAACTTATGTTAGCTTATGCAGGGGTTGCAAAGGCAATAAAATAAAGGTAAATTAAGGTCATGCGAAGTAGCCAAATAATCGAGACTTCATATTGATCACATGAATTCATAAGATAAAACTAAGACTTTCCAGCGAGATGCTTCAGATGTTCATATTCAGAAGGATCAACACCAAGGAATTCCTCTGCAGTGACTAGTTTAGTAGCACTTGGCTCCTCTGTTGGTATTGATACTTTAAGATGAGGATTCGACTTGAAACAGCAGGGGCAGATGACAAACCCAGCACCTTGGCAAGTAGCATGCCCAAGTGCAACATCACTTAAAACTCCACATGCATGTAATGCGACAACAATATCTACATCATCAAAAGGGAGAGTTGTAGCATCTCTTGCTTCAAACTTGATATTCGTTATCCCTTGTCGTCTTGCCCTCATCTGCCCGTTATTAGTTGCCGACTTTGAGATATCAATCACCTTCACGTCAACCACAGAGTTACCGAATGTCTCAGCTAAGAAGTTGCTGAGCAAGCCCCTCCCTCCCCCTATATCTACAACCTTCAGAACCCTTTGGCCATACTCTGGATGTGAGCGGAGGACATTAGCAATTTGCTCCATCATTAGTTGTAGCTGAGGTCTCTTAGCACGCTCCCATCTAGACCCTTCTAAGTTTGTACGTGGGCCTGTACTTACAGCGATTTCAGGTTTGTTGCTAATCTGTTCAGTTGGATATGATTCACGAGCATATGCAAATGTTTTCAAGGAATTCTTCATTTCATTAGTAATCTTCCCAATTCTAGAATTGTCTCCTTGTAAGGACTGTGTTAGTTCAGCGGCTAACCATTGTCGTTCTGTAGCTGATGTAGTCCCCATTGAAACGTTTTCTCCCTGAGAGTACTGGAGTTCTAGTGCACTGGACGCTTCTTCAACATCAAGCTTTCCTTCATGTAACAAATCTAAGACATATCTAACAGTATTCAGTCTCCAACTCGAGCGGAGCAATGTACAACTCGTTACCCAAAACGTTGGAGCACCTTTAGTAGAAGGTGATGTTGACATGTATCCTTGAAGTAGCACTCGTGCTCCAGAACACAATATATTACCATACCTCTCTGATAAGTCAATACCGCTAGTTGTAGTGTCAGTATTATCGTTGCTGTTAAGTGCATCTGGATGAAGCACGGCGTATATCCTATCTTTCCATAAGTCTTTAAGCTTGGAACCTTGTATATCATCATCACCTTCGTCATTTGAGGAGGCGGCCAGAGAGGAAAACTCATCAACTAACTCCAAGATAGAGATGGCTCCTTGATACCTTCTCCTATTCTGTACCCAACCAGTGATGGTAAATTGTGTATACTGATCATCATCACTCCCTATTTGATTCTGTTGCTGAAGAACAATTGAAATGGTTGTAACCTCTTGACTTTCATTGACAACATTATCATCGTTTACAATACTACTAGGCACTTTAATGTATTCAGGCGGAGAAGGTGGTAGAAGCTTTACCTTTTGAGAGTTTGTCGATCCCATCAACTTAGATGGGTTGTATAGATAGTTTCGTGGAGATCTGTTTAGAATGTCTAATGCCATAACATAAAAGCTACTATGGTTTGTTGTTGAATCGTCTCGACCAATCAATCTTATTAGCTCTTCTTTAGTGATCCATGGCAATGCATTGACAACTTCATCTATATCTAGAGTCTCAGACTCTTCTTTTGTATTATAAGCTGCTGCATATCGCAATATATTTCTTACATGCTGTGGATTGTCATTAACTAATGTTATGCTGCCTGCGTGTAAGAATAAGATGGCTTCTTGCGCATTTCTACTTGGTCCTGCCTCGCCAAGTAGTTGTACATGAACTCCTGGCTGTATTATCTTGTGGTATATATTATACGTACTACTTGTATTTGTATTATCTGTGTTGTCGTCAAGTTTGTTCCAACAATCTCTCTTTAGTATTGCTTGAACTGGAGTAATCGTCTCTATCTCATCATATCTAGTATTTTTGTTGGTCTTCTTTCCTTTATCATATGATTTATCAGGTATATTCATTGGAATAATATCCAAAAAGACTAGAGACTTCCCGATAGCCCTTCTCTTGGTTACTAATCCTTGAAGTATTATAGTACTATCATCTTTGGTACTAAGTAGATTATATAACACATCATTAGCAGTGTCGGGC
>Ga0214481_101095_pt1 | contig 11829 bp, 10 predicted proteins | sample M1_20Mar14CPVII9_4_FD_165057 | JGI IMG/M metagenome (GOLD analysis project Ga0214481, IMG submission 165057) | Marine eukaryotic communities from Monterey Bay, California, United States - M1_20Mar14CPVII9sort6BwellG10 | ecosystem: Environmental > Aquatic > Marine > Unclassified | place: USA...
TTAGTGGGAGAGATCAATTCACAGAGGATGAGGTAACAGCAGATAGAAGAATTTGCAAGTTGAGATACACTTGTGAAGTAGCCTTCTCGCGGGTGACTAAAACACAAGGCCTCCGTGATGTCATTGGGAATGATTTCTTCCCCTTCCTTGATGCAATGAACCACTGGGGGCATGCCACAGTTAATCTAGACGCTCCTCTAATGAGGTAAAGTAAGCAATGTTTGTCGTTAAAATCTATGCTTTTTTTAGGATACCAAAATTCCTCAAGCTACATTTTCCCCGGTATCCTTGGATGCACATCGCTTATTGGAGTGGGGCCCACGGGAGATGGGGAGGATAGGATACCGTTACTCAATGTTCCGTAGATATCATCTTTTTTGTTCAAAAAAATGACGAAGAGGAGGAACACTGTTTAGAGATATTATACTGCAGCTAAATAAATCAACTCATCATATAGACAAAAAGTGAAACTTAGGTTACGTGTGCACTAATTAGAGATTCGAGAGTGGCACGAGATAATAACTAGCTATTGAATAAATATCATGCTATTTATTACTATCCTCCTTGCCACGTCTGTGGTAATAACATCGTCATTTGCCCCTGCTATCGAAACGGCTAGGTCTAGTACCTATCTGAAAAGCTCGGCATTGATCATACAAAACAAAGGTGGTGGTCACGGAGAATTAGGCCTAACCCTATCCAAGCAACTCTCAACTAATCCCAAGATTACATCCATTACTATATTACAAGATGATGCATGCAATGATGAAAAAGAACCATTTGTATCATATTCATCTGATATACCCGATGTGAATATAGTTAAAGCTAATTTGGCAGATGAAGAAATGACTGCTGACGATATGCAAAAGCTACTTGGACACAAATCATTTGACTATGTATGGGATAATTGCTCAAAGGGGGCTGTTGGCGCAGGAAAGGCAGTCATAGATTGTGCAAAGGCATGGGATTCAAAGCTGCTTACATATGTATCATCTGCAGGTATATATCAGCCTGATGATGTGGTGAGTATATATTGTTATCTATGTACCTTTATATGAGTTGTGTTGTAGTATTACTCTCTTTTGAAATTGAATCTCCACTGAACTCAATTTAACATAATTATTCTACATAAACAGTTCCCAATGCCAGAAACGACACCCGTAAAAGAATCTGCAGGGCAAGTACAATATGAAAAGTATGCTACAGAAAATGGACTACCATTTATATCATTCAGACCACAATATATTTACGGTGGTAAGAGTAACAAGTGGGACTATATCGATTGGTACTTTGACAGAATTGTTCGTGGTGCTCCATTACCAATCCCTGGAGATGGTTCACAACTAGTTTCGTTAACAAACTCTCAAGATGTAGCCTCTTTATTAGCCTCGGTATTGAATGATGAGAAGAAAGCTATTGAACAAACTTATTTCAACTGTGGTACAAGTAATCTTGTATCATATGATGATGTTGCTAAACTATGTGCAGAAGCTGCAGGTATTGAAGATGTAAACATTCAACATTATGATGCATCGTTGGGTAAGGCCAAGTTTCCATTTCGATTGACAGATTTCTATGTCTCTCCAGAGATGGCAATGTCAAAACTAGGTTGGGAAGGACCCAAAAAGACTTTAAAGGATGATTTGGCTTGGTATTATGAGAGCTATAAGGCACGAGGTGGTCCATCAAAAGATTTGGACTTTGCCGAGGATAAAGAGGTGTTGAACTAAAGGTATAGCTGTGGAGGAGCATATGGAGTAAATGTCGTATCTGTAAACAAACAAGGGGCTAAGTGCAAGGATGGAGTAGATGAGATATGAAAGCCAGGAGAGGGGTATTGAGTGCATGATCTTAATGGGAAACAGGTGGCTGAGTCCCAGGTTCAGGTAAATTTTTAAATCGCCCTCTTTCCTTCTTTCTCTCCTTCTTTCCTTCCCCACTCTCTAGTGCTTCTTCCTCTTGCCTTTACTAGCAAGTTATATGAACATGATTAGATAGTTATGTAAGTGATATGTATGACAAGAAAGGAACGTTTCTATCAATATGATAAGCAACTCGGTTAACCAAAGGATAAGAAGAGACTCTGCTGCCAAAATCGTGCCAACAATAGATGTTGGTGGTCGGAAAACAATAACAGCGTCAGTAAGACAGATTGAATCAATCTATAATGAGAATGATGATGTTGAGTCGGCTCCAAGACAGCCATCTCCACCACAGCAAAAGGTTCTTAGGCCAGTAAGAAGGCGTAGTAGTATCAATCGTACTCGTGAATCTATCATGAGACTGCTCAAGGATCAAGGTGATCAACCCAAACCTATCCTGAAAAACAACCGCCGAACAATAGTAGATAGTATGCTGTCGCCAGTAGATTGGCTCGTTGATCCCGTCGGTGATACTATACAAGCAGAGGAAGATATACATACTCAGATTTGGGAACATAATCAGCTTGTGAAGCAGACTCCTCGTCCTTGGTATATTATTCTACCCCAATCTAGAGGTCGCTTGACTTGGGAGTTCTTCATGGCGTGTTTACTCTCGATCATGGCATTCTATATTCCATTTCGGTGAGTGTATGGTTAGTGTGAGTTTTGTATGATATAAGAGTCTCTTGCTCACTCACAGTATTGACTTTCCCTGCATCATAAGAGTGTGTTTCTATTGGAATGAAGATGTCGAGCCTCGCTCAATCTTTCTCTTTGAGTTATGCCTGGACTCCGTGTATGGTCTTGACATTATATTCAACTTTATCACTGCCTATACTGAAAAGGAACTACTTATAACAAATCCGAGAAAAATTGCAACAAGGTATCTTAAAGGATTCTTCCTCGTTGATTTAATTGCAACCATTCCATTCGGTACCATTCTACAAGCATCACCACTAGCCATAGGTTCAAAGATGGGGAAACTTGGAAGGCTGCCTAAAATGATCCGGTTTGCCAAGGCAGCTCGACTGCTCAAGTTATTACGAGTGTACAAGCTTCATGAGTTCATAATGAACGTTGAAATACAATTTAATGTTCATCATGGCATCTCGAGGATGGTCAAGATTGTAATGTTAATCTTATTGATTACACATTTAGTTGCTTGCTTCTGGTTCTTGATTGGGCTATCAGGTGGAGAGGGCGAGATAAACGGAGGATGGGTATATCGATATTTCCTAGACAAGTCTCCTATTCCACATCAATACACAGCATCGATGTATTGGGCCTTCAGCACACTAACGACTGTAGGATACGGTGACAGTAAGATCTTTCTTGTTTCATTGTCATGTTTACTAGAACTTGCACTCACTGTCACTGTGTCCCCTCTTCTTTAGTATCGGCTCGTACTCCACAGGAGCAAATCTACGCCATGGTGATGATGCTTGTGGGGGTTTCTTGGTATGCATATATTGTGAGCTCAATGTCTAGCATCATGAGTTCATTCGATGCACAGAATAAAGCTATTCGAGAAAAGATGACATGTGTGAACGAGTTTGTGCGAACTGCTAAGTTGCCTAAGGACTTGGCCAAACAAGTAAGAGCTTTCTACGAGTTCAAGCTGGCAAGATCTCAACATTCATTTCTCATGTCAAGTAACTATGATGTTGACGAGTTGCTTGACGAATTAGGAAGTGGGTTGCGAGCCGATGTCTTACTTTACATGGATAGGAGCTTGATAAGTGCAATTCCTTTTCTGCAAAACAAGGTACCGCAGTTTGTAGCCGATTGTATCTCAATGTTTCAACCTATGGTATTCCAAGCCGATGATTATATATGCAAAGAAAATACTCAGGCTGATGAAATGTACTTCCTTGTTAAGGGTCGAGCCGGAATATATTATGGCTCAAAACTTGTTCATGTTCTAGAAGAAGGCAGTTACTTTGGGGAGATAGGTTGTATCATGGGAGGGATCCGTCGAGCAGGAGTCAAGGCTATGCAATTGTGCGAATTGCAAGCTCTTAGTAGGAGGAATTTGAACATTTTACTAGGAGAGTATCCAGAGGTGGGTGAAGAACTAAAGAGGGTAGCTCGTGAGCGAGCAAGTGTAAAGAAGGGTCACAGCAACAAAGTGACATCAGGGGAATCTACTGTTGTTGGTGAAGATGATGGTGAAAAGGAAGAGGCAAAGTATTCGAAGGATGAAAGTAGCCAAGAAGTACATGAGAGTATTGGTACTACTGCTCCTCAACAAGTCAACAGTGAATCGAGTTCAGCTCTTCCACAGCCGAGTACTGTTGATGATCAAATTGATACCATGGTAAAGATCTTTGCTGAGAAACTGAGACAAGACTTTTCCAAGTCGTATACTTCAACAAGAATAGATTCTCAGAACGATGATAATGGGATAACATGATTTGGTATGGATATGACAGCGTATTCAGGAAGAGCGCAACTATCAGCACAAGTCAAGTAGTAGCAGAACATGTTGTGGATACTGACTGAGTACAATCGTATCTCAAGTCAATACAGTAATGATGTCAGTCACTTCTGTTCATGTGTACAACAGTATTAACATACGACTTATCCTAGATTGCATCAAGACGAATCGAAACTGTATTATGTAAAAGGAAGAATCAAGTAGAGTAGTCTGAGTAACACATAGCTATTTGTATTAGCACCCTCATAGACTCAACGAAGATGATGCATACCTGTTCGTCGTGGTGTGATGAACCTAATCTGGTTCTGATTTCTACGCTGTTGTCTTTTCTTCTTCCTGCTTACCTCTGCTGCCGCCGCTAACGCGTATAGCTGATCTCTTCTACTATCACCACTGCCATCGGCTGCTACTGCAATTACAGGTTCCTTCACCTTAGTACTATTATCCAACGGATGTTTCTTCCATACAACCTTTTGTGCTATAAATCCCTCTTGTACATCACGACCCATGCTTGAGCAAATCTTACTCGGTGCTTCGCCTGGTAATTTGAGAAGTTTGCCCTCGGCCATTGCCAATGAATGTTGAGCCACCTGTGGATGGACACTATACTTCATCAAACTCAATTCCCATAACGAGGTAGCATGAGCATTACTATGTTCTGGATCTTCGGCATCTGGCGCAAACATACCTTCAGCTACGATATCTTCTTCATTCTCAAGCATCCGTCCTACCTTTGATGATGTTGATGATGAGTATCTTGCAGATATTTGTCGTGCACTTGCAAGTAGTGGTGTTGCTGAATGTGGTGGACAGTGCAGTGCAGTCGATGATAGGCGTTTGATAAAGGCGGCTAGACGTGCCGTGGATAACTCGCGACGTTGTAAGAATGCGTGATCTAAACATTGAATGGCAGCCTCAACTGTCTTGTCCATACCATTGTTACTTGCACTATTGGCAGAGGAGACAGAAGAGGATGATTCAATCTTGGCAATCCCCAACCTTGGCAACAGGTTATACAATGGAATCAAGTATTCTTTCGGATCAACAGGTAATGTATCCCTCCCCGGACCTTTCAACGTCTTGAGTGCACATAATATACAATGTATCGCAGCATCAGTTGGGAGGCGTGATACATTCTTCAACAAGTCCTTGAGTACTGCCAATAAGTCTACAATAGCATCTAGGTGGATAAGATGTGAGAACTTGGCAAGTCCACGAAGTGCACATGGTAGCAACTCCGATGCTGCACTACTACTGTTTTTCTTGTTGCCAGCTGAGTTACCCTGCCCATCTTCCGCCTGAGTTGTTTGTGCCACAACCAACTTCAATATACGAAAGTATGTCAAGGTCACAGCATGTAATGTATCAGCTTGACTCTTTGCCAATTCCATTTTATCAACTGTTGCCTCTCCCTCTTTCATTTCCTTCTCGATTTCTAATGTATCCTTATATTCTTGATTCTTTTTAGCCTTCTTAGCTTTGGCGGCGGAGGCGAGTTTTGCTGCCATTGCCTCATCCTCATGTACTCGAAGGGGTAGTGATAACCATGTGTTCAATAAATCTCCATGGATTGTGGTAGTTGTATTGTTTGATGATGCAGTTGCATTATTACACTGTTGTTTAATCATTTTAGCCATTAACCGTACAGCCTCTAAAGATGCCTCACCTTGTACATCTTTGGTAAACATTACAGATAGTGCATTGCAACATGATGTACGTACCTCATCAGACGAACGATGATTCGCCTGACGGACAATAATTTGTAATAGATTCGAACGAAAGTTGAAATTGTAATTAGTTTGTAACAATGCTGATAAAGCAAGTATCGATGTTGCAGCCAATGTTGTCGGAGGTCCAGTAGGTTGACTTTGATTCTTCTTTCCCTTCTTGTTGTTGTCTGAAGATGCAGCCCATCTTCTACCAAATTTTCCATCCTCCCAGGTCTTTTCTAATAGTTGTAAATATCGTTGATAAGATTGTAATAACTTACGTTCATAATCCCATTGTGCTTTAGTTTCTTTCGATACACGAACATTCATTTCAGATTCGGTAGGCAATCGTATCCGATATGCTGGTAATATATCTTGGAATATAGCTAGTAGTGATAATAATGCTAATCGGGAGGCATGTGCATCATGTCCATTGGTAGATAATGTTGCCAAATCTAATAATTTATTCATTTTTGATTGTGTCTTTTGATACATTGGTTCTTTTTTGGTACCATCATCATTTTGTTCAGTAGTAGAGGTATCCTTGTAACCTTTATTATTAGACGAACTCTGAGCTCCACCGCCAATTGCAACTCGAGATGAAGTCAATGCACTACTTGGATCTTCTAATATAGATTCACTCAAGTCGGCTATTAAATCTATACGCTGTTGTGGCATTAACTTATCAAGTGGTATACTATCGAGCTTTGATTTCTTGGGTTTGCTTGTGTAGTATGGGGTATCTTTTTGCATTGCCGCTCGTTTTGCTTCCCGTCTTGACATGGTATTTTCATCATCATTATTATCCCCTTTATTTGTTGATGGGCCGCGGCCTCTTTTCCTACCGTTCTTTTCCATTATTGCCATTGCCATACCTATGTAGGTGATATGATATGAAATGGTTGGCTTTGCCTGGGCTTTGCTGCACTGTGCACTGTTGATTTTTTTTTCACTTAAAGGATACCAAGACCATAACCTTGCTTTATTCTCGGCTCAATGCTCATAAATTCGATATTAGACCGAGAGAGAGAGAGATAAACACAACAATATATAATGAGTAGGGTATGTCATTTCAAGTTAGTACTATTGGGAGATACAGCAGTAGGAAAATCATGTCTTGTAGTTAGATTTGTTAGAGATGAATTCTTTGAATTTCAAGAACCAACAATTGGAGGTGAGTTGATACTAAAAAGCAGCTGTTTTATAACAGGGTCGTGTATGTTGCAATATAATACCTTTTCATATCAGCCTCTGCGGGAGATATAGTACTGGTATATATATTTTAGATGATGGTTTTAGTCGTCACTTCGCCTTTTCTTTCCAGCACATATGATATGCACTTGCTCACACATGAATTCTGAATCTTCTCATAATATCTTTATACACTATACAACAATACTACATTTGAACAGCTGCCTTCCTAACACAAACAGTAGCATTAGATGATGCAACAGTTAAATTTGAAATTTGGGATACAGCTGGACAAGAAAGATACAGATCATTAGCCCCGATGTATTATCGTGGTGCGGCTGCTGCTATTATTGTTTATGATATTACTAACCCAGATTCATTTGCCGGAGCTAAGTCATGGGTTAAGGAATTACAAAGGCGGGGTGATCAGAATGTTGTTATTGCATTGGTAAGTATAGTTTATATGTATGTATTTTAGTGTGTGCTATACATACTATGTATTCACATCTCACTCTATATATTAATCGAACCGTACATGTTGGTATGATAATTGATAACATAGGCTGGTAATAAGGCTGATCTCGAGGCACGCCGTAAAGTAGATTTCAATGAAGCAAATGCATATGCAGAAGAGAATGGTATCTTACACATGGAAACATCGGCAAAGAATTCAAACAATGTTAGATCATTATTTGTCGAGATTGCTAAAAGTTTACCAAAGGCAACGCAACAACCCGAAAGGGAGGCTTTCCCGATCATGCCACAGAAGCAGGAATCGAGAAATTGCTGTTAATGTATGGATGAATGGATTGAGCTGAGAAGATATCATGAGTAGACTGTAAAGAAGACATTTGTTTATAGAGTGGAGTGGGAAATGTTGTTTGTGGGGTTAAGTGAAATAAATAATCTCTCACGGTGCAGCGTTTGGGATAGAATACGGGGATATCTGTTAGTGTGTAATGTCATTAATCAAACCGTTTAGATTACAAGTATATTATCTCTTAGATAGTGCGACCAACTAAGTAGTAAGGTAGTAGGAAACAAAACTCATGTCTAAGGATTATGAACTAAACATCTACACAAAGAAACACCAAGACAGACCACTATACAACATCTAAGGCCCATAAACTTCTTTACTTCACAAGTCCACCCCTTGCTTTCAAATCTTCAATCTCCTTGTTCTCCATAGTAACACGCTTCACTCTTGAGTAAGGCGAAATATTATCATCTACAATATAATCCCAAATCACCTTCACCCAAGAATGGTAATGTGGCATCTCATCATAGTATTCGTTAGCAACCTTACGAACATCTGGCAAATGCTTACCACTGATGTTAGCAAAGTCATGATGTTCATTATGATACCCTACATTAAAGGTGAGCCAATTCAAAGGGCCATAATAACTGTAAGTTTCTTGACCTTCATTCATGACGTAATGCTCGGCAATGAAATGACCAGCCACGGGGTGTAACCCCATACCAAAGAGAGTGCCAACCACAAGATACAATAGCTCCTTCAAGCCCCATACGTAAACAATTGTCAAATCAAATGCAACTATACAAGCAATGTTGATGAATTCCCACTTGGTCGGCTCTTTAGGGCTAATAGCCAAAGGCCTTAATGAATAAAACAACGGCTGTAAGAAGCACCACAATACCTTACGAGGAGTAGAATGGAAGAACCAGCCCTCGGCCTCACATGGTATATCTACATCAACAACATCTTCTCCTTGGAATTTATGGTGTTCCATGTGGTAACGTTTGAACGAAGCAGCAGCGGGAATTCCCATTGGTAAATTAGCAAGTATGGCTAACCATCGGTTGGGTGTTACACCCTTGGCACCAAGGTTGTGTGATAACTCATGCATGGCAAGTGTCATCATATGATTAATCGATCCTGATAATGTATAACAACAGAATAACCAAGTATACCAAGGTGCACCTTGTAATAAATGGAGTGATAAGAGTTGGAAACCAACCCAAAACAGTACCTTGAATTTCGTACTTGCATCAATACCCATATAACTTTTAAGTACTGGATGTTCTTTTAATATCTCTTGCTTCCTACGCCTATGTGGCTCATCATTATCATCCCAGTAAAATTTCTCGGATTGGCTAATCTTTGTTGCACGTTCTTTTTGAAGTGTTTCACTACCTTCAGCAGCATTATTGCCTACGCCCCCAATCTGTGATGATTTGCACATGATATGATTGCAACAAAACTATATTTTAACTATCTGCCGCTTTCTTTTTGCTATGATATAAATTGCAATTAATATACTATATTATTAACCAATCCGACGCTTTCTTATCACGCTTTGTTGCTAAATCACATTAACAGGCCCGCCAACCAAACTTGCCTTCTGCCTTCTGTTGTTTATTTTCTCAGCCAACTCACATAATGTATTTAAGCTACCTTGGCGAAGCAACGTTTGACTATTACTATTGACTTGAGTTTGTCTCTCTTGAGTCTCTGACCACTCGTTCTTAGTGGTTACTATAACGCCGTCTTTCACACCTATTGTCAGTAATTGCAATATTATTGAGGCTATATATACAGTATTTATCATCAGTGATATTGGTAGTAGTTTTTATTACCATACCAAATAAACAATTGCAATCATGACGGCCCCAGCGACAGAACCATCCGCTGCCGATGCAGCAACATATGACCTTACCTCCAAAATCTCTCCATACCTCGATCTACACATGATGTTCCCCCTCCTTGAATACATTGATTCATTAATCTCATCGAAATCAATCTCCTACAGTCCCCAGGACGTTGCCCAAGCTCGATTAGAATTATTAAAACCCACACATATGGTTGATTATGCAATGGACATTTATCGTGAGGTACATGGTGAGAATGCTACTATTCCACAGGACATGGAAGATCAAAAGGCGGGCGTGTTCAAGTTAATGGAAGAATTAACCATCGGACAGGCCAAGTTTGAAGAGTTGTGTATGAATGAGGAGCTTCGGGTGAGTTTAGTTTTTGATAATCTGTTTGTCTATATTATAATATTATGTCACCGACTTGTGTTACTTTTTGTTGTATTATCATAAACTCTCCTTTTTATAAATCATTATATTAGGCATCTCTCGTGAACAGCAACCAATGGAATGTTAAATATTTAACATCCAACCCAGACTATGGAATCACAGCCGAAACTATTGAAACTTATTACAAATTTGCCAAGTTTAATTATGAGACTGGTAATTACCAAACCGGTCGGGATATGATTGAGAATTATATTTCTCTATATTCCTCTCCACCCAAGCAACGTAAGGAGGGTGAAGATGGTGATGAAGATGATGAGTTTGGTGTTGGTTCCTCAAGTGCCCCACAACAAGAGGAGGAGAAGATTGGTAATCCCAACATGTATTACCTAACCTCCGTTGATACGTCACTCCTACAGGTATTGTGGGGTAAGTTATCATGTGAAATTCTCGTTGAGGATTGGGAAGAGGCATCTGTGGCATTAATTGCTGTTAAAACAGCTATTGAGTCACTTGCTTCATCTCATAAGCTTACCCCCCTCGAGGCACTTCATCAACGTACTTGGTTGTTACATTGGAGTCTTTTTGTCTTTTGGAATGATGCCTCTGGTAAGGGATTGGAAAGTATGGTAGAATTATTCACATCGGAGAAGTACCTACAAGCTGTGACTACTCATGCGCCACATCTCTTGCGCTACCTAACCGCTGCCGTCTTGTTATGCAAGCGTCGTGCTGCCAAGAAGGCAGGGAGTAACTCAAATGCCGAGGGTCGTCGATTGTTACGTGACTTAATCAAGGTTATGCAGCAATGTGAATATTCCGATCCAATTGTTGAGTTTGTTGAACAACTCTCTGTTAAGTTTGACTTTGAGGCGGCACAATCCCAACTAGCACGATGTGAAACTGTCTTATCATCCGACTTCTTCTTGTGTAAGCAGACGGAATTATTCATGGAGGAGGCACGTGTATTCGTTTTTGAGAATTACTGCCGTATCCATCATAAGATTGATTTAACAACATTGGGAGAGAAACTCGCCATGGATCGTGACAGGGCTGAGCGTTGGATTGTTGATTTGATCCGTAATGCATTATTGGATGCTAAGATTGATTCTGAGGAGGGATGTGTAGTTATGGGTACAGGAAGTACAAGTGTATATGAACAAGTTATGGAGAAAACAAAGGAACTTACTGCTCGCAGTGGCGGTTTAGTTGTTAATTTAAGGTCATACCAGAATGATGTCAGAAGAGAACGCCTTCGTAAAGAGAGGCAGGCTAGAGAGGATTAAGGAAGAAGTGGCATCTTTTAGATATAGTGTAATAAGGAAATAAGGAATAGAATATAAAGTGGAAAATGAATTAAAGCTTAAGCTTAAACCAAACTACTATTCTATGTCAAAGAAAATAAAATATCACACAAACAAAATAAACTCGATGATCATTGCTAAAATTTCGGGATTCTCTTGTGTTCGAGGTGTGGGCGTCTTGTCATAACTCCACCATGAGTGATGCATATGCTACAGTACACATTCCCAAGTCCTTACCTATACATGGGATGGCTTTGACAAGCACT
>Ga0214481_101098_pt1 | contig 11767 bp, 10 predicted proteins | sample M1_20Mar14CPVII9_4_FD_165057 | JGI IMG/M metagenome (GOLD analysis project Ga0214481, IMG submission 165057) | Marine eukaryotic communities from Monterey Bay, California, United States - M1_20Mar14CPVII9sort6BwellG10 | ecosystem: Environmental > Aquatic > Marine > Unclassified | place: USA...
TGATGAGAATGATGACTATCTACAATATGTAGATGAGGAAGAGGATGGTATCGTTGAGATCGACATGGCTGGTTTGTGATTCACTATCCACTAATACCACCATCGAGTGAAGATTTAGCATATTGAGCTTGTGGTATATGTGGAAGAACAGATCTACATCTGTCCCGTTTTATTCAGGGAAGAGAGGATATCATATCTCTCGGCAAGGAGTTCCCCATACCAACGATGGAATAGACTCATTCTGAGGAGAAGAATCATGTAGAGATGTATAGGTTATTGGTAACCAATATGAAACAACTAGACTGTAAAATACTTTAAAGATAATGTATTGGCTACTTCCTTCTCTCCACACTGTCTAGAGATTTTGTCTTTGTTGTTCTAGTTATTATGGAAGAGGAATAGTATCAGGATCTCTCTGAATAGTAGAGAGATGATGCTTTGAATGAGTGATGATATATCTAAGTGCGGACATAAGAATCTCATCAATATTTAATAAAATGACATATGATATGTTCTTTTATTTTAGACATAAAGTACGAGAGAAGAGCCATTCATAGTACTTAGGGGGCGACATCATAACAAGTAACAATACCACCCTCGACAGTTCCAGAGCATGAGGAGCAGCCAGAGACATCATCAGGACTATTACATGTACATGAGGTAGGACCCTTGACTTTTTCATCGGCGTCAGCACTTACCCCAGCGTTGGCAGCAATGGCATCACATGTCTTGCCATCATCATCAAATAGATCACTAAGATCACCTGATCCAGAAGCATCTTCACCACTCACATAGTTCTTGTTGTCGACATTGCAATACTTGAAGCAAGGTCCAACAGCTGCCTTGAAATCATCGAGGAGATTCTTGTTGGCGGCGAAGTTGGGAAGATATCCATCGGAGCAGGTATAACTGACGGCATCCTCTTCCTCAAGCTCCCATGATGTAGTGAAGTTGAGTCTTACACCATTAAGCTCAGCACATGATGATACACCATCGGATAATGATGGTGTATCGGATGATGATGACGATGATGATAGCTTACGTTCACGAAGGTTCTGCTTGTTATTGTATTGCAATAGAAAATGTTGTGCATATCATGTGAGCAAATATGTGCATATCATATGTCAAATGAATAAAACAATATACAACAACTTACAGATTCGGCGGCGGCAGAACTGGCCAAGGCGACGATGATAGTAGCGGCGACGAGCTTCATGGTAGTAGTAGTAGAGTTTTTGAGAGATAGTTGTTGCAATGAACAAGAAGTGAAAATAATGAGAATAATGAGAATGATGATTCATCATCATCGAGGGCAGATATACTTATTCCTATGTAGAAACATACCTAGCCCATCGTGAAAGAACTTTTACATTGCAACGTCAGATCAACGGCCCCTACATCATCATGAGAAGAAGTTGGCATGCACGAAGGCGGTGAAGTTTGTTTGCAATTCAGTCTCATATCTCTATCCGTGCCTCGCCGGATGTCACATCTTACTTATTAGATGCGACCTCAAAGACTCATTCAAGGTCGCAGGCAGTTGTAAAATATTAGTGCCCTTATTCACGATGAGAACATTATTATTGCCCTTTATTTCTTATGTTCTTTGATTAGAGCGGCATCCACTCAGAATGAGGTGGTGATGAGAGTTCAGGAAGTACTCGAGGCGTTCATTCAAGGCAGAATCTATGATAAACGGTATCTATATCTATGTACCTATTCTATTCGTTCTCTTTTCATACAACTACATACCTGCTACTTATCACTTAGTCCGAGGATACATTCAGTTGTCGTTCATAAAGTAGGCATCATACTACATACAACTCAGCATTCTACTGTACTATACATAATAAAGTTTATAATTATATCAAATTCTACCCCCTCCCTAAACTCTGTTTGAATGATATGCGAATGCAGACTTTGCTTTAAAATGCTGAAAAGTTAGATTGACTTACTGGGAGCTCGAACACTAGTATGTGTTGAGACTGCCAATCTTAAATGAGGCTTGTATTGCCTTTATACTCGTTTGTCTTTTGTCTAATTCAATAACCAGCCATATCAAACAAATCTTCTTCAATATCCTCATCCGAGTCATAGTCGGTATCCTCATCATCCTCGTCCATATTACCCACTTCGCTTCTTCGAAGCATTTCATCTTCTAAATCTTGTAAACTATTACCACCGTCACGATAACTTGCTTCCTCTGATGGGAATTCATGTCCCGATTGGTCCAACCAATCGAGATCTGATTCAATATCAGATGCTGTGGGAGAGAAGTCTTCATCATCTGTGTCTTCTTCGTATATTTCCATCTCTTGTACATCATCATTAGCTTCGAAGTTTGATGATAGTATGTCATCTTGAATAGCTTTGGACTTTTTATGTCGATGGGTAGATCTTGAACGAGAGTGATGACGTCTTGTACTTGTATAAGATGACGGGTGTCTTCTATCTCCTTCTTCTCTTCTGGTATACCTTCTGTTCGATGCGGCAGTAGTACTACTACTTGCAAAGGGAATAACCACACCACTACTACCTCCGTTGCTTCCTCGTTTGTGAACAGTAATAGACTTCTGTTTACCACCCATACGAATCTCGGCATCCCAATCTTGCAACACATCCAAGCCAAGGAGGATATCAACACCTTGAGTTACCGTTCCCTCAAGGACGGTTAGTGCAGGTCCATCCATTTGCACTCCTCTGCCGTTAGTAGATACATCATCTTGATCACCTCCATGAGGGTATCCCTCCTCTAACCAATCCTCATCGTCATAATCTTGATCGTCTCCCTCGTCACAACGTCCTTCCCCCAAGAGAAAGTAGACATGTCTTGCAGGAATACGTCCCAAGATTCGACATTGACCAACACCGGTGGCACGACCAGCATATCGTCTGTCTATTAGGTGATATATACCCGCACGTTTGGCAGCTGACGCTGAAATGATTGTAACTTGTGCACCGGTATCTACGTAGGTTGCCATAGATGTCTTGGCTGTAAACAGAATGGAATGATTAAGAGTTGTTAGTTGGGATAGATTGAGCGTTGAGAGATGTAGAATAGTATCAAAACCAATACGCTCGGCCAATGCAGATTTAAGACGTACCATGAGAAGAGGCATGATGAGTAGCCTCACCAGAATTCACGGCAATACTACACGGAACCCTTAACAATCCCAAATGATGTTGCTGCTGTTCATATTCTTCTCCCTCGTCGAACATATCTTCTTCTTGTACATCCTCGGCATCATAACCTTCTTCTTCTAAATCATACATGTTCTCCTTAAATTCACGGCTGTGGTGTCCTCTGCTGCTACTGCTACTATGCCTCTTCTCATGACTTCTACCATCACGGGGTGACCAAATATCTCCCTTCTTATCAGTAGTAACAAATGCTGGACTTTGTACCAATCTCCTCCTCCTCCTTTTTTCGGCAGTTACTGCGGCACCACCACCACGTACACTTGTCAATTCGGCAGCACGTAATGCTGGCTTCCTTTCTTCCTCCTTCTTGTTATTATAACTTGAACCGTGGTGCTTGCTATTTAATTGATGATCAAAGTAATGATCTAACGAATGATCACCGTCATGATTATTACGTGATCGAATGGCATTTTCTTCTTCTTCGATCATACGTTGTGTTGATTCTTCTGTTATATCAAAAAGTAGAGAGGGTAAAGGGGTGGGAACATTTGGAATGTTAGAGCCGTTCTTCCAAAGTGTATAATACACAATACATGTGCACCATAAACCCTTGAACCCAATTATCCATTCAGAATCATATAAACTTTTAAAAACTTACCAAGCTGTCTACCAAAGTTGGCACGATGTTTCTCACGTACACGTTTATAGAATGATGTTACATATTCTTCGTTTCTTTGTGGCTCTGTTTAGATTATAGAATTAAGGGTAGGTGTGGGTGTGTGTATGGAGGATATAGGTTAGAGGTTTTAAGGTTTAAATGTGACCATATCATAATGTGCACCAAACTTAGAAATTACAAATCACACACAGCCGTGTATACAGACGCCTAGCAACCACGGACAAAGGCCATTAAAAACATGTAAAACCACCCCTTGGCAGCCTATTATATACTCCCATCATAGTGTATAAACAGCAGCAGCTAAATAAGAGAAGAGGTAGATATAGCAGAACCTGCCTGCATAGCACCTCCTCCGCCATAAACGTGACGCCCATTGCAACCCTTCATCCACAATCCACAAAACAGACAATACAAAAACAACAACAAAACACATAAACACGTACCAGACTTGATAACCTCAACATTATTATCATCATTATGATTGTTAGTATAGGATCGATGTGTTATTGATACAGTGTTTGATGATGCCTCACATACATTTACTGTTGTCAATAGTACGGCTAGAGTGGCGATTGTAGTGAAGGTACCGGTGGCACATAGTAGGTTGGTAAGTGTTGATAGTAGTTTTGCCATCTTTGTATTGTTGCTGTTGTTGTGTGTATATTTTTTATTTTGACACTGTTTGGTTGGTGTTTTAGTATGTTTGTGTATTTTTATTGGGGGTTTGCAATTCCTATTGCAACTTTCGATAGTGTATTTTAGTTGGGGATGGTTGTTTGTTGATAGGCGCGTATTGACATTTGCAACTGTAGGTATGGCTGGTGTTCACATATGATATGCACCAACTAAAGTATTCTTCTTGCTGCCAATGGAAGATGCAAAGTTCTTCTTGATTTGGGTGGGCAACTCAAAGGTTTGCAGTTTGACTGTGGACTAGAGATGGTAAGCGGATAGGTTTGGTGGTCTTTGTTTATAACAGTGCACCAAGGAAGTTATGGTGTCAATGCTTTGTGTTCCGTTGCTATTATCATGCTATTATGCAGCACCGCGCGATATTATGCGCCGTAGTAATAGTTGAGTAGTCTAAGCGATTTTACCGTTTGTTGTCAAACTAAAAAGGGGTATGAAGTCAAATCTGAGTTGCAAAGTTCTGATAATTCCTATCCCAAAATTGATATTAATGGTAACTTTATATTCGAAAAAAGAATTTATATAACCGATAATTGGGGTATCTTATTATTTGGGTAAAATTCATAAGAGAAACAGTGATACCCCCAACGCATTTAGTTGACCGTATATAATCAGTCTGAGTACTGCAACCTTGCCCACCAACAGTACCCGATACCTAGGATACCATCTCCATAATTTGATAGAGTGAAGAGTTAGTAATAGAGTAAAGTGGTACGAATTACAAACCAGTTAGTGGAGTAGGTAAACCGGATCGATTACTCTTGCAATAGGCACTGTTATATACTAATAGTATAGAGTGTTTATCAGTTTTGTTAACGGTCTATCGATTAGTGGTAGTTTAGTAGCATCAACGACAATATTGAGTGAGCAGTGGTGCCGCAAAGATAAAGTCTATTTTTTTTTTGTTTGTAGGGTAACTGTGAGCTATTTATTATCGACCAGCTCTTCTTCACAGTACTATATATCATATATCTTTATAGTACTATCTAGTAGTATTATATCGTATTGGTTAGTTTCTTGTGTAGTAGTGGCGAGATATAATAGGCAAGTTATTAGAAAACATATACCAAATTATGAGCAACACATCACCAGAAAATATTATGTCAGCTTGTGCCAACTGTGGCAAGGAAGGTACTGACGTTACGAATACATGCAACAAATGTAAATCGGTTATGTATTGCAATGCCGCATGTAAGAAGAAACACCGGAAAAAGCATAAGAAGGAGTGTGATCGACGCGTTGCCGAGTTACATGACAAAGAATTATTCAAACAACCTCCTCCATTAGAAGATTGCCCAATCTGTATGATACGATTGCCATTTCTTGAATCAGGAAAGGTATATATGGTATGTTGTGGTAAAATGATATGCACAGGATGCACTCATGCACCTGTGTATGATGACAAAGGAAATGCAATTGCAGAGAAAACTTGTCCATTTTGCAGAGCTCCAACACCAACTGATGATGAAATTATCAAAAGATATGAGAAACGTGTGGATCTGAATGATGCCACAGGAATCTATAATTTAGGGTGCCATTATTTTAATGGATCGTATGGCTTACCTCAGAGCTATGCTAGGGCATTAGAACTTTACCATCGGGCAGGAAAACTTGGATCCATTCCATCATATTATAATATTGGTATTGCTTATTATAATGGTTTAGGTGTTGAGAGGGATGCGAAGAAGGCAGCACATTACCTTGAAGTAGCGGCTATTCGAGGAGATGGATTAGCAAGGTTTAATATAGGTATCGATGAGGCCAATTTAGGTAATATGGAGAGGGCATTGAGGCACTGGGTGATTGCAGCAAGGGATGGTGATTATAGATCTTTACAGAGCATCAAAAGACTCTACTCAGAAGGTGACGCAACAAAAGATGATTATGCAAAAGCGTTACGCTCATATCAAGCATATCTAGACGAGATCAAGAGCGACCAGAGGGATGAAGCTGCTGCATCTGCTGAGGATTACAAATATTATGAATCTGCTGTGTATTGTCTGCCTGAGAAACTAATATAGATCTTTACTTATCTATTCTGCTTTTATTAAAGTATAATATCTTTGTCTTACATACTAGGTAGGGATATGGGGCGGTGGAGGAGGAAGTTTCTAGGCTAGTCTTAGAAAGTCTAATCGAGATGTGGCATCTTGTGTTATTTGAATTAAATTGCAATTTATGAATCATAAATGCTATGTAAAACATAAAATGGCCATAATCCGTACGCTGCTACTTTTCGCATGCTTGTATCTTGGTAATTATCTTCTCTTCTATCATCTCTTTTGTATATGTTGACAAGTATGGATTGATATAATCCAATAGCTTCATACATTCTGATAGTAGATCTTCTTTGAGTAATGACGATGTCAACTGTGCCACTTCTCTTTCCATATCCTCTAATTTGTCAGATGAAGAAGACACATCTTGTGTAATGGCTTTGGATTGTAATTGAACACTTTGGAGATGTGTGTTTGCTTTAGCCACGAGCTCCGAACTCTGTGCCTTATCAAGACAGTATATTGCTCTGTTGAGATAGCTTATTGATTGTTCCAAGTCTATATCCGGCGAAGAAGCTAGTTCGGCATTATCTATGCCCGCAATACACCACTCATCATTCGTCATTATCATACTATCCAAATCTGATACATTGTTATGTGTAGCAATGGCTTCTGTGTTGAGTGTTGTATCATCATTAGATGGCTTAGTTGTTAGCCATCTTGTGGCAGCATCTCCGGCAATTGATGAACAAGTCTCGGCAAAAAAGAGTTGCTCTATACAACGTGTAGTGGCAGTGTAGATCAACTTGAGATGCGTCTCTACCAAAGGATACTTTAATTCAAAGTCTGAACCTTCTCGGTCCTTGAGTAGGTTCCGCCATGGTTTCTGAAGTGACGAGGGTATATCCGAGAAGAAGTTGAGGATGATACATGACTTGAACTCCAAACCCTTCGCCTCTCGAATGCCATAAACTAGTGGATGGTTCAGTTCATCACGCCAGTGAGATGCTGACTCATCATGTGTTAAAATGACACACCCTTGTAATGATGTTTTGAGTAGACTAGACAATTGATCAACTTGAACTTGGTGAAAGACGCCCGGCCGAGCACCCTTGAACAGGCCGTAGTCCTTCTTCAGTTGCTTGGCACTACCAGGAAAGTACTCAAACAGTAGATCGAGAAACCCTCCAGCACAATTAAGTATACCCGCATGTGATCTAAAGTTGATGTTCACAATCTTGGGCTTGTCGGGTATGAGATGCTGCCGATTACCAGCCACATAATACCCGACTGCCCTAACCTCTTCAAATCGAAAGTCTGTTCCTTGTTCGACAGACTGTGCAGGATCACCTGCTAGGAAGAGCGATCCTACTCCACTTAAGGAGAAGAATAAGAGAATCTCTACTTGGGTATAGTCTTGTACCTCCTGAATATGGTAATCAGAGGAGATGAGGATGGCAGTGTGAGAGATACGGTTTTGGACTAGACATAAACACTGACAGAAGAAGTACTCACATCGACATAGACTCTGCTCCATTTGACCTTGTCGTACGACAATGAGCTAGTGTTCTTGGCTTCGTCTATCTTCTGTAAGAGGGAATGAATAAGATCACAATCGTCCCACAACAGTTGCTCTTGTAACCAAGATTGGTATTGAACAAAGATATCGTAAATAGAATCACGAAGATCGAGCGGTACCTTGCACCTGTTCTTTCCAAGCTTATCAGACACAAAGTATTCTCTTGATAAGACTTTAGACGAGCTTTGATATGCCTCGATTGACCCCTTAATGAATGTTCGGATAGACTTCCAAACAATCAAGGCAGCAATCTTATTCTGTGCATAATACTCATCATAAAACTGTTTGAATTGAGCAAAGCCGACTCGTTGTCGAGGATGAAAGAGTCTCTTGTTGTCTTCCGTCTCAACTTCGTCTTCGGACAGAGATACATCAAGTTCATATAAGAGGTTGTCAAACGTGTAGAAGTTGCTTTGTGGACTACTACCAACAGCCTTCTCAACATATCTACAAAGTCTACTTGATCTAGACACAAAGAGTTGAGAGAACTTGGGCTTGTCACCTAATCTCTGTCGGTCATACTCAATTCGATTGCATATACACTGTATAGTATAGGTATGTGGGTAGAAAAATAAGATGAGAATGTAGATGATTAATATTGAACATAGCAGCCAAGTCCATTTAATAGAAATGCCCTAACACATCTTTCCGTGTACGCACACACACAAGGATACCAAATGGTATCCTTTCAACAAAGCTTTTGTGCTCTTATGCACAACTTTTATTTGAGCACAGATGATACAACTTACGATTGTCTTGCCCGTGCCAGATCTACCGAGAAGTAATACAGTACCCTTGGCTTCTACTACCTTCCGTTCTTCATCTGTCAAGCTCATCTGAGGTGTCCAAGATGATGTAGCAATGTCATCAATGTTGTCAAAATTGACGTCATATAATTTCAGAGGTACATTGCCAAGTGCATCAAGTAGTACTTCTCTCTTGGCAATAGCTTTGGGTGATGATGATTCAGCATTGAGCTCATCAACGAGATTTTGAGGCATTTGTTGTCTGGCGGTACGGTGCTTAGCATCGTCGATGAGTTTGGCTAGTCGTGAGACACTCTAAATTTAAATGATGAGAGAGTGCAAAAGGAAGTCGAAGTGGAGACGAGAGAGGCATGAGATTATAGTATGAGCGTTTGATCGGTATGATAATTTGATCGGTAGGAGTATGAGACGGCAGTACATCTTCGTAAATATAGTCTTACCTTGTGCTTGGCAATGAACCACACGACGATACGATCACCTTCCTCTGTCCAGAGAATTCGGAAGCCACCTCCCTTGTTCTCAAGATAGGATTCATCTATGAATAGAAAGAGAGAAGCAAGTAAGTATGCGAACGAATAGATTAGAATGTAGGCTATACTCAATCATTGTACACTATATCAAGACATAAACATTTGTACTCACATATGATAGACTCGCATCCTTTTAGAGGCTTCTGAAGCTTGTGACTTCGTTCACCTTTGGCAAGCTGTTTCATCTTCTTAACGAACATCTCCTTGTACTTGATATCTCCATTCTTCATAAATTTAACCACATGACTCGTTACCTAGTGTTTGTGTTGTGGGGAAGAGAGAAGATGTTGAGTATTAGGATACATATCATGTGCACAAGTTATGACCGACCACAAAATAAGATGCACACGAGATATGCACACTTACTTGAAACAGAGACCAGTCTACCATACTTTCTTGCACATTGACTCGATCCTCTTCTATAGTCAAATGACTCAAAGCTTTCTCAACTTCTTCATCCTCGATCTCTTCTGATTTATCCTCTTCTATCAAGGCAACTGATAGAGCTTGGTTGAGCTTCTTGTCTATATCTGCCAAGTTGCCATCTTCGTCCAACAAATCGACTCGTTTTAGATCTAATCTCTCTCTTACCAAACCCCAGCCTGTCAAGGATGGTACTGAACAAGGCACTTGCTCAATCGTCTTCTTCCAAACAGCGTAGAAGTGACGTACGGCATCAAGTCGAGGTTGTAGTGATTCGAGGTATGTTCCTCGAGCTATCACACCACGGACAACCTTCTGGATTGATATTGCCCAACCTCTACTTCTCCTGTGTCTTTGTAATGCAATCTTACTCCAGATCAAGTTACCGATTAGCCTCCGAGCCTTCCGCTGTTGATGATACTTCCAAATAAAGGTCGAGATGACATCTCTAGCCTTCTGCTTCTCATTGCATCTCCACACAAAGTCCGATATAATATTACGGGCAAGGATTACCTTGACTTGTTTCTGAATGTGGCATCTCAACATGAAACTAGCAATACAATTCTGGGCCTTGACCTCTTCATCTGTCAATTTTGATACTTCGAAGGTGTACTGCCCCCGACTGATCATATCGAGTTCGTACGGAATTATCTTTCTTGATGGGTTCAGTAACGTCTCATACTCATCAGAATCTCCCCAGTATGTGAATCTCCACAAGATACTTGGTCGAAATTTAGACCTGATTACTTTGCCAAGGTCTGATGAAATTTCAATATGATGTGCGTACACAAACTCCCCATCCACTAAGAACTCTACCATAACTTGACCCTCTACAACTATCCAGTCATTAATGGTTGTATCATCCGCATGGTTGTCTTTGAGGTACTGATCAATAGCAGCATTTGTATCTACAGCAATGAAACCGGCCTTTAAATAAGGCAAGGAGTTTAAGATCGTCAAATCCAGCTTGTCTATGTTTGTTCCGTCGTAAGATTTGCTAGTTCTGGAAAGAGAGTCAGCAATGTCTCTCACCGAGGAATTACAGCTCTGCCTCAAGAGAGCAGCATTCAATATATGAAATTTGAGCATCTTGGTATGGCCCATAATTTGCCTATTTTGATAAGCAAAGCAGAGAAGCGTGTTACAAATCCTGGTAGCATTATCCCTTCGAAGAGGCTTTTCCTCAAGCTGTTCTTGAGCTAGCCAGAAGTTGATAACCTTATTCATGCAAATAGCGTTCTTCTCCTTCTTTGCAAAAGTTAAGTAGTCTTTATAAAAGTGACAGTTCTGCTTATGACTTCTTTCCCAAGCTTCTATGTGACATTCTTTTGAGCAATAGCTACACAATATTGAAAAGACAGCGAGAAGTGAGGAAGTATAGATGATCAGATGCATCAGACGCAAACTCATATTGTACTTACGCGATGAAAGAACATCCTTTACATGATGAATACCTCTTCAGGCCATCAGACTTTGCATATCTGTCACAACAATGGCATGATACTGGCCAATGAAGCTTGACCACAGGCTGTATATTCTTTGTTGGCCGGCATAAAGCTTGAGCTTCTTTGGATACCTTGGTGGCACCAGAGAGATAGAATTTCTTCCCTCTTAAGTCACAGTCTTGAATAAGGAAATTATCCACTCGAATGACATCACCAATAGCAAGCTCATTTCGAAACAGAGCATATAGTTTAGGATCACAATTGCCATAGAAGCAGTGTGTCCCATCTGATAACATAAACTAGAAAAGAATTGATGAAGATGAGCGTATGTGTGTTGAATTGAAGAATGAAGAAAAAGAGTTTTGTCAATACTAACCTTCCAATGGTCGTCATGATAATCAATGACATCCATGATTTGTAAATGAGGTTTGAATGGTGGATGTTCCTCTGTTCCTTTCATGCCATACATCATTTCAATCGAGCCCTTTGTCAAGTCAGTACTGATTGTCTTCCTTG
>Ga0214481_101100_pt1 | contig 11745 bp, 10 predicted proteins | sample M1_20Mar14CPVII9_4_FD_165057 | JGI IMG/M metagenome (GOLD analysis project Ga0214481, IMG submission 165057) | Marine eukaryotic communities from Monterey Bay, California, United States - M1_20Mar14CPVII9sort6BwellG10 | ecosystem: Environmental > Aquatic > Marine > Unclassified | place: USA...
ACTCGTTTGGGATCAATTGATATAACCACCGCTTGGACACCATATACTGTTGATATAGTTTCAATACTCGTCTCTCCCGTCTTCGTATTACCACTCTTGTAATAATCCTCAGCTGCAATAACCGCATCACTACCAATACTAACTTTATCAGCACCTGCACGGAAGTATCGACTAGCAACCTCCAATGCCGAATATACCTTACCAGATTCTGGATCTGTATAGGAACGTATCCCACCCCCAACAGTTAATGGTACAAAGATGCATTTACTTGCCTCTTCTAATACTTGTAACATTGGCATATCTTCAATAACACCCTGTCGGAATGAGGTGATGTTTAAGAAAGCAATTTCATCAGCACCCTCATCGTAATATCGGGCGGCTAGTTGGACTGGCTTGCCTAAGTTGCGCACTCCGCCACGTCCAGTAGTGGTTCCTGCTGCATCATCGTCTTTTTCACGGACGTCATATTGATCACCTTTGGTAACTACTAGATCTCCTGCATCATTCGATCGTACATCAAGTGCAACAACTACACGTTTCACTAATTGAGTGTGCATTGATGGATTAACGGGGATGGGTGTTGTTTGGGATAGGGTACCATCTTCCACAGACTGTATACATGACATGAAAGGGGCAATATAAAGATGAGCAAAGTTACAATTGTGTAGTACACAACTGTGCACATGATATGCATATATTAAAACAAAATGAACTCACCTCTAAAAATCCTTTAATAAAGTTTAATCCAACCTTTCCACTCTTCTCAGGATGGAACTGCGTAGCAACAACATTACCCTTCTGTACTGAACTAATATACTCTTGTCCTTCATATGACGTCCTGGTTAATACCCATTGTGAGTTCTCAGTTGTAATTGGTGCATAATACGAATGAACAAAGTATACCTCCTCATTCCTTTCACTTATGTATCTCATTGCTGGTGATTTTTGATGTTGTATAGTACCATTCCAACCAATGTGAGGCACTGATCGTTTTGTTTCATCGAATTTAATAACTTTACCGGGTATGACACCTAATCCAGGTAATGGATTACCAACAGTTTCCTCGGAACTTTCAAATAATGTTTGCATACCCAAACAGATACCTAAATATGGTTTATTACTTGCTAAATAATCACGTAATGCATTATCATATCCTCTACTTTGTAATACTGTCATGGCGGAATGGTAGGATCCAACACCGGGGAAGATTATCACGTCTGCTTGTGCTATTTGGGATGGATTTGTAATGTCAATGATTGAGTATCCACATGATATTATTGCATTACGTACTGAGCGGACGTTGCCTGCTCCGTAGTCTAGTAAGGAGACTGTTAGTTTCTTCTTATTATTATTATCAGATGCCATTGTTGTTGTTGTTGTCGTTGTTAGTAGACTCTAGAGACGATTATGCCGACAATAGTGTAGCAATGAGTGGAGGGGAGAGCACAGAGCAAGATGTGTCCGGTTCAACCACATTTATTCTTATGGTATCCTACTATGTCAGAGTTGAGTGTTGAGAGATAAGTTGGGCATTCGGCATTTGCAATTTGCAAACTAGAGTCTACATACACTGCTATCAACATGGCGGCATCACATATCAATCAGAATAGACCCTCAGCAGACGATTTGATCTTCCTCTTATCCTTAGTTGGTGATCATAATAGTTTCATAGCCGATCAACAACAACAACAATATTCATCATCGTCGGTGCATCAGTCCAAAAAATCTAGTGGTGATAAATCAATATCATGGCAGCAAACATTATCATCACTACCAAAGCAACGAAGAGATATTATATTGGCATTGAAAAGGCTTGCCATTATACGTCGGAAATGGCATAATCTATCTGCAAAGGATGATATCGATGACGGCATACAATTGCAACAACTACAAAATGAAGAAGCTTCTGATGTATTGGAAGAAGTGGAAGAAGCTGCATCTAATACTAGATCATATAGTACAGATTATATACAATCTATAAGAGAATATATACTTGAACTACGGAAATGTTGGTACCGACTTCCTTCAGTAAAAGTGAGTAATGATCAAAATTACTCACAACTTGCAAACCTTGGATATCAACTATCAACACAACTAATAAATCAATTACAATGGGATGAAAAGTTATGTAAGACAATACTAACCTTTCTAAATGTAGAGCTATATCAAGATATTAGTACAACTATAAATGCATCTAATGATAAACTCTTATTATGGTCAGAGGCAATGGTAAAAATGATCAAGATTGATAAATCATTATGGAACTTTGTAGAACGTGAGGTATATGATGAAACACTACTTGAGTTAGATGATGATCAAGATCCTCCTGAATATCTTAATGGAGAACGTTCTACACAATATGTTAATATCGAGCCGTCATCTGAACAGCTAGTGGAGAAGAGTGGTAGTATTCAAGAGAATGAAACTGAAGACGAAGCTAATTTACATGAACGTATTGTTTCCGGTGCTTCTTTGGAAGAGGCAGTAGAAACATTTTTACAAGACAATACATGTAAAGGTGATACAAATAAATGTCAAACTTCAATACTAGTAGTAGGTGAAGAAGGTAGTGGTAAGACACACTTACTCAATACAATTCAACAACAATATTCATTAGATGATGAAGTTAAAATCTTGAAACCAAATTATCAAGTAGATTTAGTTGGCAACTCTATTGGCTCTACTGAAGATCGACTTATTGCATTATTTGCATATGCCACAAGTCACATATCATCCTACACAGGAAGAAAAGGAAGAAAATGTATAATTATGCTTGATGATATTGATCAAATGTTTGCACTATCGAATGATATTACTAATGATTCGTCATCTGACGGAGATTCGAGCACTCAATATTACATTAAAAGGAGATGCAAGGCATTATTTATAACAATATTGGACGCATTAAAAGAACATAATGTGCATAATAATGATGGTCATTTACTATTACTTTGTACATCAAGATCAAAATGTGGTGAGGTGGTGGATAGATTTGATAGGACATTACATCGAGGTCAGCCTAATGAAAAACAGCGGTATCGACTGATAACATCATGTTTATCACCGGGGAAACATTATTCTGTAGAGAACAGCCAAGACGACAGTATTGATGATTTAATATCACTTATTGTGCACCATTCGGCCGGTAGATCGGCATTTGAGTTGTCACAGTTCTGCCGCGAGACTATTTTACGGTGTGCAGAAGTGGCCTCAACCAATGAGGAAAGTATCTTCAAGCATCGACTAGAGTGTCTTGATAAACTGCTTCAGACTAAATCTCCACAAAGTGTTCGTGGTGGTTCGTTGGATGGCGTTGTTGATATGAGAGTCTTTACTCCCGAAGAGTTACAATCAAAGCTCACAACTGATTCAAATGGAGATGTACACTTTCCTCTACTTGGAGCCGAGGCTAAACGAGCACATGAAACCCTCATGAATGTTGTTATTACTCCACTTTGTCGTTCAGATGAGATTAGAGCTCTACTCTTTGGAGGAGGAGATGGTCAACAGTCTGCTGTTGTTAATGCAAAACCAATTCGTGTGGGTGCTCTACTCGCCGGAGCGCCAGGTGTTGGAAAGACTGCACTAGCCTATCATTGTGCAGCTCTTGCAGCAAAGATGTCAAGAGTGGTAATACGAAGACGGGAGAGACGAGTATTGAAACTATATCAACAGTATATGGTGTCCAAGCGGTGGTTATATCAATTGATCCCAAACGAGTGTATGTTACCTCACCCGAGGGTGTTGATAAGAAACATACAGTAGTTGAATTAGACGAGAGTCAAAAGGGTCCAAATGGTGAAGGATATTGTTGGTATCAATGCACAGTCAAGGGTGGACGTGAGACACGAGATATATGTGCCGTATCAGTTGCCAAGGCAGCAGAAGCTCTTGGTGCTGGTGAGATTATGTTAAATTGTATTGATATGGATGGACAATGTAATGGATTTGATCATGCATTGATGGGAGCAGTATCATCGGCGGTTACCATTCCTGTTATTGCAAGTAGTGGTGCAGGCAAGGAAGGTCACTTCTCGGATGTGTTCCAGAAAACAAATGTCCAAGCGGCATTGGCTGCGGGTATGTTCCATCGTAAAGAAGTTGAAATAATGAGTGTCAAGAAGCACATGGAGGAGTGTAAGATACGTGCAAGAATAATAGGCTAATGATGCGTTGCTATTGGCATAAAGAGGGAGACAGAGGGTTGTTAGATGTTCGCTAATTTGGAGACAGAATAATGTTTACTTTAATCTATTTTGTCAGACTAAAGATAAGCCTATGCTTCACTTCGTAATTTGATAATAACATATATAGAAATCGAGGAGATAGCAAGACGCCGCATAACAACTCCCCAATTCAATCGAGGAGTGTTTTAGTGCGTGGCATCATCTTCCCCGAGAGCTTTCAAAATGATAGCTTGAATAGCGTGCTTTGTACCTCGAACTTTTTCGTCTCCTGCTAACAACTTAATCTCAACCACCTTGAGCTCCCTATTAGCATCTTGCAGTTTCTGCTCACCGTACTTCCTGAAATCTTCTAATGTTACCAAAGACAAATCAAGTTTGAGTAAAGAGCACTCCTGCTCTAGCTTCTCTTTCTTGTCAAGAAGGTTGCTATTCTTCATCCCTGCCGTCGCCTTGTCAAACAATGCCGATCGTCCATGCTTGACAGTTTCGATATAGGCATTGACATCTTGTTTGGTATTCTCATCGAGAATCCCGTCAACACCTTTCTTACTTTCAACTTTACGCTTCTTCAACGGTTTGGCTGCCACATCGCGTTCCTCTTCATTTCCTCCGAGCTCTTTGAGGATGACAGCTTGAATGGATTCTTTCTTGTTTCGAATTTGCTCTTGTTCTGCATTCAACTGGGTATCAACCTCCTTCAACTGCTGAGTAATATCCATCAACTTCTCCTCACCGTATTGCTTGAATACTTCGGAAGTCACAAGGGACATATCATGTTTGGTACCAGCCAAATCCTTCTCCAATTTCTCCTTCTTGTCATTGAGTTGATCATCCATGATACTAGCTGTGGCCTTTTCAAACAATGCAGACCTTCCCTCCTTGCAAGTCTCGATGTAGGCATTGACATCTTGCTTGGTACTTTCATCTAGAATGCATTCTTCAGCTTTGTCACCTTTGTCCTCAGCAACAGGAACGGCTTCAACTTCCTGACGCTTACGACGATTCTTCCCATTCCTGCCCGATAACAAAGCATCAAGCCCGGCAGCTGCCTGCTTCTCCTCCTCAGTTTCTTCGGAAGACGAAGATGAAGAGGACACTAAGGCAATGGTGGCATCACTATCATAATCCCCGCTCTTACCGCTAGCATCCCCATTCCTACTCTCTACCGATCCCCAGTTGGCGTCTCTACTCTCCCTACTCTCCACAGCCTCCGCAAGTAAATCCAATCCTGCCGGAGGCATAGAATCAGCTTCACTTTTGGATGATGATACTGCTGCTACCTCTTTTTCCTCATCCCCGGCGGACTTTTCCGTTTCCATAACATCGTCTCCGCCACTCTCCTTCTTAACAACAACCTTCTTCTTTTCCTTCTTCGTCTCAGTAGATTTGGTAGCATCATCTCCATATCCATCCAGTACCACTACCTCATCCGTGGAATGAATAGTATAAGTGTTACCTCTTCGGGACTTTGTAAACTTCACCTTATACAAGGTACCATCCCGATCCTCTACAAACGAATCCAAGAAGGAATCCATCATTTCCTGTTTCTTATTAGCACCCTCTTTACGACGGCTATAAAGATCATATTGATATGAAATAATACCCTTTGTCTTGTCATCATTTTCATGAAGGATCTTGGTACCCTTGCCAGTGTGACGTGCTTTAACAACCTCACCATCTGTACGTGAGCAATCAAACCAACCTTTCATCTTTGCCTCTTCCGTAATGGTTAGCAATTGATATTCACCTATATGGCAGTGAGACGTTAATCCATACAATATTCACAGGATGATATTTTAAGAAGAGCACAGTGGGGGTCGGGGGTTAGTATTTATTAAGGTCGGTACAGATTACAGAACCTCAAATAGATATAATAATGTAAAAAAATATTATGTTACAACCAAACCCACATATCATATTATGCACCATAAAATGCAACTTCTACATACCTAATACTTGATGTTGATTCTCTCCTTTGTGAATGAGCTTTACACCGATGAGTGCACACTCTGTAGTCTTTACCATATTATTTGTTGGTGTTGTGTTATCAGATGGTACAGATAGTAAATTATTTCTTGATGCGGAGTTGTCAGTTGTTACTGTAGGCTGTAGGAGATTAGATAGGGATGCAGTTGATAATCCAGGCGGTACCTTAAATGTTCTTTTTGTTGGCATATGCAACGAAGGTTTTGATGTGTTGGTTTATACACACTATATCGAATATCACTTCCTATGATATTGCAATTCGAATTCGGTAAAAAATAAATGACGAACAAAATCAATATAATGAGTATGGCAAGAGATTAATTGGGTTCTTCTATAAGCGTAAACTTACCCGGCACAAATAATAGATATTTTATAGAGGTTTACACTGTTATTAGCGGTTAGTAGGAGCGCGACAGTAGCTGTGGAAGTTGTTAGTATCAACTGATCAACAATCAACTAAATATAAGGATTTAGTTTTCAACTGGAAACTCTGTTTGGGACAAAGATATAAGATACACGTAGGTTCTCCGCCTACCTATGGAGAAGAGGCAATGCTTTGAGCTAGTAAAAGGCGGAGATGAACGTGTATTAGATATGTCTAGTTGTTAGTAGATATACAATCTTAAGCTGTGCACATCATGTGAACAAAAGATGAAGTGAAGTATGGCATGTCGGTAAAAAGGCTTAATTTCGGCTTAATCGTTATGCTCATCATAATCACTCTCGGTACTTCTTTGATTTGGATCTCGTTCAGGCAATACCACTCTTAAATCTGGCTTTTCTTCACCTGTAATCTCTTTAAGTTGAGCAAGCAAAAAGTCTGACACTGATCGTGCCGTCGGTCTCTTCTTCCAATCTTGAGTCCATGTCATATCCAAGGCTTTCTTCACTGCAATATGGGATGGATCTTTACTATTTTCAATATGTTCCGGATATGGACTTCGTCTCCCAGCTAACAGTTCTCTGCCAGAATCTTTCCAAGATAAGTTTTCAGGCTCCTCGAATGTGTAGAGGTCAGTCAACATATAGTACATGAGATTGCCCATCATCCATACATCAACTTTATCAGGATAAGGAGGTGTGAACTGAGATTTATCTAAATGAATTTGATGCTCTTCCAACGATCTAGCCTTCCACATTGCCATACCAAAGCCACTCCGTGTACATTGATCTTTTGTCTCCTTGTTTTGATATATCGGCTTGGCATAATTGAAATCATTAAGTTTGAAGACTCCGTTTTGAAATAAGTATTGATGGCAACAAAGATCATTATGAAATAAGGACGGCTTTGCTGTATTGTCAATGGTGTGTAGATCGGCAACTGAAGTGGCAATATGAATTGATAGTCTCAGCCTATCAACTGGCGGTAATGTGCTTCCTCCTGCAAGTCTCCCACCCTTAATATAGTCATGCATGTTGCCCTCTGGCATGAAATCCATTATGACACCGAGCGAGCAATATCCGTGAATATCCGGTATGAATTGAGACGAAGACGTCTTTCCCATAACGAGAGAATCTCTCCGTTGTTCTTCCGCCGCCTTCATTGATATATCTCTGTGATACTTGATAGTCTTATAAACAAACTTGGTTTCTATATTGTCCAATTGTTGGTTCATTTCAAATGCTATTCGTGATCCTCCAGTATTGATAACCTTCATTTTCATCAAGTCAAGTTCATGCACATTATTGCATGCTGGATAACTCTTCAATTGCCAATCATACATTGGTTCACAATTACTACTGTAGCCGTCTATAAATTCTTCAGCATTTGGTGTATACCAATCTGGTGTAATTTGTGGTTGTTCAGATGGCATACTGTTGTATTCAAAGTCTTTTGAATAAAGTAATTTCTTTGAATTTAGAGGCATTACTTTTGTGCTTGTGTATACATCAGTAGCCATTCTCATTGCATGCCAATAATCGTTTGGATAGAGTTTAGTTGATGAATCTACATCTTTTGTGTATGTATAGTCGAAATCTATTATTCTCGGGCTTCTTCGGGATGAAGATATTTGGCTTCGTTTTTTAATATCCAATGTATTCAGTGATTCAATATTATTATCTGTAGCTTTATTGTTACTATTGCTATCTCCACCGCGTAGGTTATCTTTTGTTGGCGTTTGTTGTTGTTGTTGTGTATTCCATTTTCTAGCTCCAGGAGGATGAGATGATGTCTCATAATTATCATCTATATGAGTAAAATCTATTGTTTTATGAAAGGCTTTTAACTGTCTTGATATTGCAAATACCACAAAGGCAACTGTTGGATAGAAAGGTGGTGGCAACATACAACTTTGAGACGTAATGAAATTTTAGCAATATTGTTTTCAATCAGTTGCAATAACTTACCACCAAGCAATTTTAAGCTGCTACTTGGACTGATTCCTCTACCCATGATATATCCGTATGTGCTGCTTAGTTCTTCTTTCTATAATCTCTTCATGCCGCCGCTTATGATGTTGTTGTAACCGCCAGTTAGTAAGTTGTTGCAACTAACGAACCATTTCTTTCTGAGTAGGATACCCACGACCCTTAATTACTCAAGTGTCCTAGTCAGAGAGAGGAACGATAATGTTAATCGTTCTTCCATTAAAGTTTTGCTTTTGCTGGAACCTTGCCATTCTTTTCTCTCTCGAGTATATGATGGTCACTACAATACGGGTAGGGTCTGGGTGCAATACTTGTATGTTTGAGGATGAGTAACTTAGAGTCTTCTTTTGCACAAATTAGTAGTTGCTATATTACTATTACTTCTGAAGCATTGCAAATCGAGCAGCTAGATCATCATACGACTCATCTCCACCACCGTCATCTCCTCCTTTGTCATCATCTTTTGATTGTTCTCCAGCACTCTGAGTCCTAACACGAGCTCCTTCCTTTTCTCCTCCACCACTCCCTTCATCGCTATCATCATCAACAACCTGACCACCCCCAGGAGCTGTCGTTGGAGCTCCCGGTATAAATATATCTTCTTCTTCGATATCATCAATTTTAGATGGTACTGCCGCAGATGAAGCTGGCTTGGGCAAAACTGGCACATATGCAGATGGTTCTTGCTGTTGCTGTTGATTTGAGTTTGGTGCCACAGGAAGATTCCCATATGATGAAGGTGATAATGGCGGTGCTGATGCTCCTCCGCTTCCTCCGTTAGCAGGTAGTCCTCCTTCCACAAATTCTTTAGCATTTATACCCGATCCTCCGCCAACTTGAACTGAATATCCCGACGGTGCACTCATCGGGTTGGATATATCTTCAGCTTTCAATGGTACTTTAGGTTTCCAATCGACTTGATGCTCATCACATATCTTTTCTAAGTAGGTCTGTACCATGTAGGCTGATGGTGGTTGTACTGATAATCGTTCTGCTACTCGAGGATTGATACATCCATTAACATTCTGCATCGCGTCAGCGTCAAATTCTTTCCCAAACTTGTAACGGAACTGTTTCCGTATTTCTATCAACTCTGGTATATCCACTATGGCTGGAATTCGCGCGTTTAGCGGTTTATGACGATGAAAAGAGACAATAGTAACTCGAGTTAGTGCATACAGCTTGCAAAGACAAACAAATGAAGATACATACAGGCCAAATGAAGCACTCAGATAAATAATTCATAAGATGAAACAATATCGTACTAACGCGGACTTTCCTGAGGCCCAAATGAGTGTTGATATACTTGATACTAAATCTTGTGGACATTCTTTTGAATGTGTTATTAAATGTATACGTTCTGATAATAATTCACAGTTCAATTGTAGTATCTCATAAGCTTCAACTGTATTATCATCACGTATTAATGCTTCAGATTTGATCCGTGCTTTCTCCTCTTTAGGAGGATCTTCTGCTAACATCTTTGCTATTTCTCGTATCTGTTGTTTCATTAAAGCAGATTTTTTATTGGAAGCAATTTGAAACCTAGTCACCGCCATCTTTAGTTGGGGTTTAAGTTTCGAGGCTTTATATCCTCCGAATATCATTTTGCATGTATCTAATATGTATAATGTATGTGATATATAAGTAGGTAATCTGTATCGATTGTTGTTGTTGTTGCACGGCTGAACAAAGTAGTAGTCTTTCTTTGTTTTCGTTTGTGTTGCAGCAATATTAAATCACCAACAAAACTTCTCCGCCGGCTACCCCGATATATCCGACAAAAACTATCTGTTAAGGTTATGGAGTACTAATCTTCTGTATAGCATACAATCTAATAGATCATACCTTCGAGTATACTGCCAACCAAACACCTTTGGTAATATCAATCTGGAAACTTCTAAAATTTATGGAACTTAATATCGACATTTCTCAATGAACAAGCAACAAAGTCAAAGGCAACAAAGCAAACACCTCTCGAACTACTCTTTACTCCTTCAATAATTATCTATTCAATTCATTAATTTATTTGGTATGTGTTGCTTGGTATTTATATTTGTGTTCAATTGTACTCGCACTACAAAGCACACACTCACCATTTTGACTCTTGTTAAAACATAATCGATACACCCACTCTTTCTACCCTTCAATAATCAAAGCCACGCTCTTCTCGTATATAAATATAACAAATAAATTCAAGCAATCATGTCAACTAAAACAAAGCGTATGTCAGCAGAAGAAAAGCGTAATGCCATTCTAGGTGTTTATCATAGTACCAAGGAAGTGTACACTGAAAAAGAAATTATTGCCTTGGCAGCCAAGGCTGGTGTTAATCAGAATACGTGAGTTGTGTTTTGTGTTATTGTGTTGTTTGATTTATATAAATATTTATATTTATTTGATGGTGTGTATTGTTGTATGAATGGTGTTGAATTGTTTGGAGTGCGGTGTATTAGTTAGTGTTTGGCTCAGAACAATAAACAAAATTAAATGACGATGGTTATAAATAATGGGTTACTATGTTTCGAGGTTTTTGGGGTTGGGGATTATTGTATTGTATTATAATAGCCTTGCTTATTATTTGTTACATCATAACTCTAACATTTCATACATATCACCATCTATCAATCATAATCACCACTCTCTTACTTATTAGCATTGCCGATATCAATCAGGCATTAGTTGATGATGGTTTAGTAGACAAAGAAAAGATTGGTGGTAGTAATTACTTTTGGTCCTTCCCAGCAAAGAAGGATCGTCTAAATCAATTGGCACATGAGGAAACACTCAAAAAGATTGAAGCACTTCGTACCAACATCAAGGAAGCCGAGGCACGATTAGCCGATGCCAAACGTGGTCGTGAGGAAGATGAAAGTGGTGAACGTGCTAAGAAGATGGCACGTCGTGTTGAGTTACGTAAGGAATTGGCCACGGGTCAGACTGAATTAGATAAGTTGAAACAGAATGATCCACAGGAGATTGCCAATTTGGAACAAGAGTTGAAGTATGTTTCTCAGGGTGCTCACCGATGGTATGTATTGTTTGTGTTTAGTATGTGTGTTGCTATTTGAGTAGTGGGAGTGAAGGTGTTGCTAGTTTTCATTTGTGGTGTCTTGGGTATTGGTATCGATTCTCACATGTATCAACCTTTGTCTGCCGTCTTTCTTCCCACTTGAACTTATAGGACTGACAACATCTTTGT
>Ga0214481_101101_pt1 | contig 11743 bp, 12 predicted proteins | sample M1_20Mar14CPVII9_4_FD_165057 | JGI IMG/M metagenome (GOLD analysis project Ga0214481, IMG submission 165057) | Marine eukaryotic communities from Monterey Bay, California, United States - M1_20Mar14CPVII9sort6BwellG10 | ecosystem: Environmental > Aquatic > Marine > Unclassified | place: USA...
CCCTGATTAAAGGCGTCATTTGTGGTTACAGAATAGAAGAACTTGAAAGCCCATTGATAAAAAATGTTCGATATCTTGACAAACTTGTCGACGAGTTAGCCAAGGGAAGAAAAATGGACAAGATCTTGCGAGCCGACGAATAACTCACATTTGCATTACGCCCTAAATTATCGCATGCGAAACTACATTAATGGAAAAATTTGCTTTATGAATGAATCCAATATGATCTCACCCAAGCCAGCCGATGGATCAACCGCACCAAGTTCAAAATCATCTAATTCACTAGGTGGCATTTTAGCTGGATCACTTGTCGGTGGTCTGATTGGCAGTTATCTCTTGGGGCCTTACGGTTTGGAAAATGCGACCCCATATCCTTACGTGGTAGGATTCGGTTTCGGCGGCTTGTCAACGCTCATTCTACTGTTGCTGGGGCGTTTTACTTTTCGACATTTTTCAAAAAAACAAAAGTCTATTTAAGCCAATGCATTTGTAAAAAGCGTTATCGGAAAACCATATGATTTACAGAATCAAGGAGAAGTTTTGGTCTTGGGGGAATCAGTTCACAATTACGGACGGTCAAGGGAACGACCGCTTTGTAGTTGCTGGCCAAGCCTTTTCTTGGGGTGACAAACTATCTTTTCAGGACATGAAAGGCACTGAACTGGCATTCATCAGACAAAAACTAATGTCGTTTATGCCGCGCTACGAGATCCTTATTAACGGTTCAGTATTTGCTGAGGTAACCAAAGAATTCAGCTGGCTACAACAAAATTTTACACTCGACGTTCCCGGACCTAATGATTATGAAATTGCTGGATCTTTCTGGCAGCACGAATTTAACTTTATGCGATCGGGGCGGAAAGTGGCAGCGGTAAGCAAGACGTACTGGGATTGGACAGATAGTTACGGCGTCGACATCGTCGACGGTGAGGATGACGTCTCAATTCTTTGTGCTTGCATCGTGATTGACCAAGTGCTTCATGACGGAGACGACAACTAATACTACCGATTACTGCCAAACTAGGAGCTCGCCTGTTCTTGCCAGCAAGTTACAGCAAATCAGAATCGCAATAGTGCAACACTTGTGGCGATTGAAGAGTTCTCTCGCTCTCTTTCTCGCTCCCTAAGATGAGTAAACGTGAACGGAGTTCGGTTCCCAGTAGCGATTAAAAACTCGCTCGAACAGGATCCTCAGCGTCGGTGGTTAACAATAAAAGTGGAACGCCGCGATGCCTAGTCCACATCCCAATCTCTCTCGTAAACGCCCGAATGACTTGAACTTGTTCGCGTTTAATCAACAGGTCATTAAGCGAAACCATCGGGACAACTTCTCCGGCGTTTGGTAAACGCGGCTAACCCAATCGAGATAAGATCAGATTCCAATTGCAAACCATCAATCGCAGGTGTCGCGGCATTGCATTTAATCGATTTTGGTTGCATTGACTGCACTCCCAAACGAACAGCACACCAACTACTTCGTAATCAAGTTCTGCGATCCACCAATGACTCTAATTAGTAACTAGGCGTTCAAAAGTCAGTGAGTAAATTGTCGATTCATCGCTGAATCTGCCTAGCCAATGTTTTTAATGGCGGATTCACCCACGACCCGATCATCGTTTACGATTCTTGTAATCCAACATGCTGTCTGTCGTTCCCACGAGGCCTTTATCGTTGGTGATTCCTTGGGAAACCAGTGGCATAAACGGCGCAGGATCTTCGTTAAGCGTCCAGGCCAATCCTCTCATCAACAAGAGACGGTACATGGGGTCGAAGTAGGTATAGGTATAGTGACCGGTCGTCGTACCAAAGACCCGGCCCTTGCCGGACTGATAGGTCCAAAAGGCGTGACTGCGGGCATCTTCAGATTTCAAAACGTCCGAAAACGGTACTTTGCTTTCGAGAGATTGGGGAGCAAGCGCCCCAATGGCCTCAACGTTGTCCCGCGTGATTAGATTCCAATAGGACTCGTCATTAAAGCGGATCGATTTGGGCAAGCCGACAAAGGCCGGATGTTTTGTGTTGAGAAAAAGAGGATAGCTATGATCGAATTTGCTCCACTTAGATTCCTTATTACCTTTCCATGAACAACCGATGCACTCCGCATATTGCCCGGCGCGTTTGGCGGGACGCATGATGCAAGATTCGTGGATTGACACGACACCGCCACCACGCTCCACGAAGCTCTTATACATCTGCAATTGCTCCGCCGTCAGGTCCGGCATGTGCAAGAACTGTATGAGCACATCCGCTTTGTCAAACTGCGCCTGGCTTGGAAACCGAAAGGCCTCATCGACGGCAACTCGAGGAACGGTCTTCAACATTGGGACAAACAGTTCTTTAATCCGGATATAGTCGTGTTCTCCGCCACGATGATCTTCCGGACCGTAAAGCCAGAGAATCTGAACATCTTTGCTTAGTTCGGCTTCTTTATTCCCTGTTAACTTGAGAATTTCCTGTTTTGCCACCGGCGCGTTGGGGCGTGGTGCTAACTGTGGTTTTTTTTGCGCTGAAACTTGTTGAACTGCGAGACTGACCAACAGAACCGATAGTAAAGGGGCACATCGCATCATTTTATGTTCCTGATCAATCAGTTAGCTAACGGTCGATAACAAACTTTCGCAGTCCACTTAGCGGGGGACTGTAGCACATCCAGCTTCCGCCTCCGTAGCGTTCTGCAGCGATACAAGCGTCGCGTGGCCCACTCGAATTCCACACTCTTTTGGCATTACAATCAAGCAAGGAAACGAATCCTAAGCAAGTCACTAACCTAGCATCACCTTCATACCGATGCCACTTTTTTAATAGGGTAAAACTAGGCCTTACCGATCAACTTGGATAAAAGCTAATCTTTTTTAATTGAACCACTAGCGTCTAAACAGCAGACCGCTGGGCAGAAACTCTCTAGCGAATTATTCGACAAACTCAAAGCGAAGGAATAGATTTTTTCAAAACAAGTGTGCCGCCGTAATGGCAATAGCGACCTCGCAGGCATTGCCTGACAATCGTCGTCCAACGTCCAAGACGCTCAACACGCCCCCCCCAACCCCAATCAAGAGCGACCAATGTCGGAAAAGAAATCGTTATTGCCAACCATCACCAGCTCCTTTGGCATGTTGCTTGGAGGTTTACTGGGTCTTTATTGCGGTTCATTTTTGGAAGGTGAATGGGGAATCGTCATAGGCTTTGCCTTGGGCTTCGTCGGCGGCGCGGTGGTGGGGGCTAAGGTCGGCGACCGCTGGCTCGCACGGAGATCAAGCAATGAATGATGCTATCGAAGAATATTGGTTCGATTTCTATCCGCTGACTGGCAACGCTTAAGAAACTAAAACGACTGACGGGACATTCAATTGGCGTCTTCTCTGACAGCGAAGCCATTGCCCTAGCTCCGAATGGCCCATCGCATTTTGGCAGAGGCTGCCCGGGAGTTGGCTCTTATCTCCTGCCCGGTTGGGCGGATGATATCCGGGGCGATCTCACGATAGACTCCACTCCGGAATCCGTCGCGAAAGTGATGCTTCACGCGGCGATCCTCACCAGAGTGGAAACTCAAAATAGCCACTCTGCCACCGGGAAGGAGACACCCTGGAAGACATCGCAGAAAGGTGTCGAGGGCACTGAACTCTTCATTGACGGCAATCCGAATGGCTTGAAAAACGCGAGCCAAGGTAGAGCGGCGTCCGGCCTCCGTGATGTCCTCGGGTAACGCACTCTCGATCGCGAGGCGCAATTGGCCAGTAGTATTGATGGGGCCTCGCGAGGAAACCTCGACGAGGATCGCAGCGATCTGTTCGGCAAGCGGTTCGTCACTCCCGTCAATCAGGACACGCACCAGCTTTTCGAATCGACACCGTTTTAGCCAATCTCGAGCGCTCAATCCACGTTCAGGATTCATCCGCATATCCAGCGGCCCGTCGTACTTGTAAGAAAAACCACGCGCAGGGTTATCTATTTGCATTGAGGACAAACCGAGGTCCGCAAGTACGAAGTCCACACCGTCGTGCCAACCGATCTGTGGCAGCATGCCCGCGAGTCCTGCGAAGTTACAGCGGCGAATAGTTAAGGTTTTCGTTCCGAATCCGAGCCCTCGTAATCGCTCCTCGGTTAGAGGAAGTTGCAATGCATCGACGTCGAGGGCGAGGAGCTGTCCGCCAGGCTGGAGCCCTGTTAGCAGCCTTTCGCTGTGTCCCCCATGCCCGAGAGTCACGTCAGCGCCTCGTTCGCCAGGCTGAGGCGCGAGAAACTCAAGTGTTTCAGTGACGAGGATTGGGCGATGTTGACCAGCCGGAGTCTTTCCAGAGTCGATCAGCTTTGCAATTGTCTCCGGGTCGGGTGACGCAGAAAGTTCTTTGTACTTTTCATTAAAATTGCGAGGATGCGTGCCGCGGTAACGTTGCCGGCGACGAAAAGGCTTTTCCTTCGCAGGCTCTTGGTCGGTGGGCCCTTCGCTGGTGGGCTCTTCGCTGGTGGGCTCATCGTCGGTCATCAGGTGTGAAAATTCCTCTGCTTGTTGTTGGGCACGCCACTTTTTATGCTGCAAGCGACCTCGCTTCTCGTCACGGCTTTGCTGCCTAGAATCAACAATCTAGCGATCCTCGCTGTGGAGTCAAATGGCTAATAACAGGCAGGCATCCGATTGAGGGCATTCAAGCAACTGACATGCCCCGTCTAAAACACCTGCCTGGGAAACAATTTTCCAATAGACCCTTTAGCCCTTGCCTCGATTCCAAAGTCGAGGAGGCTTGAGAACCGGAAAATTCTGTTTGCTTGAATTTTGCGGTCTGACCGTGGACCAGTTTCAAGGTGCGCTGGGCGTTTGCTTGAACGCTGATGATGCCCTCTGTTGGTTTGCGCGTTTGCATTTTATAATCCCGAAATGTTTCAACTGCGGTGCACCGTCCGAGATTGCCAACAATTGCTGGAGCAGCGCGAGCGAGAGCTGGTCTGCCATGCCGGCCATTGTTTTGATCGAGCCAAACAGGGCTACTGGAATCTGCTGCAACCTCAGGACAAGAAGTCCAAGAATCCTGGTGATTCGGAGGATGCTGTTTTGGCTCGGCATCGTTGGCTTCAATATGGGCACGCCAATTCACTGATAGAGACCCTCCGTCCGTGGTGCGTTACCAGCGACCTGGAGGCGAATTCAAGAACACTTGATTTAGGGTGTGGTGAAGGCTCGTTTGGTCCTGCCTTGTTTTCCACCGAAGCCAATTCCTATTGCGGGATTGACCTTTCCAAACGCGCCATCAAATTGGCTGCACGTGGTTGGCCTGAGGCGACTTGGGTGTTGGCTAACGCGGATCGTGTTTTACCGGCAGCTGATCAAAGTGTTCACCGAGTAATCTCACTATTCGGTCGACGTCCCATTTCAGAAATCCATCGCGTTCTAGTGCCTGGTGGGATCTGTGTGGTTGCCGTACCGGGTGAAGACGATTTGATCGAGCTTCGCGAGCAAGTCCAACAAACTGGCCAGCGTCGCAGTCGATGGGAAATGATTGCCGACGACATGAGTCATGCGGGCCTGGAAGTGATGGAGCAAAAACACTGGCATTGCAATGTTAAATTGGAGCCGGACGCAATTGCAGACGCCTTGGCGATGACGTACCGTGCGGTGCGCCATTCCCAGAAATCTCGCTTGGACGCCGTGCAGGCCACGAACGTCACGCTGGCGGCGGACCTGCTTTTACTGCGGCGAAACTAACAAGATCAATTACAAATCCGCTGCCGATTTCTCTTGAATAAGTTTTTCTTACGCAAGACTAGCGAGGTCTTTGTCGCCCGGCGACTGTCGGCATTTCGTTCTGACGCATCTGATCTGGATCACCGAGCGGAACATTTATATAGTTGAGCTTGGAGTGAAAAGAGCAGACAACAGCTAAGCGGTCCAAAAATTGTCACTCTCGGGTGACTTGCCAACCAAGGCGACGACGGTTGCCAACACGTTCAGTCACGGCCTGTGATATCGCTACTTCAGTTACACTCCATGGTCGTTGCTCCAGATAGAACGCATGAGCATCACTTTGCGACGTACCGATTCTTCCACGCATTCAAGTTTCTCAGCAATTTCTTGATTGGTGTAACCTTCCATTTTCCAAACGGCAACTTGGCGCAATTCTGGTTTTAGGCGCAAGAGCAGTTCATTGCAGGTAAGGCAAAGCGATTCAGCAAAGTCCGGCGATGGATCAGGCACCTGCTCGAAATGGTCGCCGTCACCTTCAGCATCAAGAAATGCTGAATGTCCTCGAATATTTCCGCCGCCTCGCTTCTGCCGAGTTTGATAGCGGTATAGGTCATTCGCTTTATTATCGGAAATCACAACCAGCAAACGCCAAATGCCATCTCTGTCCCCAAGTTCAGAAAACTTGCCGTTATCTAACGCGCGAAAAAACGCGTCGAATGCATCTACGACAATATCTTCCTCATCCGAAACGCGTGCGGAGCCCGTGGCTATTCGACTTCTCGCCAAGCGAATCAGTCGCTCGTAGTACCGAACCCAGATTTGTTGCCGCGCGTATTCATCACCGTCCCGGGCCTGATGCAGCCATTGGGTGATTGAATTTTCCCCGCCAAAATTCGTGTTCATTGAAACATCCCTTCCGCCGAACGACTAACCATGAATCGGCAAAGTTAGTGAGTCAGGTCGCTAGCCAATATATTATTGTCATCGCCAATGGAATCCATGTACCATAATCAAATGGTTAACCCGATGCGCTAACAGTATAGGTTCCGATGCCAATTTATATACCCGACGAAGAAATCGATCTCCTCTGCGATGAGTTTGAACGACAGACTCAAAACCAACAGGAGCCGAAGATCGAGACTTACCTAGAACGGGTTAGTAGTGATCGCAGGCCCCAATTGTTGTACTGGTTGCTCAAACTTCAACTGCAATTAGAGCCAATTCAGAGCGGTCGAGTTGAATTGAAGTTTGACGAACTTCGCCAACAGTACCCTGGATTTGAAGAGGTCGTTAACGACATTGCGGAAACCGTTTTTCCATCAGAGGCAAGGCTCCCACAAATCCCAGGTTACACGCTCGAGCGGATGGTCCAGCAAGGCGGTCAAGGCAGTATTTTTCGGGCATTGCAGAACCAGACGGGTCAGCTCGTGGCAATCAAACTGGTTTCAACGCAAGCACTGAATCGAATAGCACCTCACCATCGATCCCAAGTCGTTGCGCGCCTGAAAAAAGAGATTCGCATCGCCGCCAGCCTGAAGCATATGAATGTCGTCAAGATTTATGATGCGGGGGAATGTTCAGATGGCTTTTACTTTATTATGCAGTTGCTGGAAGGAGGGGATCTCTCAAATCGAGCCGCGGCACTAAATCAAATTGAGGTTGCCAAAATCATTCGCTCGGTTGCAAACGCGTTACAGGAAGCGCATGCCTCAGGCATCTTGCACCTCGATGTCAAGCCGCAAAACATCCTTTTTGATGAGGCTGCAAACCAACCGTTGCTTGCAGATTTTGGACTCGCCAGACTGTCGCAAGAGGCAGAGGACAAGCATGCAATTGCTGGAACAATTGGGTATATGGCTCCTGAGCAAGCAATGGGGGTGGAGGTCGACTCCCGAGCCGACATTTATGGCCTTGGTGCAACGCTGTATTATTTGCTAACGGGAAAAACAGCTTATAAAAATGTCAAATTACCCTACACAGATAGCCAGCGGGAATCCTGGTCACCGATATCACCGCGATCGTTGAACCGAAACATCAACCCGCAACTCGAACGGATCTGCATGCGATGTCTTGAATTCGATCCTGATGCTCGCTATCAAAATTGTCAGGAACTCGCGAAAGCCATTGATCAATTTACCGTCGCAGAGGATGGGCTGCGAATTGCAACGATCGCCAAAAAGACAATCATCACAAGCCCCCTTTTTCTGGCAATCAATCTGGTCGTGTACCTTCAAATTAAAGCGGGTTGGGCAGAGATTCCAATCTGTGAACCGCTTATCTGGATAACCATGTTTTCCATGTACGGCGTGGTCTTCTTTGTATTCAAGTCAAAAACCAAGGTGGTCAAGAATACACCCGAACACTTGGCGATGGAAAGCATGTGGGCGGTTTGGCTGGCAAAGATGTTTGCCGCGATTGCAGTCGCGGGATCGTTACGATTACTGGCAAGTGGCTTGCCCGGGGAACCGAGCGTTGAGGAAGCAATCCTCATGTGCTACCCAATGTTTTCCGCTTTGACTGGATTTGTTCTAGCCACCATCGCACCTCGATACTGGCGTAAGTTTTATTTTGGGGCTGCCCTGTGCTGGCTGTACTCGTTCGTTCTGATGTTGAATTTAACGGAAGCACCCATACTCTACGGATTCGCCGCAACTGCTTTGGCGCTGGTGTGGGGAATCAAGTTAAAGCGACTCGCCCGCGAGCAAATTCGGTCACAGGATTTAGTCGACTTGGCAAGCGAACGCCCTTGATTTACGGCAATTTTGGCTTCCACCCAACTTTCTTGTTTTTTGGTTGGGTTTTTCCACTCAATAGCGTTTAACAGGATGCGGCGCGATTTGCATCGCATTTACCAGTCGTTGCCTGTTGAGCATTACTGAGAAGAATCATGTCAAATTCCAGTGCCGTCGAACGTGAATTGACCACCCATGAGCTTGGTTTCATGGATTTGGACACCCCGATGCGACCTCAAATCGTTAGCGGAGTCGCTTTCGCATCAGGAGCAGTCGACGCTGAGACAATTTGGAAACGACTGCAACAATTCACAAATGCGCATCCACAATACCGTTGTCGAATCATTGATCAACGATCGCCCTCGTGGAGGCTGGACGAAAACTTTGATTTATCCAATCATTGTTCCGAAATCACATTGAACGAGTCGTCCAACGAAGACATTCTTACATACGTCGCCAACGAGTCAGTGCGTGGCCTCCCCGCTGACGGTCCTCCATGGCGGATCGCACTCATTCGCGAGGGAGGCGGAGTGGAAAAGCCAGAGCGATGTGCAATCGCAGTTTGGGCGCATCATTCATTGATTGACGGACTGGAAGGAATGAAGTTGTACTCCAGTCTTTTGGACCCCCGCGTCAACTCACGGAACGCCGCTGAGGCTCCCAATGCGGATGCCCCCGTCATTGCTTCAGCAAACAAACCCCGGATCAGCGGTAGCTGCGTCCGCATTTTGGCAAGGGACGTCATGCGACGTCATATCAAGTGCCCATTGTCTGGTTGTCGCTCTGCTCAACGCAAAACGCTATCGTTCAGTTGGTCGCGCCAAGCGATCAGAAATGCAAGGAGTAAGCATGACGCATCCTTTCAAGAAGTATTGTTAGCGGTGTTAACGGATGGTCTTGCAAGCTATTGCAAAAAGCACGGCAAAAATCAAAAATTGCGTGCGATACTGCCGCTTAGTAAACCGTGCGAGGATTCATCTGGATTCACATCCAATCGGCACGACGTTGGCTTTATCAATTTACCGCTGGCGCCCGCAACCTTACAAACTCGATTGAAGAAAATTCGCCGAGGCCTCGACTCGCTCAGGCATCAACAGCGTGCCCAGGTGTTTCCAACTATTCTAAACTTCCTCGGCCGACTCCCTGCCGCTGCTCGAGGGTACGTATGCAACCGTTGGTCGACTCAGGCTAACTTGCTAATCAGCGTTCTTCCGGGCGGAACTGCTCGTCAACAGATTGGTGGAGTTGCATTACATTCATTGTTCGCACAACCAGCACTTCCGCCCAACCACGCGATTGTCATTGGTGCCATTGCGACGCGTCGCAATGTCTGCCTCACCGTTCAAGTTGACCCAGAGGTGATCGGGGATCCGTCAGAACTTCAAGCTGACTTAGCGCAAGCGTACGCGAGCTTGGCAACTTAAAAATGTATTGTCTGTAGAAATATCTAAAAAATTCAAGCGTAAGTTCTTTGGAAAGTAGCTGGGTTTGTGGTTATCCGATGTTGACTAACGTTTTCTTTGGCTATCTGTAATGGAATAAATTCAAATCCATCTGTGACGAACCCAAGCGAAACAATCCTCTAGGAACCGAATCGTTGAGGGACTCGAACAAAGGTGGAAAACACGGGGAAAGTATGGCATCAGCACCAAAGCTGACGCAAAATCCGACGCATGAAATGCAATCCCTCATCGAAATTCGACTGATTGAAGTATTTCGTCAAATGTCACTGGAGGATCAGCAACGGCTGATTGAACTTGCTGAGACCGTCGCGAAACAGAGTTGTGAATAGGTCAACGCAACGCCCAGGCGGACTAGAGGAGCGTCACCGTCCATGCCTAGCCCACACGCATGAACCAATACATAGACTTGATGACCATTTGGTTAGCTCGATCTGGCCACCGACATTGCCGCTCAATTGAGATGAGGTGCTCGATTTAGTCACCCACCCAGAATCCTAACCACGACCCCCCGTGCCTTCGCATTGGTTCCATAAGTTAGCTTGAGGTTGCGAGATACGAAAAATGGATGTGAAGGTGGACAAGCGCAAACGCTTTGGAAATATTGCTTGGTTTCTATACTAAAAGAAACTCACCGAGCCTTCCCAAAATGGGCGGGATTGCAGATAGGCCGATTGTGCAAGAAGATGTGTTCGATAAACGCACTACTCGCGCGTGATTTAAAGAATAGCGTCATTAGAGATGAACCCTAAGGTCAATTGGATGAAAATGTCGTCTGAAGAAAAGCAACTCCCCAAACCCAAACGTCGTTGGTTTCAACTCCGTCTGCGGACTTTGCTCGTTTTGGTCACGCTCGCCGCCGGAGCATTCTGGTGGGTCGGCTTGGAATTGGATCAGCGACGAAGGGAGAAAGTGGCGATTGCGTGGGTTGAAAAGATGGGTGGTGAGGTAACTTTTGGTTCGGTAGAGAAAGACGGCTTTCCCAGTGAAACAAGCTGGTGGAAAAAGACAAAAGATATTTTGTTCGGAGAAAGCGTGCAATCGTTTAGTCTCTCCGGAGACGAGGTAACTGACCTGTCTCCTCTGGCAGGTCTGAAGAACCTCCAATCGCTTAATCTCTGGGGCACACCGGCGAGTGACCTATCTCCTCTGGCAGGTCTAAAGAACCTTCAATATCTTAATCTCATGAGAACACCAGCGAGCGACCTTTCCCCTCTGGCAGGTCTGAAGAACCTTGAAGTGCTTCATATCAACGGAATGAAGGTGAGTGATCTATCTCCTCTGGCAGGTCTAAAGAACCTTCAAATTCTTAATCTCCAGAGCACACCAGTTCGTGACCTTACCTCTCTGGCAGGTCTAAAAAACCTCGAACACGTTCGGCTCTACGAAACAAAAGTGCATGACCTATCTCCTCTGGCAGGTCTGAAAAACCTTGAAACCCTCACCGTTACGCTTTCGGCGGTGCGCGACCTGTCTCCTCTGGCAGGTCTGAAGAACCTCCAATCGCTTGAACTCTGGGGCACACCGGCGAGTGACCTATCTCCTCTGGCAGGTCTAACGAACCTTCAATATCTTCAGCTCACTGGAACACCGGCAAGCGACCTATCTCCTCTGGCACATCTGAAGAACCTCCAATCACTTATTCTCCAGAGCATACCGGCGAGTGACCTATCTCCTCTGGCACATCTGAAGAACCTCCAATCACTTAATCTCCAGAGCATACCGGCGATTGACCTATCTCCTCTGGCAGGCATGGTGAACCTCGACCGGCTTTACCTCGAGGGAACCAAGGTGAGTGAAGAACAGATTGACAAACTCAAACTGGCACTTCCAAAATGTAAAATCAGTCAATAAGCGACACGGGGCGTTTAGCT
>Ga0214481_101103_pt1 | contig 11734 bp, 11 predicted proteins | sample M1_20Mar14CPVII9_4_FD_165057 | JGI IMG/M metagenome (GOLD analysis project Ga0214481, IMG submission 165057) | Marine eukaryotic communities from Monterey Bay, California, United States - M1_20Mar14CPVII9sort6BwellG10 | ecosystem: Environmental > Aquatic > Marine > Unclassified | place: USA...
TAGAATAAATAGTGTAATTTCAATGCATAAACTTCTATCATTTCTGGTTATACACAGCGATTTGTCTGGAACTTGAGTCTCGACGGGATGGTAGTGATGCTATCGATGCATTGATTCGCCGAGTATCTGAACCGAGAGATGTATATTGATCGAATGGGATACGTCGGCGCAACCCCTTAATAGTAGGGAGTTAGATCCTGCGGAGAGGTATCAAAAAGATACCTTTTTCCCCTATAAGTATCCGGTATTAACTTTCTGGCGCTCACAAAAAGTACGAAAGTGGAGCTGAGCTACAGTCCAGGCGCCTACACTACCATTATTGTAACATCACACTAACGGCGGGCTTCAACAAATTGTATTGCTAGTCTTAGTAATATTTTAGTATAACGCCGACATAGCCATATCATCTCTAATTGTATTGCAAATCATTGTATACTAATTGTATTGCAAGAGGAAGAGCCATCGACAAAATCATTTAACACCGTCTTGATAGTATCAATATTATGGCTAGTAGTAGCAGAAGTGGTGGTGGACAAACAATTTTCCTTGTATTGGCTTGCGCATTATTTCTTTGCAATGTTTTGTTCAGTATTAATAATAACTGCAGTTCAGTATCAATATCAAATTCTAATGAATCAGAATCGATGACATTTCATCCGCCTACTATTCAGACGTCAACTGCAATAATAAACCAGACGACAACACTACCAAAACATAATCAAACCTTTACAATTGGGATATGTACAATTATAAAAGATATGGATGCATACCTAAACGAATGGCTCGATTATCATTTACTTGCAATGGATATAGAGTTAATTTATCTATACGATCATTCATCCGAGTTTCATCTTAAAAATTGGTATGAGAATACACGTACGCATCCAGTATATAAGCGTGTACATGTTATTCATTGGGGAGATCTGGTCATATCTCAAGGACCACAAGCGAAAGCTTTTACAGATTGTATTCTCAGATTTGGTAAAAATGTTCACTATAATAATTATCAATCACCTACACCTTCTGCGGATAAAAGAACATTAAATATTACAGAAGGTCTTGATTATCTTGCTCATATTGATGGAGATGAGTTCCTTGTTCCAAAAGGAGATTACAATTCCATACATGATGTGATTGGAGATTATCTTCACCCGTATGGAGGCGCGTTAACGATGAACTGGATGTTATTTGGCTCTGCTAATAAAAGTATGTACAGTCCTATACCCGTTATGAAACGATTTCAGTACCGAGACGAGGTACCCTTCGGGGTGATAAAAACAATTGTCAAAGCATCGGACTTTATCGGTGTGAGAAATGCACATTCAGTTAGGGTCAAAGCACCAGCGTTAATCAGAACTACAAAGCATAAAGGAGCGATCCACAAAGCACAGTTTCTAAATGTAAGCAAAACTGGAGCCAGTGACGGAGAACTGCCATCCTCGGCATTACTACTGCACCATTATCGTTATATGAGCGACAAAGAATATGATGATAAGAATTGCAACAGAGGTCATATGGCCGGCAAGAAGGCATGTAATGGAAGGACGGGCAAAACGCTAACACTTGAAGAGTTATCAGAGAAAGGGAAGCCCTTTCATTTTGCAACAATAACTGGTAAAGTTTTTGACGACTCAGCTTGGCGACTGCTTTGTGATAGGGTGCCAAAGTATCGTATATACAACGATGAGTTAGATTGGGGAGACTATCATTCAGCTCCTATAGTAGATGTTAATACTAGTAGAAGATAGAAGTTCGAACATGAAGATTGCTGTTGAAACAAAAAGAGATTGGTAGTTTGAATTAAGTAACAGACTTTGAACATTATTATTCATATCTGCATATACCCCTCAAGATATTTGATAATAACAGTCTTCCTGATCATCCCGGCCATCTATTGATCGAATATCCATATATAGCCTAGCTTAGAAACCGCCGTATATTACAACTTCCTCCTTCTTCCCAATTTCATACACTAGCACCAAAAACCTCATAACTCCCCCAAACACTCATTAAACCACCATCCCTCACCCTTAAACAAAGTATTTATTCATTTTAATTCCAATACATACTCCATATTTTATTATACATACTGATGTTCAGTATATAAAATCTATTTGGCAGCATAAAGGGCAATCAAGCCTGCAATAAATGGAAGACTAATTCCAACTAATCCCATAATTGCAATTGGAATCTTATCCTCATCACTCATCTTATCGGTATTAGTTGAAAAGAATTCATCAGGTTCAGATTCACGTGTTAATGCCTTACGTTCTGGCTCACCCATATCAATGTTTAATGATGTTGTTGTACGTGCATAATTATTTATATTTGATTGTTTATTGTTCTGTAGTACGGCATGATTTGTTGTGGGTGTAAAGGCTGTAGCCATTGCAATTATGGCAAATAGGAGTAGTAGTGATCTCATCATGGTTTCTATTTTATATGTTAAGAAAAAGCAAGCAATTCAAGAATGATAGCGTCAGTATTTTATTAGCATCCAACTCTATTTTTGGGGACCGCAGGGGTATCTTTGCCGAAAACCTCTAGCGATCTTCCATGCTCTCAACACATTACTTATATAAGACATAACATTGAAGAGCTATTAGATGTCTTAAGCTTTCATCGTTCAGACATACCTTCTATTCAAAGAATAAGTAGTTGTGGGGTTCTTCCTATTAATTATGTGTATTCTAATTCACTTATTAGCCTAAGATTCCTGATGCCGGCTTTGATCTCCCCCCCCCGCCCACGAGAGCCATCATTTTCTCATTGCCCATGTTACAAACTTGCTATTCTCTTCATAAGCAACGGTTACCTGTCGACAATTGTAGGCTGCAAACGTATCTACAGCACCTTTGACTACCGTTCCAGTTTCATCAATTGTACCATCATAGTTCTTACTCCAATCTTGACCTGTCCTTTTCACAAAATCATTTGTCACATAGTCATGACCTGCCATAATACCACCCGGCTTCAATTTGGGCCAATAAGCAACTAAGTCCTCCCATACTCCCTTAAAGTCATGTCTCGCATCAACGTATATGAAGTCAAAGTATTCGTCATCATATTCATGAGCACAGCTTGTTGTGAAATTACGACAGACGTGAATCTTCTCTTTCCATTTGTTTGTATTGGCTATAGCCTCTTCATAAAACTTGTTCTGTTCCGCTTGATCGGCATTTGCTGCATCGATATAATTCTCTTGGGGAGAACAACGAAGCAAGAAGTTAGTATTAGTAACCACCAATTGAATATCAATACTAGAATAAGTTATAACTTGTTCTCACCTTGATGCTCCCACAAATCTACAAGATGATATTCTGAACAATCATACCAATCTTCTAAGATTACTTGGGAGTACTGTCCTTTCTGAACTCCTAGCTCAACACCAATTCGAAACTCCTCACTTTGCATTATCCTGCCCAACTCATTACGCCGTTTGAATGTAGGGACACCACGTCCATTCATCATAGAAGGACAATCTGATGATACATCATCCCGTGGCGCCAGCTCAGGTATTTCTTTAGTACTACTATTCGATGATTGTCTTAAAGATAATTGTACAATTTTGCTTTGTGCATTTAAGTCCTTTCTGAGTGATAAGTGAAAGTAAAACAACACGCTGAGTAGCAATATTACCACCACACGGAAACTTCGTAGTTGTATTTTGATCAATTCCATATATGCAGTCGTCGGAGATATCGAGATGCTAAAAGGATACAAACTATTGAAGGGGCTATTGCTACAATAATTTGTTATCTCGAGATCAGACTAATCTAGTTCAACGGGTGACTAACACCAGCAATATGAGCATCAAAACCACCGAAGATCTATATAACAGCCATTATTGTTGGTTTATTAATAATATCGTTTGCAATACCAGCTTCAACACTCTCAATCGAGCGACGAAGATTTAAAGATATTTTTGGTATCCTCTCCCCTTTTAAATCCCCCACAACTGTTATGGATATTATATTGTCTTCTAACAAATCCAGCAATTGTTTGTTATAGTATCGGTAGTATCGTGATAACCCGAGAGATTCAAAAGCAGCTATTTTGATTTTATATCAAACATCGCTCCTCTATTATGATAGCAACTTATGTAAGAAGAATTACTATTAGCAGTAGTCGAAAGACTATACGGCATCGCTTTCCAGCCTCAGCTTGTGGCAACTCATACAAACAACATAGATACTTCTCATCCCCCAACAATGATGATGAAATTATCGAACCAACAATCAACACACAAGATATGCAAAGTACAATCATCAATCAAGCATATCAAATGGTTAATTCGTTAACTAATAATGGATATTATACCACAACTAACTTTCTACCTCCGACTATGATATCCACAATACGTTCCCAAGCAATATCTCTTCGAAATAATGGAAGATATGAACAGAGTTGGAGTGAAAAGATAGTGAATGGCAAGGCTCAACGATTTGATAAAGAAGGAGTATTTGCATGCGAGCCCGATGGTCAAGATTACTATACAGCACCGGATCTCATAACGTATATGAGTGTACTGTTACAGACATTGCCTTCTGCAATCAATGAATGTGATACATCTACATCAAATATAGAATTGAGCAATACTTCATTCAATGCCAAGCTAGCTGTTACATTACCAGGCGGGCACAAGTATCCATTGCATATTGACAATCCTCAGGGTGTTAGTGTTGGTGACATTAGAAAGTTAACATGCATCTTATACCTAAACCCAAATTATAATATTGGTAAAGATGGTGGTGAATTACGATTGTTCTTACCCTCCAAAGAAGAAGACAAAAAGACTCTGGAGGTAGTAGATTTAACTCCCGAGGGTGGTAGACTGATAATGTTTTGGTCAGGAAAGTCTGCTTAGTTTCCTTATATATGATTGCCTATGCAAACCACATGTACTAACAGGAGTCAATATCATCTCTCTTCATTTCCATAAACCCAAAAACGCGCATCTTCCAGATGAGATCCCCCACGAAGTATTGGCAACTGCAACATTAGATGACAAGGATGAACAATCAACAGATTTGGATAGATACGCATTAACAGTATGGATACCAACAGAGAATATATCAAGGTTACATAACGAAAGCTCAAAGTTTTGTCATTTGGGCTCTTTATTATCGTTCCAAGATAGCTAATAGTAAAAGTAGAGTTCTTGACGGCAATATCTTTCTATTTTATATTTGTTTTAAGATTTCAACACGATCCTCTCATAATAGCTTTGAGTTGATAGCCCAATTTCTAAGTTATCAAATAGCACATCTTCCACCCCCACAACGAGTTGCAATAAGCTTGATCTTTTTTCCCCAATGCATGCCGTACCCATCCGTTGTTTTGTATTTCACAGTCCGCTAAAGTACAATCCTCTTTTAAATCCATTACATACCCATACCCATCTTCTTCATTTCACTACTAATATATGTCATCATATCCTTCTGTGCCTCATCTCTACCAACCTTACTTTTTTCACTAGCACTTTTTAATGCCTCAACAATATTCTTTTCAAGTGTATCTTTCCCGGCAGCCTTGCCCTCCTCGGTAATGGTTACAACTAAATGTTTTGGTGGCATATTACCATCACGTTCAACTGTAACACCCTTTGATTCATCACCACCAATAACACGTAAATCGTTGATAGCATTTTCCATACGTAATCGAGAATTCATACCTAATTGATATTCTTCTACTGACATACCCATTGATTTTGCCATTCGTTCAATTTGTGCACGTTTTTCATCATCTTCCTCTTCTTCGACGTCAAGCTATGTTTGTATGTATATATGATTTGCAAAGAAGTATACAATAAGTGAGGTATTGTTAGAGAAGCAATTTAGAAATCATACATAAGATGTGTTGCAATTTGAAGATACTTACTGCTCCACCCGAGAACATGTTTAGCGATGTCGAATGTTGTGTTCTACATATCGATCTATATTGAGGAGTTGAAAAGGCATATGTTTGGGAGATAGTGGCGGCAGCTGCCGCTATTGTTAGTAGACAACTCTTCATGATTTTGATGTTGAATTGCAATGAAATGAAATGATATTCCACGTTGGAAGATATTTGGCGAGCTACGAAATCATTTATTGCGTGCCTCTGTGCCTCTCTTGCTCGTATCTTCGTTGAACCGCCAAATTGAGAGTTTATTCCTAAAATTTCTCAAACAAATTGGTGATCAATGGTTGGCATGAATCATGAGCACATGATATAATAGAACGGATATACGACGTATTAAAGCTCTGGCGATTAGCTGTTCAATCGTAGTATTGCAACAACAGCTCAGATTTTTTGGCATACATCTTGTGGCACGAGAATATACACATCATAATGTCATCCTCAAATTACAATGACAAAGGTCAAGTTCTCTCAACAATACAATCTCTACCAAAGGAAATACGCAATCTCCTAGCAGGCGGTATAGCAGGCATGCTAGCAAAGTCATTCGTAGCACCAATAGACAGAATAAAGATCTTATATCAAGTAACCTCTGCACAATTCCGATTACGGGATGTACCAAAGGTTGCTTACTCAATAATAGAAAAAGAAGGCACAGCCGCATTATGGAAGGGTAATACTGCTACTATGATTAGAGTGTTTCCATATAGTGGAATACAATTTATGGTATTTGATTATTGCAAAGTCTATTTCTTAAATGGCGGTAGTACTGATAGACTACAAAGACAACAAAATAAAAGGCAAAATAGTGATGTGGCAGGGAAGAAACGTCATTTACCAGAAAGCATTAGCAGTAGTATATCAACTCAACAACAAAGTTCAACACTAAGTCATAGAGGTACAATTGCATTACCATCGCCATCCAATATTCAAGTAGTAGGCGGTACCAATAAGAATAAGGAGATAAAGAAAGGACTAACGCCAATAGAAAGTTTAGTCTCGGGAATGATTGCCGGAACTGTTTCAGTATTATGTACATATCCATTAGATTTGGCAAGGGCACAGTTGGCTGTGTTGCGTAAGAAGAAGAAACCTAAACTTTCATCTACAGCTGGTGGAGTTGGTACATCATTAGCATCAACAGCATCATCATCATCAGGGACATCACATTTAGATAAACAACTCGGTATAGGCTCCTCCTCCAAACAATCATCCAGAAAAGGTATAGGATATGTCCTATCAAACACATTTCAACAAAATGGTGCCCGCGGTCTATACCGTGGCATCACACCCACAATATTAGGTATATTACCCTACTCTGGCGTTGCTTTTACAATTAACGAACAAGCGAAACGTCAAATAACACACATCACGGGTCGGGATCCAACTACCATTGAACGATTGCAATGTGGCGCATTAAGTGGACTGTTTGCACAAACATTGGCATATCCATTAGAAGTTACCAGGAGACGGATGCAAACTATTGGTATTGTACCTACGAGTGGTGTTGATAGTGCTGTTGTGAACTTTTCGGGTGTTAGTCAAGTTAAGCCTAGTGTGGATGAGTTTCAGGGTAACAAAACAATAAAGCAGGCAGCAGAGCCGAAACTAAAAATACCTACCACTACCACTACTGCTTCTCAACATCATAAACCACCCTCAATGATAACAACCATGCGACATCTCTTCGAAGAACAGGGCATACGGGGATTCTACAAGGGTGTTTCAATGAATTGGGTGAAAGGTCCAATAGCTTTCTCTATCAGTTTCACGACATTCGATACGATACAGGGATGGATAGAAACTGATCATGAACGAGAAACGAAGAAGAACGGAAGTGCTGGTGGTGATAGTCAAGAAGTTCAGATAGTGAAACGGATGACGAACCGCGAGCCGGTTGAATAGCGGCAATAAGGCTAGATTAAAAAAAATAGTGATAACCTTTAACCATTTTATCACTCGAAGTTACTTAGTTTACACACAAACAACTAGTAAACGCCGACGGCAGTTACTCGTCAAAATCAAACTCATCCTTAGCAGCACCCAACCCTGTTTCCCCAGCCTTCTTTACATCCTTCTTCTTACCATACTTCTTCTTCTTGGCTGGACTCTTCTTTACATCAACACTTTCCTTAACTTCCTTTTGATCAAGAACCTTTTTATCATCAACTTCCCAAAATCCCAACTTCTTCAATTTCTTATAATGCTCCTTTGGCAACTTGTCGTCCTTCTGTTTCTCCCGTTGCTTACCAACCCAACGACCTAAAGTTGGATTACGACTGTACTGTTGAGGTACGTTGCAAGTATGATATCGATTCTTAAACTGGACTAAATTATCATACTGAGTCTGCCACTTTTGTTCCTTCGATGCAGTGAATTGGAAACCAATATCAGTTAATAATGTAATACGTTCTTGTGATAACTTCTCTTGTCTGTAAAACATCTTTTGATTCTCAACCCACTTTGCTAAATGTTTATCATGATGATTAGTAGGTACGTTGCAATTCCCGTAGGCATTTTTGTATGAGATTAATTGTTGCCGGTATGCCTCCCATGGCAGTTTAACTTTGGGTGATACAGATTTGGTACCTTCCTTTTTCACCGCTGCCGCTTCCTTCTTGGGTGAGAATAGAGAGGTGAGCTTACCACCAAGTGACGTTGGAGTATTATTTTCACCATTTGTATTCTCAGTCTCAAGTTCAGGAAATACAACACCCAATTGAACTAACTTGTCATATCGTCCCTTTGCTAATCGGTTACGTTTATAAAATCCTTTCTGATTTTCTAACCACTTCCCAAGGGATACTATTATGTAGTATTATAAGCCATTATTAGCAGAGGTCAAATGATGAAGAACAGAAGATATGAAAAAAAAATACAACTTACCGATTGTGGTAACCTCATCATCACTATCTTCAACTTTATACGATGGTGGTACCTTACAATCACCAAATTCATCTTTATAATTAGCTAATAATTGATAATTGTTATTCCATGCCTTATCATACTTGGCATATACCTTACCATCTCTTGATGGTGTGGTTTCTTCTTCTCCAGTTTCAGTCTTTACTGCAACAGCAGTACCATCTTCTCTCTTGACACGTTTTTGAGGAGTAAAGGTAGGTGATAGAAAGTCAGTTTGGGTACGTTTACGTCGTCCGGCAGTAAGACCATTGAGGGATGGTAATGGTACTGAATGTTCTTTCTTGACACGACGGGGTGATGTTTGTTGTTCAGCTTTGACCTTAGCTTCTTCTGCGGCGTATGCGGCTGAAGCTTCGGCTACCGTCGCATAATTTGTTGTTGGTTGTTGTTCTTCTGGTTCATCACTATTGTCATTAGTAGTAGCAGATCCCCTATGCGGAGATGAAAAGGAGGTTCCCATTATCGAGTAGTATTTGTAGAAAATTTAGGTGTTGGGTATCTTCCTTTGTGTGTGAGATTAGACGCCGCTGATTTCAGCTAATTGTCACCGATCGATATAGTGGTAGAAACGGATGTAAATCCTATACTGTTGTGGTCTATATCAAGTTATATCGATTGCAGTAGACTATTGAAAGAGGCAAGAAAGAGTTGAGTTGAGTAATAGTACAAAGAATAAACTTTCAATTTAGCGGCAGAACGGTCATTGAAATATTACCTGCGCACTGTGCTCCTCATCTCACATGGTGGTGATTAGCTGGCGGTTGGCATCTTAAGAGTATACAACCCAATAGTAGTAGAGCCGTCGTAAAGTATTATCCAGAGAAGCCGGTGTATAAATTGCTTTTCAAGTAGAGCGATATAATCAGTTGCTCTGCAGTATCCTTTCCTCCACATAAAAATATGAGATTTGCAATACTATTAGTTTCCTTGGCATTAGCTTCTGCCGCTCCTCAGGAAGAGGATATACCATATAGACAGTATGCAGATGCATTAGACGATTTACAATCGGCAATTGGAAGCGGTACACATGGTACCGAAGAGGATACCGTTGAAAGAAGACATCATCACAACACAGCAAACAAAGAAGAATTATCCGGATACAAAAAGAAGATCGACATACGCAAAGCAGAACGGGAACGTCGTGCATTAGATGATATAAACAAGTTAAATGATCAATTAAAACAACAGCAAGGTATCGACGGTGAGGATGATATACCACACACAACAAACGATCGGACCAAATATCATAAAAGACAAATACAGAAACAGAAACAAATTAATGAGTTGCATAAATCTACATTAGAAATATTAGATGATCATCATGAAGGACGGAAGTTATTAAGTGATGTAGATTTAGAACATCATACTAGAAGATTAAGTGTGTTGAGTAAGAAGAAACGTAGTTTGGAGACTGAATCACCAGAGAGGGTAAGTTTTAGATATTGTGTTGTGTTTATTTTGACATACCTATTATATATTCAAGTCTCTAACCATACACAAATCTTTCATACGATGCTGTATTATGTCTAATTGTCAATTTAACTATCTACATATGTTATAGTATATTGAACGAATGGAAAGATATGAGGAGAAACTACACGAGAAACTCGAACGTAAACAGAAGAGGCATAAGGAGTTGTTTAATCAGAAAACAAAGGAAGAACTATAGTGGAGTAGTAGAGTATAGATTGGATTTGGTACTTAACTATTGATATGTATTCAGGGAAGAAGAGAGTGAGATAAAGAGTGAAAAAGGCCAGGCGAACTGGGCGTTCAATGTTCTTCGGCAGTTCTATTAACATCCCTATAACGTTACTTATACTCTTCTTCTACTTTATGATATTCTAATCTACCAATTGATTACTCCTTTGTGTGGCTACTAATCTACCAATTCAATACTGTCTCGGGGTATGCTGTTAGGAGACGCCATATGGTCTCAGTATACTCTGGTGTCTCCCCTTCACACCACCGTCTTTTCACAAACTCACAAAACAGATGAATTGGAAGCTTATCATCTGTATTCCTCTCAGATACCGAAGCCGATGACATTGGACGTTCAAGTAGATGCTGTATTATCTCACAGTTACCTCCTCGACAGGCATGATGTAGGGGGTAGTCCTTGTCCACATCACATGCATTCAAGCGGTCAGGTGAAAGCTCTGCCAAGTATTTAACAACCCCAACTGTACTAAACTGACAAGCAATGTCAAAAGGATGCACTCCATAACCATCGGGTACATTAATAGCATCAGGATTCCCTTTGACCAGCAGTTTGATTGAACCAAGTGGAGCTGAAGCATATAAGGCATTGTGAAGAGGCAGGGAACCTGTCCATTCTGGTGTCCTCATTGCATTTTTATCTTGTGCTTTCTTAGCATAACTCATTTGGGTTTGTAGAAAAGAAATGATATATTGCAGTCTTTTCTGATACACAGGGTTGTATGCTACTCCTGTCTGGGGATTGACAGTTAAAGAGTCAAGCTCCTGTCTGATGATATCGATCGGTAGTTTTCCAAGTCCATTTCGTATAAGTATCGCTTCTGGGTAGAGATCAAAGAGAAGCTCCGTCACACTTGACCTATCCCATTTTGAACAAACGATGTGAAGAGGCAAGGCTTCATTCCCTTGTACATGACGACTGCCTCTATTATCAGACATAACTGTTTTTGATAAACATTCAGCGTCGTGAAGAAGTAAGAACTTGATAACTTTGGGAGTATTCTCATCAGGATTTCGATCACATGTCAAATGGATTGGCAAATACCCTCTAATATCTCTGATATTTAAACTCTCTGGGTACAACCCGAACAGATATTCTACTGTGTCAGGTCGTCCGCCAAGGTTACAAGCACAGTGTAATGGTAAAGATCCAGGACCGTTTCCTCTCCTTACCGATTCTGGGTAGGCA
>Ga0214481_101109_pt1 | contig 11691 bp, 7 predicted proteins | sample M1_20Mar14CPVII9_4_FD_165057 | JGI IMG/M metagenome (GOLD analysis project Ga0214481, IMG submission 165057) | Marine eukaryotic communities from Monterey Bay, California, United States - M1_20Mar14CPVII9sort6BwellG10 | ecosystem: Environmental > Aquatic > Marine > Unclassified | place: USA...
CAACCAAACAACTCTACATCTTATCTTCTAACATTGCCAGGTGCTCTACAGCTGTAATGTAGATTGGTATATCTCCTTTATTCCCTCCCTCCTTCTCTAATACAACCTATCCTGTCTCCTATTTCCCACCCTGTCTATCATATCTCTTATTTCGCACGTCCTTTTAGCTTCCTTGTCCTTTCCGGAGCGGTGATGAAACAATATCCATTGAGACAAGTAGAATTCTCTGGCTCTTTGCAGTCAGTTGTGATTGTACATTCTAGACCAGGCTCATCTGGAACGTCCTCTCCAACAGCCCCGACCGTGCTGGAGAATGCTACTAAACAAAGGACTGTATAAAGTAGAAGGTTTCGGCTTGAATACATGATAATATATAATATCAGAAGGAGTATGTGTCGTAATTGATACTCAAGAGTTAGCCGTGGCAATTAATGTTTAGTTGCAATAGCAATGTTTAGTATAATTGAATGCTGAATGATAGATTATGATTGAATTGTATGCCCAGTGCCCGTACGATACTGCGACCTGAGGTCATAGAAAGTCATACTCAATTCGCATAAAAAACATGTATTAGGATAAATGTGATATTCTCTAAAATAAATTTGTAGTTTATAAAAGAAGTTTTTAATTGCAAAGGTAGTTCTAAATCCATTTCAGGATACTTAGCTCTCTTGACAACGATTACACTAACACTTCTAATATTAAAAAAATTGACCTGAAACCAAGTGTGAAACATATGGATACCCTATATGTACATTTTTTGATTAGGATAATGACATTTTATTCTTGAAAATCTAACGAACACAAAGCACATGCAATAGAGAGAGACGCTGGGACTAAGCAATAACTCTCAAAGGTCTACTTGTGATATCCACTCTACGATATCTATTATCTCTCTCAAATACATTTGAGACGCATAGACATACGCTTATATATCTCTAACTCGATCAATAAGCCTTGATATCACCCTTATTATCATCGTCACTTGTCATCATGGAGATCATATCAAGTAGACTCTTCCTTAGCGTTGCAGGTGTTGTAACTGTATTGGTAGCACTGACCTATAAATCAGGGTTTATAGTGGGTGTGCTATCTAATATCAATAATGAGCAACAGCATCAACAACGACGACAACAATCATCTCTCCGCCAACTATCTATTGATGAATATTCAGATCCCAAAACAACTGATCAAGCAATTAGACCCGATCAAGAAGAAGACAACCCATCTATTCGTTTCTATATTAAAGCATCTGGCAAAGAGAAGTACCTTGCTCGAGCAAAGCATATTGCAGATACATGGGCAAAAGACGTTGACGATATTACATTCCTAATGGATGATAGTAATCATGAAGAGGTAGATGAAGCATTTAGTACCCGAAAATGGGCAAAAGTTAAGCATGTTAAAGGGACCGATAAACAAGGAGAATACAAACATGCTACGGGGAGGTATGATCCTATATTAAAAGTAGCATGGGCAGCACAACGATTGAAAACTCGTGCAGTATTCACAGAAGAAGAGGAGCAAAACTCTCCAGTTGATTGGGTATGCTATATAGATGATGATATGGTTGTTAATGTATCAAATCTTAAGAAGGAGTTACTCAAGAAGGAGTCGGAGTGTGCTCCTGATTGTATCATTGGTGACCAAAAGGTTCATGGTGGAACAAAGTTCACTGCTGGGGGGTGGTGTATGAATCAAGACTTGGTACAAAGAACAACTACTCTATTGAAACAAAAAACTGATGACGAATTGTTTTGGCGGTCAACGGATGATGTGTCATTTCATCATGCAGTTATGAATGTAGCACTTGATGTTGTAGTTACCGATAGTCTCCTCTTCTTCAGTGAGATTTCTTGGCATCGACGAAGTGCCAAGTATAATAGTCATGTACAGTCACAGAATATAACTGGAACGTTGATGGAATTTGTAGAGAATGTATCACCAATATTGGCTGTGTATCATAATGGTCTGGAACCCAAGTCTATTAGACCTCTAGAAGATTTGGTTGTGAAGGAGGGCATCACTGAGGAGGGTACGGAAGTGACTGTCAAGAGGGGAATTATGGACACCTGAACAAGATAAAGTAAGCTTAGTAGTAGTAGTTTAGTGCCTTGAGGCTTTGTTCGACGATTGCTCGTACTCATACATATTCCAAAGTTTCAAGAGTCGTGGGTCCCCAGCAAAGCTTCTACCACGTATTCCCCCCCTACAAACTTAACCCCTGCAATCTCCACAGATATTCTCTCCAAGATGATCCATAAGAGGTTCACATTCTCTACAGAACGGATGAAAGCAGCGCCCACATACCTTTGTATAGCAGCCCCCAAAGCCGTCCCTTTCCGCACAGTCGATGCAATTTACCACAAAATCTGCATCACAATCGTTGCAACAAACTAGACACTCTGTGCACTCGTTACATAGATATCGAGCACAACAATCACAGTGATAGAAGTCGGGATTGCACTTGTCACACGTTACTTCTTTGCAGGCATCACATTCCTTGATTGCATCAAAAGCATGCTGATCATCACAATATTTTCGATTGCAGGATGGGCAGGTTCTTAACCATTTGCCTTCAAAAGTCACATAATAACGTTTTTTGCCAAAGGCAATACTAAAGTTATCCTTGCAATGTGCACAGTCCATTTTACATTTGCCCATGCGATTCCACGGGTTTTCATAAGCAACAAGACATTTAGCACGCTTCTCACTCTGGCTAATGTCTTCATTATTGATACGGGTATTTGTAAGAAAGGAATCGAGGTGGAAGTTCCTAAGCCTCTCGGTATGGTTGTCATGCCATACTTTCGGTAGATGTATATGATGTATTGAGTTTTGGTTGTTAGCCAAAATACTATCCAAGATAGGCAAAACTGCATCCATTGACAATTTTGGGGTCAACCTATCAACCTCTTTCGACACAATACTCAAATCAACAAGTTTTAACACTACCGATCCCCGTAATGGTTCCAGTCCATCTCCCCTGACATTGAGACAGTGTGGAAGTCTAATCTCCTCAAGATTGTTCACTGCGTCAATACATACCAACATACCAGCAATATCACTGTCGGTTAGCCTCATACGCAATCTTTTATCTATGTCTAACAAATCAATCTTCTTTAAATCTGCTTCCATCTTCTTGGCAACTAAAACTCTCTCCTTCTCGGAATGTTCGCCTGAAGTTAACGCCACAGATAAGAGCACACGTGATGTGTGTGTCAGATATGATGCAACATGTTTGAAAAACTCATCTGGTAAACTATCCAAACCCAATGGATTGGAGTACGTCAACATAGGAACAGTATGTCCTTCCACTTCTCGTGCGCTTGAGTAACTTTCCCACCCGTCTTTTGGGGGCACATTACGATCAGCATTTGAATAATAGAGACAGAAACATTCGTCACTTTCTGCATGGTAACCGATGAACCATGACCCACCTGATTGAGGGCCTGTAAGTTTGTATAATACTACTTGCCTTTTCCACATACCCCGTTTTGTATATGTTGGAAAACCACCATTGTCTTCTTTCTTATAAACTCCATTGACATCAGACAATCCACAACCTACAACAGTTACCTCCTGGGGAAATGAACTACTTGCAGATGTTAGTAAATCAGAGGTGCCGGGTGACGATCCCTTCTTGGGATTGGGCAGTCCAGCCCATTGCAATATATCTTCTGATACTGATAATATTGGTTCATCTGGATCCTCGTCAATTAATGATAGATTAATATCATCTTTCATTGTAACAAATGCTTCATCCACTTGCTTTTCTCTGCCGCCACCAAGAACATAGATGACGTCATACTTGATAGAATTACCGCCTTCGTGAACCTTTGATACACGTGCAACGCCTCCTGGTTTATCAACACTAGGCCAAGTACGTGACTGAACATAAACAATATCATTTTTACTAATCTTCCTCTCCTTCTTTTCTATAGTCTCTGAAACGGCACTAGAAGCTCCAATAAAACGCTTACTTGGTGCCTCTAATATTGCAAAGCTATCTGATAATGGCATTTTGTTTAGTGTATGTTGCAAATTGCTTTACAGAGATAATAATGGTATTGTATGATGGTGAACCGTATCTTATTATGATGCACACAAGACATATATGTGTTTTATTTTGTTCTGTTGATATCTATTTATTATAACCAGCCGATGTACACAAACCAAGTAATATTCAATCAATCTTCAACTATTAATCAGATAAGAACAAGTATCGTTTATCAACAATCCTTATGCTACACATCCAATATCTCACTATAGATACATACTATGGTATTACTATTTTTTTACCCGCGGGCAAAATTTTCCCTTGGTCATTTTATTTTCTCGTAATTTTGTCATACTAAATAGGTGGTTTAACAGGTTATATATTGAAAGAAAATAGTGGTATTGTTGGCGGCGGTGAGTTAGCGGTAGTACGTGGTGCATAGCGTTACCACAATGTTAGTTCAAGACCTCATTTTGTCAACTTTTTTTTTATTTTTTCTAAGTTGGAGCGATTTTTTATTAGGGCTAATCAAATTACATGTGTATCACTTTTCGTTTTTTCCCAAACGTATAAGCGAGTGGTTGGGTTCCGCTACGTCAAAAAGGGTGTTCCCCAACAGAACGGCGCTGGGGTCCCCTCTGGGGACTACGCCGTGATGGTGGGGAACACCCTTTTTGACGTGGCTGTAGGCCTCACCAGCGCGTGCCTACCGAGACCCACAACCCCGCTCCAATAGAAGTGCTTACCCCACACTACGTACCAATAAGCCTTAAAATAACGTAATAACATGTGTTAAATTTGCTTAGTACTAATTTTTAGAGGGCAAAATTTCCCCTCAGAACACTTTGGAACACTGTGAAGAGAGGGAAAATTTTGCCCGCGGGTAAAAAAAATGGCACACCTATGTGTACACAAAGTTTTTATTCCTGTGGGCGGCGGTTCGAGCAGATCTCGATGCAGTTATGTGCTACCATATCTCAGTGTGTATAATTATATTAATGTGTTGTCAACTGTCGTGAAAGGTACTTCTCTTATCAGATTGATAGCGTAATAGTTGAATTGCTTGGTTTATTTATACCGACGGTTAAATAGGAATATCTACAGAAAAAAAAAATACACAACACACATCTAATAATAATAAGAAGAAAAGATCGGTGCACCTATCCAACCATTATATATAATACCTGGTTAACAAATATATTATATCTATATAGAACAAGGAAAACACAACAACCAAACATATCACAGATATCTATTATAAGATACGGTCCTATCACCAAACCATTTCTACATTTATAGCATTGCTATTTGCAACATACACAAAAACATAATATGTCATTATCAGCAGGTAGTCGTGAAGTATTAGAGGCAGCAAGGAAGCGTTTAGCGTCTGCCAAATCACAAGTATCCGCAGCAACTAAAAATATGAAAGCTGTGAATGACATGAAGGAAGGTGCACAAACTATGTGTGATGCAGCGGATAAGGAATACGAGGAGGCAAAGGCAGCGTTGGAAGAGGCAGAGAAGAAGTATGAAGTTATTGATATTGATGCCGATGATGTCGGTAACAGCGGCCAGGAAGGAATCAATAAACGGAAGAAAACATTGGCAAATAGTTCACCTACATCCGTTGCAATTAGTTCATTTCCTCGGGAGGTAACTGTTGTAGGGTGTGGGTTGCCCGAGGTCAATGGAATTTATTTGAAAGAAGACGATGGTGATAGTTTTCCTACATATAAGAAACAGGGTATGTGGAAAAGGCAAGTAGTATTATACAAACTTACGGGGCCCCCATTAGGAGGAACTTGGCTCATTGGTTACCATGCAGAAAGTGATGATTGTCTCTGTCTCTATTATTCAAATGCTGATCGTAATGTGCCCCCAAAAGACGGGTGGGAAAGTTACTCAAGCGAGTGTGGACAACACACTGTTCCTAAGTTGACTTACTGAATCATATCAACGCTTCTTAGCAAAAGGCGGATCAAGTGTTCGGGGAAGTTTTGGGGTATATATTTTCCAGGCTAGAACATGTGATCTTGATGGACCGATGGACGACTCTCAGTGCGGGACATTAGTTGTGGATTGGCTATGCATGTTTATAGTTTCAAACTCATTGGCAGTTTTGCCTACATAGATATCTGATTAGCGTAGTATAATTCTAGATTCTATAGAACAACACCTACTATCAAGTTGATGTAGTAGTATATTACGCCTGTACCTAAGCATACTGGCATTTAAACGGATATGTGAAGGCCTCAAAGTCACAAGACAAACCTCAACTCTTGCTCCTCATTGCTAAGCAGCTCTATTCTTCAGTCTGATTAAGCTTGGCTGGAGTGGTAAAGCCTCTACAACGTGGCCTTGGCTTTACTTTGTCTCAGTGGATGTATCAATTCTATACAGTTAGTCCTAGTCTAGTTGTCTACATATAACCTTGCTGTCTCATATTACTTCTCTCCGAACTCTAATTCATGCTACCCATGTACCGTCTATCGAATATCTCAACAGGAGTGCGAACATCCTTCCAATCGTCTAGCCTATTATCTTTCCTCTTCCTGAACAAGTAAGTATCAGTATATCCCAAGGCTACACGACTCTTGGCGATGAAGCCGGATAGAGTCGAGGCTGGATTGCCAATAAAGACAGATGACATTACTGCAGCAGTAATGTCTCCGCCGACCCATGATACCTCATCCGGTATCAACCGAATATTCGGTCCAATGTCTGGATCATCTCGTAACTTTCGCAGTATCTCTGGACGTTGGTGATCGGTTATGAATAGGACTGGATGGCCAAGCATATCAGTCTCTTTTAGTATTGACTTGATGTACGACGGTTCCATATCAAGTGCAGCTCGATCATCACAACCTGATCCAGCGGCAATGCGTTTCAGTAAATGTTTGCCAGGGTCACCTTCGAGGGATCTTGAATGTATAACAGTGTACTTGATTCCTTTATTCCTCTTCCTGTCTTGGGGGTACATTCTATCAACAACTGAACACATATCTTGAACTTGATTATGATGCATATCAACACCAACACCTGTGTTGTATGATCTCCAGAATGTTCGTAATAGATGTGTCTGATACTCGACATACTCAGATTGTAACTTAACACCCGTCTTTGAGATACTGCCCGGTTCATCCCCCTCCTCGATTCTCAACGGAGCATATAGGAACATATCACGTGTCGTATCACGATTATCAACACGTTTAACTTGTTTATACTCCTTCAATTCACTTTCATTATCGAATATCTTAACACAAAATGCCAACTCAAACATCTCCTTGAATGATAATAAATTATCATCCTGTATTGCAAAACTAAATTCTTGTATTAGCTGTATAGCCCAACTTCCTGACATAATACCAACAATCATTGTATCATTCACAAACCGTGAATTAACATTATCATTCGATTTAGTATGATCTTGGGCATATTGTAAAGCATGAAAAAATTCAATAAAGTTATTCCCCGCCCTGCCAAAGACGTGTAGGCCATCAAGTAGTAATACCGATGTTTCCTCTTTAGGTGTTTCCATTAAACTTTGACATTTATTGGCATACTTTGTAAAGAATTCTAAATCATATTCATGTGATATAGGTGCTGCTCTACTACATATTTGTAGTGGCATCGAGTGTTTTTCTTTAAGTAATTCTCGACTTTCTCTACCGGGTCGGCCAAGACTTGCATGACGACGAACATTATTATGATTGGAAGAAAAGTCTGACGCGTCGTTGTCGTTCCATTTGTGGTATGATTTTGGATATACTTGTAATCGTCTGTTGATTACATCTTGTGAAACTACTTCCTCGTTGTACTCATCGTACTCATGATAGTCGAGCGCTCCGTTGATTTGTTTATTCGACGACCATATGGTGAGAACTACAAAGCATGCTAGGAGGCATATTGCCAATGTAGAAGACGACTGCTTATTACTCTTGACGAGCTTCATGGTTGCAATGTTGTGTTGTTGTTGTTATAGGGCTAATGAATACTACATATCATTATCAGAAGAAAAGAGGTGAGTGATCATTAAAGCGATATTTCAGCGACTTTTAAGCGATCATACGTTGAGATTTGCAGCAGTTAGATAATAGGGTCGCGCCAGTGGAAAACTCAACGCAAATGTCATTATCGCTAATTTGGAAATGTCCCGATGCCACACAAATATGCCGCTGTGTCACATTAGATTTGAACTCTACTTCATAAGTAAGCATCCCCCTCTATGCTATACTATCAATCCAACCATGAAAACAACGACTATCAGGTTCATACTTGGCGTTGCAAGTGTTGTATTAGCAGCGCTGGTATGTATTTCGATTCATCGTCCACCTCAGTCACTGCAATTGCAATCAAACAACCATCAACTATCACTATCATCATCGCTCCGTCGACTATCTATTGATGATTATTCAGATCCCAAGACGATAGTACCACAAGATAAAGAAGTGTCTATACATTTCTACATCAAATCAACAGGTAAGCATCCATGGTTCTTCAAGGCATTGCTTATTGCGGACACATGGGCAAAAGAAGTTGACGATATAACATTCCTAATGGATGATAATAATATTGATGAAGTATCAGAGGCGTTTGGTGCTCGGCCGTGGGTAAAAGTTAAGCATATCGACGGTACTGATAAGCAGGGAGAATATAAAACCGCTAGAGGTATTCGAGGTGACGGAGATATTGAGTTGGCAGAGAAGCTTGAAGCCGAGGCTTATAAGGCACAACGATTAAAAACTCGTGCGGTGTTTGTAGAAGAGGAGAAAATGCCAAATCAAGCCGATTGGATATGCTATATTGATGATGATATGGTTGTTCATGTAGAAAATCTCAAGATGGAATTACTTTGGAAAGGAGCGGAATGTTCTCCTGATTGTATTATTGGTGATAAGCGTAAGCATGGGACATATTTTACTAATGCGGCATGGTGTATGAATAAAGACTTGGTACAAAGAATAACTGCTCTATTGAAAGATAAAACGGATGAAGAGCTTGGTTGGTTGGGTACTGATGATGTTTCCTTCCATCAGGCAGTAATAATCAATGCAATGGGAGCTGAAGCTACCGATAGTGAAAAGATATATAGCAGTCTCTCATGGGGTAAAGATGAGCCGAAGCGTATGAAGTATGGAATGGAAAGAGATGAATTTGCTGAGAAGATTTCACCTTTACTGGCTATGCATTCTATTGAATTGAGTCCAAAATGATAAGGTAATATAATGTCAGTACAATCCGACAGATAGTATGGCGGCAGATAAGCGTACATGTAAACATGACTGATGATTGTAAAGATTTTGTTCTTGATAGCCTTACAGTTTTGTGATCCTGTTGTACCTCAAAGATGTAGGCTTGCTACTATAGTGCTTGTTTGGCATTGTATATATGTATAACAAAGTGATGGACACTCCCAGCATGATTGTAGGGCCCTCCATCATACTTTTACAGCCCCATGTAGGCAGGTTTCTTGCCTCAAATTTGGATTTCCTGCCGACTTTCAGGCAACGTTTGGCCATCAAGCGGTACCTCAGAGATGTAGGCTTGCTACCATAGTGCTTGTTTGGCATTGTATATATGTATAACAAAGTGATGAACACTCCCAGCATGATTGTAGGGCCCTCCATCATACTTTTACGGCCCCATGTAGGCAGGTTTCTTGCCTCAAATTTGGATTTCCTGCCGACTTTCAGGCAACGTTTGGCCATCAAGCGGTACCTCAGAGATGTAGGCTTGCTACTATAGTGCTTGTTTGGCATTGTATATATGTATAACAAAGTGATGGACACTCCCAGCATGATTGTAGGGCCCTCCATCATACTTTTCCAGCCCCATGTAGGCAGGTTTCTTGCCTCAGATTGGGCAAAAATTTGGATTTCCTGCCGACTTTCAGGCAATGTTTGGCCATCAAGCGGTACCTCATGTAGGCTTGCTACTATAGTGCTTGTTTGGCATTGTATATATGTATAACAAAGTGATGAACACTCCCAGCATGATTGTAGGGCCCTCCATCATACTTTTACAGCCCCATGTAGGCAGGTTTCTTGCCTCAAATTTGGATTTCCTGCCGACTTTCAGGCAACGTTTGGCCATCAAGCGGTACCTCAGAGATGTAGGCTTGCTACTATAGTGCTTGTTTGGCATTGTATATATGTATAACAAAGTGATGAACACTCCCAGCATGATTGTAGGGCCCTCCATCATACTTTTACAGCCCCATGTAGGCAGGTTTCTTGCCTCAAATTTGGATTTCCTACCGACTTTCAGGCAACGTTTGGCCATCAAACGGTACCTCAGAGATGTAGGCTTGCTACTATAGTGCTTGTTTGGCATTGTATATATGTATAACAAAGTGATGGACACTCCCAGCATGATTGTAGGGCCCTCCATCATACTTTTACGGCCCCATGTAGGCAGGTTTCTTGCCTCAGATTGGGCAAAAATTTGGATTTCCTGCCGACTTTCAGGCAATGTTTGGCCATCAAGCGGTACCTCATGTAGGCTTGCTACTATAGTGCTTGTTTGGCATTGTATATATGTATAACAAAGTGATGAACACTCCCAGCATGATTGTAGGGCCCTCCATCATACTTTTACAGCCCCATGTAGGCAGGTTTCTTGCCTCAAATTTGGATTTCCTGCCGACTTTCAGGCAACGTTTGGCCATCAAGCGGTACCTCAGAGATGTAGGCTTGCTACTATAGTGCTTGTTTGGCATTGTATATATGTATAACAAAGTGATGAACACTCCCAGCATGATTGTAGGGCCCTCCATCATACTTTTACGGCCCCATGTAGGCAGGTTTCTTGCCTCAAATTTGGATTTCCTGCCGACTTTCAGGCAACGTTTGGCCATCAAGCGGTACCTCAGAGATGTAGGCTTGCTACCATAGTGCTTGTTTGGCATTGTATATATGTATAACAAAGTGATGAACACTCCCAGCATGATTGTAGGGCCCTCCATCATACTTTTACGGCCCCATGTAGGCAGGTTTCTTGCCTCAAATTTGGATTTCCTGCCGACTTTCAGGCAACGTTTGGCCATCAAGCGGTACCTCAGAGATGTAGGCTTGCTACTATAGTGCTTGTTTGGCATTGTATATATGTATAACAAAGTGATGAACACTCCCAGCATGATTGTAGGGCCCTCCATCATACTTTTACAGCCCCATGTAGGCAGGTTTCTTGCCTCAAATTTGGATTTCCTGCCGACTTTCAGGCAACGTTTGGCCATCAAGCGGTACCTCAGAGATGTAGGCTTGCTACTATAGTGCTTGTTTGGCATTGTATATATGTATAACAAAGTGATGGACACTCCCAGCATGATTGTAGGGCCCTCCATCATACTTTTACAGCCCCATGTAGGCAGGTTTCTTGCCTCAAATTTGGATTTCCTGCCGACTTTCAGGCAACGTTTGGCCATCAAGCGGTACCTCAGAGATGTAGGCTTGCTACTATAGTGCTTGTTTGGCATTGTATATATGTATAACAAAGTGATGAACACTCCCAGCATGATTGTAGGGCCCTCCATCATACTTTTACGGCCCCATGTAGGCAGGTTTCTTGCCTCAAATTTGGATTTCCTGCCGACTTTCAGGCAACGTTTGGCCATCAAGCGGTACCTCAGAGATGTAGGCTTGCTACTATAGTGCTTGTTTGGCATTGTATATATGTATAACAAAGTGATG
>Ga0214481_101112_pt1 | contig 11669 bp, 7 predicted proteins | sample M1_20Mar14CPVII9_4_FD_165057 | JGI IMG/M metagenome (GOLD analysis project Ga0214481, IMG submission 165057) | Marine eukaryotic communities from Monterey Bay, California, United States - M1_20Mar14CPVII9sort6BwellG10 | ecosystem: Environmental > Aquatic > Marine > Unclassified | place: USA...
CTTGTATTATATGTCTTTACAAGAAAATATATAAATATTGTGTTACTATCGGATACCGTGAAACTAAAATACTATACTACTATACTACAACGCGCTCTTTTATTAACCAAGCGGATATTGTAACAACAACAATAACAAATAGCAGCGCATACCTAATTTAGTTGATCTACAGTGGTGTCCCACGAACTATACCCCCCAAACCTCCACTATACCCCTCTCCTCGAGGTCAGTCTAGTATGAAATCTGTACCCCCTTCCGCAGATTACTTAGTGTACCTACTAAGGAATAAGTTATACCCCCCTCCCAAATCTCAGCCTAGTCTAAAACATTATACCCCCCGGGGGGTATAGTTCGTGGGACACCACTGTAATGAATGAAGGGACACCTTGGGTTAGCTCACAAATGGAAGATAACAAATAAAAAAGGTAAAAACCGGGGTATGGCGGACTACAGATTAATTATTGCAATGACATCCTTACTCACATCATTTGTCGGTCGATTATCATACTAAAAATTGGCACATATGGTAATGAAATATTGACGGATCGTAACTCATGCACTTATTTGTACCTCTAACAAGATCGTGTAGCTGTTACTCTCATAAAAAGCAGCACATAAAGCTAAAACTAAACTAAAACTAAACATATCATACACATCATACCCAACACTTTGTCTCCTCGACTACTCGACACAACAACGACGACGACGACCATGGCGCAACTAAAGAATATCACTCTACTACCTCTCATGGTAATCATCTCCTACCTCGGCCTCACGGCTGGATGTGATTCATTCTGTCTGTCATATGATGAGTGTCATACCAAGTTTGATGAGTTGAATGCAGCTGGATATGAATACATCTACAATGAGAATCATCTTGACGTACCCAGTGGTGGATGCTTTATTAAGAATTTCAATGTGTTCTGGGGTGACGGTACTAGTGATGAGATTACAGAGATGGACTTGCCAGGAGAGCGTATCCGTGTCTGTTGCGACGGCGATTGGACTGAAGATGAAGCGTTTACTTCAAAGATTAACAAGCTCAAGACAAGTGATTATGCAAATGCCGCTCCTCAGATGAATGTTGTATACCCTATTGTTGTTGGTATCATTGCAATCGTCTCTGCGCTTGTATAACTGGATAAGAAAGGTCTGGTTAGAAGGAGATATTGAATGACATGGGTAAAGGAGATGGGGAATAGTTACATTCATAATACACATACAAAGAGATGATAGGATTGTTTGGAAGAGGAGTTGGGAAGAGAGTAGCAACTTTGTATGTACTAGTAGATGTTTTGAGTAGGTTCAGAAGAGTGATCACAGATCACTTCATTAAGAGTATGATTGACTAAAGATAAGATATTCAATTGTTTGCAATTCATACTGAATCCAAGTTTCCACAGAGTACACCGAATAGTGTATACTCATCTCTCTAGCCTCCTCGAGCAAGTATACATAATCGCAAGTTGGATACGCTTGCTCTCACTGACATACGATACATACCTCAGGATCTATAGTTCTAGGTCGTTTTATCGCTAAATATTACCTCACCTCCTCATTTATTAGTTTATTGACCCTTGTAGTATGAATTCAATAGGGCCGCCAATCCTTACTCATATCACCTCCACATATTTGGAATGTACTCTTCATTCTACAGAGTATCACTGTCTTTTGAGAATACGTAGTGTTGTAAATGATAGTGACACAAACAATCAAAATCAAAATGCAAACAATGTGAATGTGGCAAGCCCTGATATATCAACTTTGAGTGCTATCCCTATACAATCCAAACAGATAAATACACGGAGACAAAATGAAAGCGATCGTTTGTTACCCAAATTATTCGATACCATACATACAAATGGTAGAAATAACAATGCAAATAACAAGAAGCAGCATCCTTCACATGAATTAATTAGAATCGCTCAATCTTTAGAGGTTCAGTTGAAGGAGCGTTTAAAGGATGCTTCAGATGGAGCGATTGCAAATAATAATAGTATGAATATGAATAATTTATCAGCAGCAAATATACAAGAAGAGTTTTTAGTAAGATCAGAAGCAATAATGTGTGAGCTTCTCTCAGCTGTGCAGCAACAGCTACGGAAAGAGAAATCACAAAGTAGTATTAGTGGTGGAACTGATAGAAACAATAGTAGAAAACGCAAAGTATCATCAGGGCAATCTGCATCTTCATTATCTCCTCCGCCATTGAAGTACTATTCTTCCCTTACTCGTCAGTTGAGTGTGCTTCAATCAATGCCAACTGTTACCGATGTAACTCTTCATAAACAATCATCTGCTAATAGTAGTAGTTCTGGGGATGAAAACAACACACCTGCTGATCTCACATCTCTATCAGTAACATGTCTTGATGATCAGAAGCGTAGTCATACATGGCACGCTGAGCTATACCCAAGCATTGTTCTTACAATGGATATGCCATCTGAATTTGTACTCGAAGATAAGAATATTCGTCTTGAGAAATGGTGGGAGGATGGTACCAATACTGCTTCGAACAATACTGAAACACTACCAACAATACAACATCATTTTGAACAAGCACTCATCAAGTATCAACCTCTATTCAATGAGCTGGATGATTTAGATGCACACCTGTGGATATTAGAACCTTCGTTACCCGCACGAAGATGTAGTGTTGAACGGAGGATTGCTTTATGGGAAGGAGGAGCAAGTATGGTGATTGTATTAGACCCAGAGAATGCTAGAGGTGTGCCTGTTATGACACGATTTCTTGGAGTGACAAAGGCGACTATGTTAGCTGCAGCCAATGCAAGTGGAGATAACAATAGAGATTTTGTTGACTGGAGAACTTCATTTGCTGAATTTGTTGCTGAAGACAATAAACAAGAAGATTCAAAGAAAAAGTCACAAGGCAAAAGTGAAGACAAACCCGCAAACACAAAACGATGGTCTGAAGAACGGAGTATTCGTGAGAATCTTGAACTATGGTTTGGCTCACCGCTTCCTTCCCCGTTAGCTCCTTCAACCGACAAGAGTGACTTCTTGGTCGAGTGTGGAATATGTTATACACACCGCTTACCTACGGAAGAGGGAAGCGCGGAAGACGGTCCACTTCCTGAAGCAAAATGTAGCAACCCCAGTTGCAATAGGCACTATCACGAATCATGTTTATTTGAATGGTTACATTCGCTGCCAACAGCAAAGATCAGTTTTGATCGGCTTTACGGTAGTTGTCCTTACTGTACTGAGACCCTGGGTGTTCTTCTCAATAATAAAAGGTAGCTAAAGAAGTGTTAAAGTAAACCTATAGCTTGACTATCCTAATTTTATATTCATCTACTTATGTTGTATTGATGTTCCGTGTTGTCTATTCTGAAATGTATAAAGATCCGTCCTTCGTTGATTCTTAAAATTCAGTATGCCATATCCCATGTCATCTCACTAACCTCATCATCTTGTGGAGGAGGATTACTGTAGCCTTGAAACTCTGGTAAGTCACCTAACTCATCCTCGTACTCTCCACCTTCCTCAATCATCTCATCAATAGCATAATCTTCTACTTGCTGATCATTCCCAGTTCTGCTATCATATAGATTGGATTGATTGAAGCTAGAATTTACATTGTAAGGACCACCTCTTCTGCTATCATACAGTCTTTGATCCTCTGAGTTGAAACTGGAATGTACATTACGATCTCTCGCGCCACTTCTACTACTTCTGTACAATCTTGAATCGGATTGATTAAAACTCGCTTGTACATGATTACTACGATCAGGTGAACGACCAGTTCCACTGCTTCGCAGTCTTTGATTAGATTGATTGAAATTGGAATACATATTGTGATGATCTTGAGAACCTACCCTACTATCATGTAGTCTTTGATCATCTGAATTGAAACTGGAGTGGACGTTACTATCTCGAGAGCCAACCCTCCTATGCATTCTTGAATCAGATTGATTAAAACTTGATTGCATATTTCGATGACGCTCGGCTGCTGAGGAAGGACCGGTCCTACTACTTTGTAACCTGTTGCTGTTGTTTACATTTCTCTTAGAAGCTTCGAGGCTACCTGATTGGGTTGACCAATCATAATTGCTGGAACGATTATAATCCGGCACCTTATTCTCTGGTGGCTTTTTGGCATTTGGTATTATTGTACCATCTTCGTCCAACATCCATGATGGTAAACTATCTTCTTCGCCATGGGTATAATCAGTTTGAGGTGCAGTTGTGAAGTTGCTAATTGCTAAAATCATACTGATAAAGTAGGCTACAAATGAACCTATACTCAGGTAGCCACCCATACCAATCTTACAGGATTTAGATCCGGAGAACTGCTCCGATATATTACTATACCAGTATTCTTCAGATGTACAGATATCTGTTCCCAAGAATAAACCAAATTTAGCGCCTATAATAATATAATATGAGAAGGAGAGAGGAGGGGAGAGTTGAGGGGGGGAAGTGAGATAAACAATACTTCAAGATATGGACTAACTCGAAATGATGTCTTACATTCACTCAGAAATGCAGTTATGGTTGTGTATGATATAATATCCACAAGATGTGGTTCTTTTTTGCATAAATTGTATAAGATTGATAACTAAAAGAAGATACGAGAGACGAGATTCGTCGGTCAGAGAATGTGTAATAATTATCAATTGCAATAAACTGAACGACTTACCAATGCAATAGATCCAAAGGCAACGCCCACTAATGCCAATATCCTCGCTATAGTCCAATTAATATCACCATTCATTAATAAACTTGTATATGTCATATCCCCCTCGGAGAATAAACCAATCTGACGTGATTCTGAATATGATAAACATCTACCGCCCGGAGCAGAGTAAGCCCATAATCCAAACGCTAATGTATCATCAAAGTAACGTTGTGGTGTGAAGCCAAGATCAACTATTATATACCTACAATCGAGTGATGATACTATTGATAAACCTAGGGCTACTGTTATTAGTAGTGCAAGTATTCTCGGATGCCAGCCTAATATTATTTTTCCACAACAACAACTTTTGTTTGGAGATTTGTTAAGATTGTTTGTGAACTTCATATCAGATATTGCAATGAATTTTGATGATAGCCATATTGTCAATATACTTTCATTGCATAGGTATTCTCCTCACTACGATACATAGGTGGTTGTTGTCAGTCGAACTTTGACATTGATTTGAAAGTACGAGAGTACGAGTTACAAAGATGGGGGGCTCATTCTATCTTGTGTCGTTATGACTTGTGAAAGATATGCTTGTATCCTTTTATGAGAGTACAGAGTACGGTATGTACATTGCATTTAGCATGTTGTTGTTGCAAGCTACCTAGCACTGCTGCAATAAGAGGCAATAAGAATGTTTGATTGTAGGTATAGCATAGTAATATCAGTGCCTTTGTTGCTGTTGCTGGTAGCAGTTAGTATCGATGGATTCGGCGTCCAATCTTTCACAAAAATTCATCACAAACTTCGTGTATCTTCACTTTCAGCTTCTTCAACAACAATTGAAGTTGACAGTAGCAAGTATCTAGATGAAAAGCAGGTATTGGATATTTATAATATTTTTCATCTTTTTTGTCTGTGTATATGATACTTATTATATCCCTTACCCATTACTTATTGCAAACACTAAACGAATACAATACATATTATACTGCAGCTCGACTTTTGCAAATCATATCTTAATGAACATCACAAAGCTGATGTTCTACTACCCTTTGTCCGTGCTTTCTCGGAGTTGGGTACCACCGCTATACAGAAGAATATGTGGAGAGGAGGTGCATTTACAATTGATGATGCCGAAGTTAGTGATATCACATCTGAGTCGATATTCATAAAGGCGACAATCAAAGATGATGGCAAAGAGAAACAGGAAACTGTCGAAATCAAATTAGATAGTGATACAGTCTCTGGAATGGCTAAAACATATCCTACTCTACCACAGATTGATCCACTGAAGATAAACAATGTAGAACTTCCTATTGATAACTTCTGTCGAAGGATGATTAGATTATGCAATATAGTAGAAGCATATGAAGCAACGGGGAAGATGATTCAAATGGGGGTACAGCTTGGAGGCAAGGGCGTTGGTAAATTGAAAGATGATATGTTTCTAAATCAAGTTCCACACAGTAAGTACCTTTCTAGAATGAACTTGTTTTGTAAAATGCCTCAGTAGAGCCCACACATATACGAGATGTCAATTGAATGATGATGGGTGTCATATATAATACGACACGGGCAAAGATTGAAATATATCGGCACTTTTATTCACTTTTTCTAGAGAGGTCCTATCTTCAATGATAGAAAGAGTAGCCCAGTGAAAAAGCGATACATAACTTATTTCGAAGCAGAGCTGACCTATTTATAATCTTTCTTAACTTGTAGACAGGTATGTTCGACAGTATTTCTATGAGATGGCATCAGATGCAGCTCTTGAGGCTGCCATCCTTTGCTCCAATAAGGAAATTTCAAATCGAATGAAGATGACAGTAATGTTCCCGGAGATGAACCCTCAAATGGACTCATATCGTATCGGTACCCTGCTGGAACTAGCTAGAAGCATAGCAATTAAACTGGCAGAGCAAAATCTTAGGGTCAGAGTATGTGTACAGGAAAGTCCGCGTCAGTGTTGTTTTACAGTGTGTTCAATATGAAGTCTTTGTGACTTGGCTATTCATCTGACATTTATCTGCCTTTTTGATTGCCCTTGCATAACATATGCACTAACACATGTTATAATCGCCCCTCTTTCATCCTCACAACCCGTGATAACGCGCATCTTCCAGGGAAGTATGGGCGTTGGGATCTTTACTGGTGTTCCGAAACAACTCAATGGTGTGCATACAATACTACAAAGAATGGATTGGGAGTCAGGTGAAGGCGAGCAGAATGAAGGCATGGTTGGTGACTATATCAATTTCGGTCATGTTGGAAAGGATCATGTAGTTGACGGCGAGAAGCAAGATGATGTGTTCATTCTTATATGTCCTCAAAATATGATTGGACTTGAATCTTCCATTATACAAAATCTAGAAGAGATGGTAGAAGCCGCGGGTGATAGACCGGTCATACTCGTCAATCCAGATTTGGAAGATAAGGTATCGGCACAAGGCCAACAATCTGTGAGGGGTAGACAGCAACGCTTGGACTTTACAAACTCTTTTAAAGACGTCTTTCAATTTCAGAATTCCTATATGAGTGGAACAAGTTACTTTCCCATACTTGGCTCGGTAGTAAAGTTAGGACCGCTAGAACCTTGGGTTGCTCATCAACGAAGAGATTTGGTTAATGGCGGTGAGGTCTACCTTCCAATATACTCATCAGAAACAAAACCAGAAAGTGAGGTCCTTATGAAGTGCTTTTCTAAGTAACTTAAAGTTGCTTCGCTGTGATAATCATACGGATTTATGGAGCTGCAAATGATAATGAACTTGCGTGAAGGATCATCAGCCTCGGACCATATCAATGTGAGGAAAGAGATGACAAAGACAGAGTTCCTGTATTAGTGAGAGAAGAGGCTAACACAACGCTAATGACTATATCAAAACTAATACTTATATGTGCACAAGAGACACAAGGTATAGCATATGTTCAAAGCTTATTTTATTTACACTCAAAATTGCAGTACAGTATTTGCAAACAACAAACAATCCACCAAGTAGAAATAGTGTTACTAGTTGGATATCATCCATCACTAGCCACCTAAGGTGTCCATATATCTTATGTACAATAGCTTAAGCATCATATTGGAAGGTTGTTATGCGAGAGCACCACTCCTTGGAGAATGAAGAGTTTACTTCAGAGAGATATGCTAACGCTGAAGGATCGTTGATGCCTTCAACTCTCTGTATCTTCTGTTCATATAAGACTCTTTTGATTAGACTCTTCCTTCGGTCGATGATATACTTCATGACCTCGCTAGATATCAAGTGTTCTATACCTCTAATAACTTCCTTCCCTTTGACGTCGACGGTTGCAAGTGGAGCATTATGAGATGCACTACTTGCAATGTGCTTCATAACCTTGGCAGTTCTCGTCTTTCGAAGTGCACAAGATGTGAGATGAGCATTCTTCTTAAACTTGATAATGTCATCTCGTGAGTACCATGCATTACAACGATCTTGAGCAGTCTTCTCCTCGGTGAGTACTAGTGATGAGAGATCACTAAAGCATACTCGGATTAAATCTTGGTTGTGTCTGCATTGGAATATGATGTTTCCAATCAAACGCACATTTACAATGGCAGCATGTTGATCTTGTTCACTAAGTTCCATTTCACGAGCCTTCTTACCCTGATTCTTTGCTAACGTCATATCTAATATCCTTCCCAGGTCCTCACAACAACTCTTGATGATGGTCGTCTCTCGTCCTAGTACTGACCTTGCATCTGCAATGAAGCACTGTGGCTTGTTTCCTTGATTTTGAAACCCATTGAGGTATGATCCAGCATGCCGTCCAAGAGATTGTGCAAGTATATCGACCAAGTCAACAATAATACGAGATGTGCAGTTCAATTCACCATCATATATTGCAACGGATAGATCTTGCTTGAGTTCATTCTCTCGTATTCTAATCTCCTCAGCCTCATTTGCAAGTGAAAGTAATACCGGAACTGCAGTCCTAGAATCTCGAGCTGCTACCGCCTGTGGATCTGCCCTCCCCCACAGTGGATGCGGCCTGGATGATATAGTTATCCCAGCCGACTTGGCAGCTATACTCAGTCTTCGACGACCGAATCCACCAGTTTCTCCTGTGGAGGTTAGAGCCGAGTGATAATCATCCACTGCCTGACGGATACATGATACTAACACAACTTGTTCGGGTGTCACAGTCTTTGATTTCATATATGTACCACCTGCCGATTGAAGCATCTTGGGTAACAAGCCACGAGATGCGAGCCGTTCCAATATTAATGAGATCCATTCAGTGGCAGAGTCGGAAAGATTATCATCAGCCGTTGTCGATGATGACTTAAACTGTGGTCGAGATGGTTCACTGCGCTCCTTATCACGTTTTGCTTGCATTAATACTGCCTTGGTGGGTAATATATTCCTCAGTAATGCATTCAACAAGGTACCGTCTGAGGCGATTTCAAATCCTGCATCCATTGGTGTTATCGGCTTGTTATTATCGTCATCCTCGTCGTCGTCGCCAATCACGGTTGAAACCTTCCGCTGTGGCGACGACAAGTGTATGTTCTGTTGCTGCTTGGCAATTTCTCGACGTCGTCGTTTCATTTCATCATCTAGTTCCAATAATGACTCTCGTGCTTCCAAGCTTGTTAATAGATTGTGTAATGCCGCTGACACCGCAGCCAACTCCTCGCGATCCTCGCCGGATGATTGATCATCGCCATGACGTTTACCTTTACCATTATTAACCACCGCTGCTGTTGCCGGTTGAACTTTTGCTGTAACTGATATCAAATCAGACCAGAATATAATTTCATCATCACTCTTGCTATTACTACGCTTTGGACCTTGATGACCATCTACCCGTTGAGCTTGTTCCCTCGAACCAAAGATAGAAGTAGCCAACCGTCGTTCCTTCAAGTCAGGATTGGGAGAGAATGGTATATCTTTCAATACCAACTCGGCAGCTAATGGATTATCTGTCACGAGGTTACATAACATACGAGCTGCTAATATACGAACAGTTCGTTTATCACGTTCAATACTTGCAAATAATGCAGGGTCGTTAATCTCCTCTTCTAATATATGACATTGATGTGATTGAGTGTTGTAGTTGGTATCATTGATAATTTCAACTAGTGGTATTTGTAATCCATAATGATGTCGTGCCATTCCTTCTTCTCCTCCTTCATTATAACTGTTATATGAATTTGCACTCCGAGTACTTGCCGTAAGTGAGGGTAGTGAATGTGACCGTTGAGTATAGGTAAATCCTTTAACTGCCGCTTCTTGTAATTCCTGTCGGTATCGTCTATCAACTCGATATATATCCACACCGTCTTGTGTTACATCATTTGCAGACGGTGTTTCTGATTCATTATTATTATCCCCCGATGATCGGGGAGGTGCCAAACATGACATGGCAAATCGTAATGCTCGTTTCGTTTCAGTAGTACGTGATTTAAGTTCATTTAATGATATCTCCTTCCCCTCCTCCATATTTCCACTACCACTGCAACAACGCTTTGAATATAAAGTCAAAACAGCAGTTAATGGTCGTAAATGTGTCATAAACATATTCCTAACCACAGTTAAACCACTATCCATATCCTTAAAGTCGTTTTTGGCACGTTTACATGATTTACTTAATGAACTCCAATCAGTCGAGCTAACAATAACATTATCATTATCAATTGTATTATCTGGAAAATTGGATACTATTGTAACATCATCTCTTTCACTGATATCTATCATACCAGTAATTTCTAGTTCATCATCTTCATTGTTTGTGTTTGTATTGTCAAAGTTGACTAATAATGACCGATCACTACGATCAGGCGCCATTAACACACGTTGTTCTTCATATGTCATTTGTGAGATTGGTTTACCACCCACTATACTTGATCTTCTATTCTTATTATTATTAGAATCTCCTCCGGATATACTACTCATTTTAGTAGATTGTTCATGACTACCTTCAGTTAATGTTGATAATAAGCTCTGTTGTAAATTTGGATTTGATTTATTTCGGCGTATTAATCCTTCTTCTTGTTGATCTTCCCAATTGGCATTCTGTTTATTGCTATTATCACGTGCCATTGTCATTTCAGCAACCATTTCAGCTAATGTACCATCATTACTACTAGCCACTAAGCTTGCATAATCAGTGGGTAATACACCATTATATGATTTAGAACCACTTAATGAGTTACTTTCATGTAAACTCCGGATAACACTTGATGCTAATGAGCGTGATGTGGTTAAGCTACCTGATAAACTATTATTCATCACTCCAACCTTGCCAGTAGTACTAAGGATGCTATTACTAATACCAGGAGGGGAGGCAGTAGATGAGTGTGGATCTTGCACAATTTTACCCCCCTCATGTTCGTGGGGGTATAATTCGTCAATCTCGTCGAACAGTTCTATCTGTTCTTCATGGAATACAACACTTGATGAAATGTCTGTATTGGTGGTATTATTAGTATTTGTTGCTTGCTGTTGTGAGGAGGATAGTTGTGTAGTGCTGGGTTCAATATTGTTACCATCATTCGATGTTGCTAATTCATTGATTAACAGTTCGGTATCCTCTTCATGAAATACAACCGATGATGATATTTGTGGTGCACTACTTGTTGCTATTGATCTTGTACTACGCTTCTGTTGTTGCTTCTGCTGTGGTTGTGTGTCATTCAATGGTACTGAAGTTATATTATTGTTGGTTGTAGTTATTGTATCTTGCTGTGATTGAGTTTGATCAGATGATGTTGTTGTTGATGGAGCTGCATGGCCACGGCGACGGCCACGACGGCCAACGACAATCTTCTGTGGTACAAATTCTTCTTGTGATGGGTTCATTCTTCTTTATATTTTATGATCTCTTATCATCTCATATTGTTCGGGTTACCTACAAGGCAATTGTTTGGATACCACGGTTATTGCGGTATCTTTGGGCTCAGCTTTGTTGGGCTCAACCTCTTCAGTAGATGATCTCTCATAGAGATCATAACTTGTAAACATTGTGTTGTGAACAACGTTATCCTTGC
>Ga0214481_101114_pt1 | contig 11659 bp, 10 predicted proteins | sample M1_20Mar14CPVII9_4_FD_165057 | JGI IMG/M metagenome (GOLD analysis project Ga0214481, IMG submission 165057) | Marine eukaryotic communities from Monterey Bay, California, United States - M1_20Mar14CPVII9sort6BwellG10 | ecosystem: Environmental > Aquatic > Marine > Unclassified | place: USA...
TAGTAGTAGTAGTATGCCAAAGAATAGAAATCTATCCGAAAAAGACAGTGACCAAGACAAGACCCATGGTTCCATCGGTACACCTTACAAGAAAGATGAGATTTCATATGCGATGTGTGTACCACCGAGGAACCTTATTCATGCATACGCTCAGGGTATGATGCAGTCTTTTGAAGCTGAGGTAACATTTTGCCATGTAGACGAACTAAGCTCAAAGGACAAGCAGTTTCTTTCTCATGTTCCCAACTCAAGGATTGTGGATCTGAAGGACTATATACCGAAGGGTAACGATTTGAAGTTCTATCAATCATATCCTTGCAAAATATTATGCACACTTGCAAGTAACAAACGCTTGGTAATTGTTATGGATAATGATCAATTACCGCTTATGTCACCAATATCAATGGTCAATGAAAATGTGGAGCAATTCCAAAAGACTGGTTGGTATCTCGGCCATGATACACAAAACAAACAACATACGATCCCAGCTTTAATTAAATCACAGAACTTTTCAGACTGGGTATCCGAAGCATATGGAAGCAAAACATATTTCAACTTTATAACAAGAGTGAAGAGCTCGGCAATGGGTAGAATCAATTCGGGCTTCGCTGAGTCAAGTCTATTCATTATTGATAAGGAGCTGAAGGCTGGGACGATACGCGTACTACAAGATATACACAACGACATTGACGTAGCCAAGATGATTTATAAGGCACAGTATCACGATGGAGATAAAGACGTGTTTTGGATGGCATGTTTCCTCACGGAGGAAGACTGTTCGTTGAACCCTTGGTCGATGGGAACTTTGGGGCGAGCCGTAGAGGGAAAATACTGTGAACCGATTGGATATGGCGTAACACATTTCCACCCATATGAATCTCAATTGCAGCATCCCCGTTTAATCTCAATACAAGGATGGATTGTAAGGTTAGGAGTAGACAGCAAGGACTTTGACAAATACTACCATCATGCTCCCCCTCCTCGTAATAGAGAATTGGAGAGCGATGAATTGAGTCGTAACACTACTTGGACGTTCTCAGAGCCATTGCTCTTTGAGGAGCAAGTGGAGCGGATTGAAAAGAGGGAATACAAATCAAAGTTAAGTTCTCTGCAAAAGGTAATGGACCCAGAGTACGAACACCGTGGTATAAAACTCTTTTATGACGTCTCGAAAAGGCGAAATACATTTGCCAACCAGGGTAGAGAGATACTAGAACCTACCTAATGAGAGTTCATAAGAAGACAGATAAGAAAATGGATAAAAAGAGAGTATAGATCCAACAGACAACAGTGGTACGTTTCTATGGTACAATCATCGAGCCTAATGTATCTCTAACGGTGGTAAGCATCCTTACTAGTGCACATCTTATTATACTTTTTTTAGAAGGATACCAAAAGATACCAACTCAACATAAAACTGCCATCAACGCAGCATCATTGCAGCATCACTGCCAAGGGAATCAATGGCCTAATACTAACTGCCTCAAGTAGGATGTTGAGAATAACTACTATATTGCATAAAGACCACTGCCAAAGTTATCAATGGCCTAATCATACTGCCTTTATGCAAGTTGATTACAACCAATAAGTACTGCAAATCATGCATTTGATCTTCTCTCATCATGTCAATCAAAGTTATAATACTCTCAACATGAAGAGGTAGTTGAGTATTATTCACAAGGATTGCCAGTCGTTAGAATTAGAAGAACAGTCAGTATCAATAATATGGGTAGTTATGTATCACAGCAAAAGGGCAGTTCGAACAATCATAATGATGTCAAAGTTGCATTACGTCTATTGCAATCCAATCCATATCATACCAATCACAATCGGAAGGGTGATAGTCGAGCACTCGGGATACAGCCTCGTCGACTCAATAGTGGGATATCATGGCTGTTTGTTTTCTCTTTTCTGACCCTTCTCACACTACGCGTCAATATGATACAACTGCCATCATTGTATGAAAGATGGCAAGTGCCTGCTATTTACATTGGCTCTCCATCGCCGCCCAAACATCAACAACAACATGCAGCGGATAGTACTACTAATCGACCACGGATTGGTATTCTAGCAAGTTACATTGAAAGTAACATGTGGAGTCCAAGGGAAAGAGATATAAAACTCCAAGCTCTTATTGATCAGATTACCAACCGACAATGCTATGCACATCTTTGGAATTATGACTTTATCCTAAATCAAACACGTGAATTGTCAGGAAGCAATAGTAATAGTAGTAAGTGGTGGTTAGAGTATGGTGCATGGGATCGTATACCACACCTTCAGGCGGCCCTTCCTAAGTATGATTGGGTACTTTACGGTGATTTGGACTACATCATCAAAGATTATTCAAGACCGTTAGACTCTTTCATTAAGGAGTTCGAGATGTATGGAGTTAATAATGTACAAGTATTGATTCCAGTCGATGATAATGAAGCCGATGTTCCGAGATCATTCTCTTCTTTTGCAATCATGATAAAGAATGGTCCATTTGGTAAGAGACTACCCCTGGAGAATTGGAGAACATTTGCGGCAGGTTTATGTCCAAATGGAAACTTTGAATCAAAAACTAAATCATACGAATGGTACCACTGTGATCAGCCTGGTCTTTGGTATGCTCTGATGCAAACTCACAAGGATTTTTATCCAAACGATGCCCACCGTATAGCCCAGTGTAACGAGGATACTGGATATATACAAGACGATTATTGGTTAGGTTTTAGGGAATACTTCACAAAAGTTGGGTACAAAGTCGGCAACTATGGTGAGCATCTTAGTAGAGTGCCAAAGGATCAAGCAATCATTTGGTCAAAAAGTAGCAATCAATCAATGTCCGGTTTAGGAGTTAATCGTAATTGGTCCTTTGAGGATAAGTATCGAGAACATGCCTTTGCCTTTCACTGGAATAAACCAAGCTCCCAATGGGATCCTGATATGCAGCTAACACTAGCCGTGTGCAAAGAAATACATGGATGCTTTGCCAGAATGAACAATGAAACCTTAAAGATCGAATCGGGTTGTATGCCGACAGACATCGCAAACACAACCAACAGGCTGCACAAGGCTAGTGAGGCCGAGCTAGAAAAGACTTTAAACGATCTGAGGGGAATTATGGATCGGGAAGATATAGTTCAGGAAACCAACACCAGCAAGATCTCTATGCTGGACAAATCCGTGTTTTCTCCACTTTGGAGTAAGAGCCAGATACAAGGGGAAGGGGAAGAGATGGTATAAAGGTACGATTGTGGGAGTTCTAGATGATTCAACATATGATATAGACTATGATGATGGAGACAGTGACCGGGCTTTGCCAGTGAAGTTTATCAGACGGATGAGAAAGAAGTAGTACACTGTCCTTTATTTACTATCATGATAATTGTGATGTATCGTAGGCTTAAAGTAATCAAAGTAAATCAACATATATCTCCCCAGTTTTACTATGTTTAAGCTTATAATTCGATAACATTACATATTCCCCTGATTAATTCTTCCCCTTCGACCAATAAAAACCAATTAATGTGCCCCGCCTGATAACAAATCAATGTGAGTTCCCGTCGTGTTCATTTGGATGATATCCAGACTTTGATATTCCTCAAGACACTGTTTTAGTTGTTGATCAGTAAACCCCTTCCTCAAGACCATAGCTTCGACAAGCTTGAGCTCAATCCGTGACGATCTGGATGATGTCGAATAGTCTCGGATAATGTTAAAGATTCGAGAGGTGACATCCTCTCCACCCCATTTACGTTTGGTCGAGCCTGGTTCACCTCCACTTCCTCCCATATCATGGTCTGTCAAGCTTGATTTACTCATGTGAGTCAATCTAGAATGGATGGACAGAACATATGATGGTTAGATAGGATTGTAAACAGCTCATACAACACCACAACAACAAGAACACTTACCGGATAGCCTCATCTACATCTTCACGAGCAACATAGTCCGAGAAACGAAGACGAGCAAGACCCTGACTTAATCTCAAAATAGATAGTAGCTGACGTGCTGTCATTACAGTCTGATCTCCATTCTTCGTCTGTTTGCCGGTAGGAGTTCCCTGTGACCGTAAACTGACATATGCCTCGACGATATAGGGAGCAACATCAGCTGGGACGACGGGCTGGTGCTTCCTTGCACGAGAAATGTACTCTCGTAACAAACCAGAAGTTACCAATGGAGCTGATTGGTCATTCTCTTCTTCTTGTTCCTTCTCGAGGCCAAACTCATCCTCTTCATCCTCATCCATGGGTATCGTGTCTGCACCCCCATCATTCTTCTTGGTATCCGTACCCTCATTTTGATGAACAAATGTTACATGCCTAGCCAAGGCCATATCCCTATCCACATCGGCAACATCCAATATTAAGAACATGAGATCAAATCGACTTAACAATGAGTTGGGCAAATTGACATTCTCGGACAAGGACTTTCGACGATTGTACCGTCCATAGAGAGGGTTAGCCGCGGCAAGAACGGCTGCACGAGCATTCAAGGTGGCTACAATACCAGCCTTGGCAACAGATACGGTCTGCTGTTCCATGACTTCATGGATGGCTGTACGATCAGCTTCATCCATTCTGTATGAGTGGGTGGAAAAGGTAGAGGTAAGAGATGTTAGCACACTGCTCATAAAAGACAAACATGAACACAAGATATGAACAAAGACTCACTTGTCAAACTCATCAATAGCACAAATACCCCGATCAGCCAATACCAACGCACCACCCTCCAACGCCAACTCTCCCGTAGCCGTATCCTTGGTAATTGCCGCCGTTAATCCCACACCACTACTACCCTTACCAGTAGTATAAACACCTCTAGGTGCAATACTAGCCACATGTTTTAACAATTGACTCTTCGCTACACCCGGATCACCCATTAAACAAATATTAACATCACCACGAATACGCATCCCATCGGGTAATTTACGTGTACACCCGCCAACCAATTGCAACAATAATGCACGTTTAATATCCTCATGTCCAAAAATTTCAGGTGCAATTGCCTGACTTAACATCCCAACGGGATCATCACCGTGTGCAATTTCATGTATCTGTTCATCCACTTTTGCCTTCTCTTCATCACTCAAGTGTGCATTACCAGATTCGTCATAACTCTTCTTATGCACGATAACATTCTGTGCTTCTAAAAATGTCGTGGCGACTAATCCAGCCTTCATGGCACGATATCCTGACTCGGCAATACGTTGGGGTAAGAATACACCATCAATTGTAACAACATCTCCCGGACTTGCCAAGCGAGTCAACTCTCCACGACAATGCACGCTCATACTCCGCGGTACATGTCCCATGGGTACTTGACTTGGCAATTCTTGTAATTTCAATTCTTGAAACTTAACAAACTTACTACCACGTGTTTGTAAATGTAATGTATCACCATTTTTCGATTGACGACGACATTCCTCACTAACACATAATCGCTGTGGTAAAAATTCACGTTTGTTGGAAACTACTTGATATATCTCACATCCACATGCGTCACATGTATAAGTGGCGACAGTACAGGCTGGCTTAACATCAGATGAACGTACAACCATACCCCTTAAAGTTACTAAATGCCCTAGAGCACGGGAACGTATCTGACGTAATGACACACCCTCCACATCCGGCGTGGTATCCAACTTTCCACTTGATGTATAATACGGTGATGTAGGTGTATCACGATATTGTTTATCAAACGGTGGATAAATACCTGGACGTTGGATTGGTAAGATACGTAATTCATACCGACGCATTAATAAAGGTGGTAAATCTTCTGTTGCTGATGTTATTCCACCTCCTTGTTGGTTGGTAGTGCCATCAGTATTTAATACAGCCTGATCATTCTCTAATCCACCACCACCCAATGGACCATTAATATCATCACCACCATTCGCTGCCGCTGCGGCGGCATGTTGTTCCTCACGATGTAACTCCTGTTGTGCACGTCGTTGTTCTAACAATATATCAATTGAATCACGCACCCCTCCATTTCCACCATTCCTTGTACCATTCCTTGAGTTGTTGGTAACAGACATGGTATCCAAAATAGAATCAATAACCTTACAAAATAATTCATGATAACGCATTGCATTTCCTGATGCACGTTGTGCTAATTCTGTTCCACGTGCGGCATCCCAATGAATAATTTCACTTAGAGGGATTTCAATTATATATGTACGACTATTATCTAATCCATCAATGTTACTGTAGGGTATACGATTTTTAATATTTTGGAGGTGTGTTGTAAAGCATGGTATACGTCGCATTAATTGTTTACCTTCTGCTGTTGGTTCTAGTAGTAAATCATCATCTTCTAAGTCAGAGTCAGTTTGATCAGATGCAGTGGCGGATGTTAGTATGGTATGTTCACGTAAAAACAAGGCGAAGAGTGATTCATCTTCATCGTAGGATGGGTAGTTGATGGTTGATGTTGCTGTGTCTGTTTCTGCTGCCATGATTATTTAATTACTTGGTTGGATGGTTAATTATCTATGTTTATTGAGTGATTGATGAGGGTATTGTAATGATATTACAGAGAACAATTGGGATATTATATTGAGGTTAAGGAGGCTATTGCAAAGACGGTGCACTTCAAATTCAAATTATGAGAGTATCTGGTTTCACTTAAATTGAAAAGACTCCCAATTAAATGGTATCACAGGATCAGCACCATTAAAGAGAGTACTTTAACACCCCTCTACGCCGTGCATATAGAATATAACCAATATGAAGCCATCTGTCCAAAGCCCCCTGAAGACTGATGGTATGGGATCTCCATTAGTTGATTACTCATAAAACTGAGGATACCCGAGTGAGTAAATAAAAATGACAGTGCAACAGCACTATCTCTAGTACAATATTGTATGCAATAACAAGATAGAGGTTGCATATAGACGACTCTTGGTGGCGAAGAGTTTGGACTGTTAAAAGAATTTCATATCCATTCGGTGTTAAGAAGGATCGATATTATACCACTGCACATATCCAAGAACAACAATAAGTTATACTATTATATTTTATACTTACTCATCAAGCAAGAACAATATGGATAATTCTACAGTGATGCCATCAGCCAACAAGAAACCCAAAGTTGATACTGCTGCCGCTGTGGATAATGATGAAAAGACTACCACTAAAACTGTTACACCTACAAATAATGAAGGAGATAAGAGTAAACCAACGATCTTGACATTCACCGCGGCACATGATAGATTTGCCCGCTTGCAACTCCTATCGACACATACGTTACATGATTTGGTATCTACTCTTTGCAAGTACACACCTGTGGGATATGAAGGGTCGGAAGGTCCCGACGATCACTTGTGGTATATAACATATAACGGATCAGAATATGAATCGTCAGATTTCGAATGTCAATCACCACTTCGTGCTAATCAAACTCGATTGTTAGATTTGTCATTGGAGAAGGGTAGTACATTGAAATTGACATATGATTATGGAAGCACAAGTCGTTATGAAATTACAGTAGTATCGGTTAATGAAGAGGTGAAGAGTGAGGATATCACATCCTTTCCCCGAAATCAAACCAAGTCTGCCATGCCAACCTCGTATCAGAAATATCAACCAGAGGATACCAACACCAACCTTGATTTGCAATTTCAGAATCTAAATGCTTGGATATTTGGCGAGAGGAGCAACGTGTTGGTTAATCTTTTTCAAGCTGGACGTAAAAAGAACTTTGGTTTCATGGATAACAGATTAACGATGTTGTATCTTCCGGTTAAACCAGACGATCTAGCCAATTGGCTTCAGTGTTTCAATGTTGGTAAGTTCTTGTGTGCTTTTAGTGTATGTGATGTGTCATTTATTTTGTATAGTTGTATCCCATTAACCCTATCACATCATACATATATCTCATGTTCATATATATCTTGTGTCCATATCACACTATCATAACTTGTGCACATGTTTCTTGTGTCCATAATTTATGTTGAACAACATACCTAGCCGCGAGTATCAAGCCGGTTGGAATGGAGACAGAAGGGTACCCCTACAACTCTTGGCAATCAGTTGTACCCCTTCCTCGATCAAAGCTAACACCTCAGCTGAGTAATAAACATAAAACGCACGAACAACGTGGATTCTGTGATGCTCCAATTGTTGATGCGTTATCTCCCACTGTCAACTTGGACAAGATGTTTCCAAAGATTGCAGCATTAGCGGGGTTGAGAAAGGATAAGAAAGTCCCAAAAGGATGGATTAATTTTACTAAACGCGGTGATCAGTGCAGTCTTGCTATTTGTAAAGGAAATGCCGGCGAAACAAGAAAGTCAAATGCTCCGCAGGGAACGGCATTTCATGGCAAGGATCAGCATACTCCAGTCGAGGAGCCATTGTTTCAATTATCTGGTGGTCTTGATATTCAGAGTTTACATGGTTTGTTTTGTGTAGTTGAGGGATTGCTAATGACTTTGTGAAATGATGAAAGAAAAAGATGCACATATCATTCTGTTGACTGATCTAGCACTGTATGTATGTTATATGTACATAATTAACAATTAAGATCGACTTGTATTTGTCCAACCTATCACCGTTACATCTCAGGTATTGTTTGTATAAGGAGATATAGAGTTGAATCTCCTAACACGGTCAAAGTATACAGACTCAAGAGCTCTATCTCTTTGATCACTCTTCACTTCCTCCTTGTATGCCTGATAATCACGCAAAGCCGTCGTATATTGTTCTTTAGTTGCAAAACCACGCATGTAATCTCGACGTATATTATCCAAAGCATCTTTGTCTCCAGTTCCTGCTGCGATTATCCAATGTTTCATCGCCCTTTCCAAATTGTTTGACTTTGCTTCAAGAAGACCGAGGTTAAACCTTGCTTTATTATCCCCTCCTAATATAGCCGCTTGTTGCCAATGATGTAAAGCCTTCTTATAATCAACTCGAGCATATATCCCATCAGTATAAACACTTGCAATGTTTACATGAGCATTAGAAGAACCAAGCTCAGCCCCACGGTACATTAACTCTAATGCTTTTTCTGTATCTTGTGGTAAACCCCAAATACCGAGTAGGTAGTTACCCCCCAACGTTGCAAATGCAATGGCATCACCAATTTCCATTCGTTTGTGACATTGTTCGACCTTTTCTTTATCTGAAATATGGCAGGGTTTCCTACAAAAAGGGCACAAAGTTTCTTTGCCTTTTGTTGATTGGTATGAAACGACACAGCCCATACAGATAGTTTTACCACAACAAGATTGGTACATACATTCTGTTAAGATCGGCAGCGTTTGTAAACAGATTGGGCACTCCTCCGCTGGCGGTGGCTTCTTAAATAAAGCTTCATCGAATAATTCAGCGGCTCGTTTTCTGCACTCATTCTTGTGCTGTTTACGGTGACTCTTTTGGCAGCTAGAATTGCAGTACTTGACTGACTTGCAAGCTACACAGGTTTTCAGATCACCCTTACTCTCTTCGGCTTTTCCACAGTTTGCACACCGACTACGACCAAAAAGTGGAAGATGTTGTTATTTGGTGTATCGTTTATGTTTGTAGTATTGTTATTTTCATTAGTGGTAGTACAGGCGGTGGTAATACCAGTACGCCCCTCGGCAATAGAATCATTATTATTAGTGCTTGATGAATTGATGTTTACCTGGCGTAGATGTTGCAATGCCCCAGATAGGCCCGCATCATCCGGTGCACCCTCTCTTTTACAACAAGGTGCACCGTCAGAATTTTGCTCATATGATGTGTTCATTTTTTGCTATCGTCACTGTATGCTGAATAATGATGTTATAAGCCGCTGTAGTAGTTATTATTATTAAGATATATCTATTTGTTGCGTCTATTGGTTGCTTTATAATAGAATAAACACTGATACTTATTACTTGTTTGATCGACACTAGCAATAAGAGCTCCCAGTTACTTCACAGACTCCCAATTATATCTTGGTCAAGGATACCTGGTAGTAATCGTGCAAGAGAATGAAAGACGGGTTTGGCTGTCTACTCCTAGGTAATAACGTCATAATTTGTCTAATTGATAGTATACATCATCTACAGTATATCACACAACATCAGCACCAATATGCAATCAGTAATAGACGAGAACGAAAAAATACTAGCTTGTGCAAAACGAACGTATGATATGATCTCGGAGGCAATGAAGTCATCATCTTCGTCTTCGTCATTGGCCACAAAGAGAACTAAGATTGATACCAACGCCACTGTATTAAAGAATGATATTGATAATGAGTCTACGGCTACTACTTCCTCTATTGTCACTCCTACGAATGCAGGAAGGAATAAGAAACATCTAACTCGACCGAGGATCTTGACATTTACTGCGGCTCATGATAGATTTGCCCGCTTACAGCTCTTATCGACACATACGTTATATGATTTGGTATCAACTCTTTGCAAATATACTTCTATTGGATACGAAGGAGCTGATGGACCAGATGATCATCTGTGGTACATTACATACAACGGGCTTGAGTATGAATCGTCAGATATCGAATGCCAATCACCTCTTCGTGCTAATCGGACAAGGTTGGTTGATTTGTCATTGGAGAAGGGTAGTACATTGAAGCTGACGTACGACTATGGAACTACTAGCCAATATGATATTACACTCGTCTCGGTCGATGAAGACTTGAGCAGTCAAGATATTACATCCTTCCCGAGAAATCGACCAAGATCTGTCATGCCGGCATCGTACGAGAAATACGAGCCAGAGGATACTCATACTACTCCTTCCAACCTTGATGAACGATTCCAGAATCTCAATACTTGGATCTTTGACAAGGGTAGTAATGTGTCTGTTAATCTCTTCCAAGGTGGCCGGAAGAAGAACTTTGGTCATATGGATAACCAGTTTACAATGTTGTATCTTCCTGTCAAGCCCGATGACCTTGCGAATTGGCTTAATTGTTTCAATGTTGGTAAGTTCAGTTCAAGTGTATGGCAGCTTGTTTCATATATGATACATAAATCTCATATTCATATTTACAGCCGCAAGTATCAAGCCAGCAGGTATCGAGACGGATGGATATGAACACTACACTTGGCAGTCAGTGGTACCTCTTCCTCGTTCAAAGTTAACAACGCAGCTCAGTAATAAGTACAAGAGTAATGAACGACGTGGTTTCTGTGATGCTCCGATTGTAGAGGAATACTCGTACTATAAGGGTGAGGAGGATGCTCCTACTATCGACTTGGAGAAGGTGTTCCCCAAGATTGCAGCTTTGGCAGGTATAACGAAGGATAAGAATGTACCCAAAGGATGGATATGCTTCACAAATCGTGGTGATCAATGCAGTCTTGCTATTTGCAAAGGTATTACCGCAGAGCCAAAGAAGTCCAAAGCTCCCAAGGGATTAGCATTTGAAGGGAAGAATCAGCATACCCCAGTCGAGGATCCATTGTTTCAGATATCGGGCAATCTTGATATTCATGGGTTACATGATTTGTTTTGTGTAGTCGAAGGTTTGCTCATGACTTTGTGATATGAAAGAGAGCTTGAATACGAGGTAGAGGTTATATATGTTTCACAGAAAATCAGTATCAGATCGGAATAGTAAAACAAGATAAATTTCACATGTTATATAACTTACTGAGCTTCCGGTTGTTTTGTATGACTATATCCAATCCACCCTCGCCAGAATTAAAATCCGTCGTAACAGATCC
>Ga0214481_101117_pt1 | contig 11632 bp, 8 predicted proteins | sample M1_20Mar14CPVII9_4_FD_165057 | JGI IMG/M metagenome (GOLD analysis project Ga0214481, IMG submission 165057) | Marine eukaryotic communities from Monterey Bay, California, United States - M1_20Mar14CPVII9sort6BwellG10 | ecosystem: Environmental > Aquatic > Marine > Unclassified | place: USA...
TGGTAGTGGTGGTGACTTTGATGCTGATGACGAGGAGAGTATCCGTAAATTTGCCAATCTTGCTAAGGCACGTAATCTGGGATGCTGGAATCATCCAAGTTTCAAAATACCACTTGACGAAGATGATGATGCCTCCAAGACATATCACTTTCTCGAGTATTCTGGCACTCGTCAACTTGCAGAAGATATCGAGCGTGTCCGTATCCTCTTTGGTGATCAAAAGCTTTCAGTGTATGGTATCTCATATGGTACCACAGTCATGGGGACATATACCTCCATCTTCCCTGATAATGTCAATCTCATGGTACTGGATGGTAGCGCACCACCAAACTATGATATTCTTCAGGCTAGTGAGGATTATGCAAGGTCTGCCAATCAAAGGATTGACTACTTCATTGCTTCGTGTGAGTTTGGGAGTGACCAGTGTGGTGTCAAGGATATGCGAGCTTGTATTAACAAGCTGAATAATATCCTTCGGGACAATCAAATCCGAGATTACATTCAAAACAAGTATGATGCTCCCGTATACATATTCATGTTATTTATCATCCAAAATCTATTTGGGCATTACGAGTTGGCACCAGGTATCTGCAGTGCTGCTCAAGAGAATGACTTAGAGAAGCTAGAAGAGTTGTTGGATGAGTTACTTGAAAGTCCAACTACTGAGTTGAAAAGTAGTTTCATTCAAGATATGCCGGAGGAGGATAGTGAATCCAAGCCTACAACGTACGAAAACCCAGACTGGCCAATTCTAGGATATCCGGAGCTAAGCTCAGGTGTTACAGGTATTGTGAACGGCCAAGATTATTCCTTTGGAGCGTATGATGAGGACTTGTTTGTGAGGTGAGCGGCTAATGCAGTGTTCTTGTTTCTTGTTTTTGAATGTGCTAAGCTTGTGCTATTCTCTACTATTTAGGTTCGTTCAAGATATCAATAAGAAGTACCCAGGTGCAGGAACACAAGGACCAACTAAGATTGCTGCACTTTGGTACAGAAATGGCTACTATCTGCCAACTAACAGCCCATGTGAGTACTTCTACTTTTTCTTCACTGCTTTGTCTTGTACTTATGATTGCTAACACGTTTCTCTAACCTTCTCAAACTTTAGTATCCCCAATGGGAAATCCCAATCAGAAGGGTATCATTGCTGGACAGATTTATGACTATGCTACAGCGTAAGTGTCTTTTCGTATTGGCATTGGTGTGTCTTGTCGTACTTCAATCCAACAAACCTTATATTCATCCTGTCATCTATCTACTCAAACAGATACATCTGGACTCAGGTATGTGTATCATCTTCTATGTATGCTATGCAAATGACAAATCAAGAATCAAGGCTCATCATCACCCTTATTTTACTTTACATTCACAGAGAATGCGAGAGAACTTCCCTTCTGCAGACCTCTTGACCTCACGTTCGGTGAATCATGGCATGGGTTCTAACATGAAGGATGGAAAGTGGGATAGGCATTCCAAAGATCCTGTCTGTAATGGTTTGATTCATGATTACTTTAGGGATGGAGTAGTAGGTTTCGTCGATGGACATGTATGTGAGAGCGATCCTGTTGGAGACAGTTGCACAATTAAAGATATTGTCGATGGTGGCCGTGGTGACGCATGTAACCCTCCTCCTGAGTCCTCAAGTTCCTCGTCAAGCTCAGATCTTCCTCCACCTCCCGTGTCTACTATGTAAATCTTTTACACCTTCTCTATACCCTCAGCTCATAATGCTGAGGGTTGGGGGTGCTTGTTATGTGATGTAAGTAAGTCCTAGTATCATCGATTGATTGTGTAACCCGATCCATCTGGAGATAAAAAGTGATCCAGATCGTTGATATGTCTAAGGGGTTTTACTAAATTAAACATAACTTGATGGATGGAAGAACTACTAATAAGGTATTACCCGAGCAGCTCTGTTGCTAAACTTTCAGAGACAGTACTTATCAGTCGTCATCTACACTGAATCATTCTCTTCGTCTTCTTCTAGATCGAATATATTCAAGTAGGTCGACTTATCAAAAGTGATCACTCCACCCGTTCCACGTGAGCCGCATAGGTTTACTTGTGACTGCTGATGAACTTGATCATTCCTTCGATGAGTACAGATATGTCTCCTTTTGGGGTTAATACAGTGCCGGTCACCAATATCTTCGTCATCTGATATAGTCAAGAAGGTACACTCTTCTTCGTTGGGAGGGGTGGCAGGAATGACAATCTCGTTCTTCATTACATTCCTCTTGGACTTGAACTTTTGGAATGTGATATCATTATACTGGAACAGCCATAGCTCCTCTCTTACTTCTTGTGACAAAGTATCAATATACTTGATGACAAATCCAAGAGATTGTCGTCCTTCCTTTACCTTGGACTCTGTCAAGTCTGGAGAAAGTGAACTGTTACCATCATCGCCATAGAAAGCAATGTTGGTTACTTCATATCCTTCGGGAATCATCACTTCGGAATGTAAGTAGAATCCATTCTCTTGTCCAAAACTTGCAGATCCAGGAATTGCAATGAGCTCAACTTGGTTGGGACCGAGTGATCGTGCTAGTAGTGTCCAATAAGGACATTCTGCTATGGTTTCATCTCCTTCTTCTTCTTGGGATGTTTTGGGTAGAAAGCCACTTGATTCACCTCGTTGAGCTCTATAAGAAGAGGGGGCGACGGCATTAGAACCAGCGCCTATTCTTGTGTGAATAGACATGATCGTATGCTGTGCTTCAAATGATATATCTGTAGAAAAGGTGGATGTAAATGAATGTATTGTTGAGACATATACGTTAATGATAGAGAATGTAACCAATTCAACTTACCGGTTGCACTTAGAGACTGAGCGAACACATTGCGAGGCTTATCAAACAGAATGGTACTAATCTGCATCATCGTTTGCAAGGCTGACTTGATGCTACGAATAGGCTTGGTTCCATTGTTAGTAGTATGTAGTTCCTTCTCGGTTGAACTCCCCATTACAAAGAAATCCTGTTTAACAAGTAGGAGAAAGGGCGGTACCAAGAGTTGGTCAGTGACATCTATAGGCAACTAGCTAATAAGACACAACAAAGAAGACTTACCGAAAGTGGAACCCCAAGAACACATTCCGTCAAGGTTTGATAACTCTTATCACTACCATCATTCAAGGCAAAAAGCATTGGATTCGAAAGGAATGCCGCAACACGCTGTACAACACCATTACTAACACGTCGTGATCGTGCATTCTTACGTTGGATACTATCCGTGGCTGTTCCCCACGCACGTACTTGAGATGCTGTACTACGTATCCATGACAATAGATCATGTAATCTCGTCCGTGCCTCGACGACATATCCCAAACATTTATCAAATGTTAGGAATAGTATTCGTGAGGCATTGTATAGACATAGTGCCGTATTGGCATCGATTAAACTTGCCGTACTACCTCTACTAGTACCACTAATTTGTTGAGCCTTTGCCAATCCATACAATTCCTCAGCCTCATACACAACGGCACGGATAGATGATAAGACATGAGACCGTAGAGAACCCTCCATTGCCGCAACACTTGCCTCAATACCACGTATCTCACGTTGGAGTAGTTGATCATGCATCTGTGCACGGGTAAAGAATTGGTCTAAGGCACTTGATGTATTACTTGATGCTGAAGATCGGCCCGATAGGATGAATCGTAGAAATTCCAATCGGATTGAATCTGCTGAACTTCCACCTTCACCACCTCCTCCGGCATTGTCAAGTGAATACTTGGCAAGTAATTGCAACAACCCCTTAAACTTGTTGTCTAACGGACGTAATGCCGACTTCCATGATGTTAATGCCGATTGTATCCCCTTCTGCACATCCCATAAATGTGTAAATATAGACTTGTACGATGCCGATAATACCTGTAATTCAAATCGTTTCTGTGGTAACAGTTTTGTATTGAATAACTTTGCCTTCATTGATTTGCCACCATTCTTTGGACTACTACGCATCTTCTTGGGTGAAGTTGATACTATTGATGTTGCCTGTTTGGTAACGGCAAGTAATGTACTTAGGTCCGGTGAACAAACCAAGTCTATACCGCCGCCCCCACCGGATATTGATGAACAACCTTCTAATCCATGGGGAATACTCAAGATACGATATTGTCCTTGTAAGTACCAATGTATCTCCTCGGGTGTGGCTACACAAAGTACATTCAAATGTGCCATTGATGAGAAGAGGTTCATACTACTACTACTTCCACTAGAAGTGCCACCGGAGGGTGGCTTACTCGATGATGGCAGAAAGTAGTCACCCCGATCAATTAATTGAGATGAATACTTCCAAGTTTCTCGTACCTCTTCTTCATTACCATCATCTTTATTCACATTCTTCTGTTGTTGTATTGGCAATAATCGATTCCATACCATACCAATAACAGCAGTTGATTGTAATGAATTCTTAACATCAATCTTGAGATTTGGACGTCTGTTATTACTTCCACCGGGTGACTTTGATCGACGTGATTGCTTGGTACCTGATCCACCACCCGACGATGTCCCACCGCCACCTTCACGTGCCGCACGCATCGATCTTGTAACTCGAGGACTAATACTTGGTTTCTTCTTCTTTTTAGAAGAGTCTTCATTCGCAGTAGCAGCTGCTCCTCCTCCGAATCCAGCAGGGCCTGCAAAACTAGCAGTGGGTGAAAGTAACGATGGCTTATTCATATAATTCGGCGGCGGTGGACGTATGATATGCATAAGTGCTGAATCATTACCATCCGCCGCTGTACCACTTCCAACACCTCCATCATGATGATGTTGGACGCTACTGGATGATGCCTCGGCGGCAGCATCGGGTTCAACAGTGTGTAGTAATACGCCACCATCTACTAGGCCAATTGCTACATACCGTCCATTTGGTGACCAACATACTAAATTTAAGATATAGAAAAGATTAGTGGCACGTTCTATATGCAATCATTCACAGCATAACATATGCAACAAAACTTTCAATTTAAATCCATAGACCAACTTTTAATAACCAAACGATTCATATAAGTATAAGACTTACCTGAAGTAGCACCCTTAATCAAACCCTCCTCCTCAACATCCATATCATCATCATCAACCTGCTGTTTCTTTTCAGTAGTACAATCTCGTTCAATATCTTCAACACATAATCCACCACCTTCTCTATCCACCAAACTATTACTGCTACTACCTCCAATTTTAGGACCACTAGTTAATTCATCAATCTTTAAAGATAATAAACTATTCCATGATATAATACGATGTACAGTAATACATTCGGCAATGGTATTATTAAATTTGGAATAGATGTTATTATCACTTTCTATACCACTTGAATGTGTATTAGCAGCTGCAGCTGTAGAGGAGGATGAGCTACTTCCGATAACTAGTAAATCCATAGAAGGACATAGTTTGTAACATGGAAAGGTTGTTGCTGATCTATATTTACGTGATTGGATTTGTGTAAAGTTATTTGTATTATTTGGTGTAGTATCAGTTGTAGTATTGACTTCTTGGTCCATTGTTTCATCCATCATTATGTAATTATATCGTTAATAATATTGATAATTTTTGTTGCCAATGAATGTTAAAGTTAATAGTACCGTGTTGCAAAACAGTGGCTCGTTCCAATTAGAATATAAAGCGTCGTCTATATTATATGCAGTAAAAAGACGGTTATTAGATGATATAACAAGTGATAAATGGATATATGTCAGTTGTTTGCACTGATAGAGTTTTTATGTCACTAGCCCCGCTACGCGGGCTAGCCCTCCGGGGGCACCTGCGGTGGGCTTCTTTGTGACCGAAGGTCACACTTTATAGCCCGCTTCGCGGGCTGGCCCTCCATTTTATAAGGACGACAGCAAGAGCTAAACGGATATTAACAACATCTCCTGACGTCTTTGCTATATCACATAACGAACCGCTGCCAACTGTTGATAAGTACTACTGCATCATAATAGATTATCATCATCAAAAACGATGATCATGAACATGAATCAGCATCATCGACGATTACGCTTAAATGCATGGAATGTATACATTAAAAGAAGATCGATAGAGATATTCGATAGAGAAAATGATTTTACCGATATCAATGAGTTCAAGGAGTATATCAATGTACACAAACCATTCGATAAGATGAGGCGGCATAAGAAGAAAAAAATTAAAAATGAGAATACTTACTACGTAGATCCTGAGACGGAAACACAAAAGAAAGTAGAAACATTTGAACATTTCAGATTGATGGTTCTACAAGGTTGGAATAATATGACGGAGGACGACAAGGCTATGTATAGGAGTATTGCATTAGAGATGAACAAAAAATCTAAAGAGGAGGTAGATGATTGTTTATTGAACAAACGATGTAAAGATGAGGTAGATAGACGCTTCAAAGCAGATCTATTAGTATTACAATACCAGGCCCAACAGTTACAAAAGGGTATAGATGCAATGATATCAACACAAAATGGATTGGCTTATTCTAATATTTAGTAAAATCAACTTAACATTTATTCAAACTTATTTTATTTGCAGTACCTACAGCCCATGGCCACGAAGTCTACTTGCAACTATTTAAGTACCTCTTGATATACTACATTCTTCATATAGTAGCATTTCGAATCAAGTCCCAAATCTTTAAACTGATCTTGCTCGGCCCATACGCATACATTGCGAGGATTACCGCATCTTGAGAATGCCACATAAATCTGCCCGTGAGTCCAGACATCTCTTGGTAGTAGTATGCCGCACTTCTCAACAGACTGGCCTTGAGAGCGGTGGAATGTAACCGCAAATGCAGACTTGATTGGAAACTGAAGCCGCGTCATAGTCAACGGTTGATCATCTGGATTATATCTCATGCTTATTCTGGGTAGCTGAAGTATATCATCTTCATTACCATTGGCATCCAACTTCTCAAGCTCCAGCCTATGCTTATAAATCTCTTTAACAATATACCTCGTGCCATTACAATGTCCAGCCTTTACATTAAAGTTCCGTAGTAGAATTACTGGAGCTCCAACCTTGAGATGAAGTTCATGCTCAGACATACCAGATGGGTTTAGGAGGTTCAAATAATCAACAGGATACTCAAGTCTTTGGTCATCATTATCAACTGTATCAACACTCTTGAAAGTATGCAGCTCTCCCGGCAGCTTCTGAACCATCTCGATGTTGGTTTCGTTGACGATTGTATTATCAGCAGCCAGTATCATTCGAGACTTGAGGTACTGCTTGTTTCCAACGTTATCACGAAGATCGCCATATACATCATCCATTACATCTTCTGAACTATCTCTTGTCATTTGATGTGGTATTTTAACAACACCATCGTGTTTCTTTGACTCTGAGATCGAGGCTTTGCCATCTCCCAGCTTGAGTAGCCACTTTTCAAACTCTTTAAGATCAGTATGAAAGTCGGTATCATCTGGATTCTCTTGGGTATACTTTTGTACTCTCATGTTCTCAGTCAGACGAAGTATCTCGACATCATCATCCCATAGATCATTTGAGCTTTTGAGGCACTTATTAACAACAGCTGCACGATTTCCCCTCTCCACAACTGGCAACATCTGACGAAAGTCTCCACTCACGAGTATAAGTTTGCCTCCGAACTTTTCATCATGATTACCTGTTAGTCCTCGAAGAGTACGATCCAAACACTCAAAGCTTAACTTGTTCATCATTGGACCCTCATCGATGATTCCCAAGTCCATATCTCTCAAAAACTTAGCCAAGTTACTCTGAACAGGTACATAGCAAGTCGTGCCTTCATTGAATATTTTGCATGGTATCTTGAACATACCGTTTGATGTACGACCCTCGTGAAGAAGTGTTGCGGCTATTCCTGAGAAGGCAGTTGAGGCAACATTACCATCATTCCTACGAATATCGCCTGCCAATACATTCAAAGTAAACGTCTTGCCAGTTCCACCGGGTGCATCTAAAAATACGAGTCCGCCTTCGTTGTTTTCGAGTCTCTCCTTGATTCTATTGTACACATGGCGCTGACCAGTATTCAACTTGTCAATGTTCTCGAGATAAAACTGGCGTGCCTTCTCCTTGATGATCATAGCTTCTCTTCTATTGTCAAGATAGGCTTGGTAGAACTCGTCTCGCTCGAAATCTGGGTGAGGCAAGCCATAGTTTCCAGCTGACTTCTCTTGAGATTTGAAACGCTTGTGAATGTCACACAAACTTGCATTGGCAGCTATCATGTCAATATCCCACTCTTCACTATTGAAGTCCGATACTTGGTCAGGCTCAAAATGTGGCACTACCCTGCCTCGAAAGGCTTCTTCAAACCTTCGATTGTAATCATCTCTCATACTATCTTTGTATTTGTCATATAATGTGAGCGGATCACCGACTTGATTCTGTGTCAAGATGTCAACAAAAAAGGCACGGAGCTGGTACATACTGGTTGTTGTATGCACTGCTTCATCCATTGCATCGTACCAATGCAGATCATCTTTTGTTAGATGCCTTTTGATACAAGCATCCAAGAATGTGTTACACACAGTACCATCATCTAGAGTCTTGAGATGCTCAAAGCTCGTCGCACCTTTAATCCTGTTGAGTAGTAGTCGAAGGTGAAACCGCTCGACATTTGAGGGGTGAGCTTGGTGCATCCTACCAATTACAAAACCCCTTTTTCTGGGCTTCCATTCCTTCTCCGTTGCATTCCATGTGAACTTCTCCGGCATTTGATGGTAGTAGAGCTCCTCGGCACCATACTTCTTCTCACGACACATCCTAAAGTACTCTGTCAACTCCGTCCTAGCACAGTCGACGGCAATCTCTTCGGCTTCTGCCCTGTCAGTATAAGCATCTGGTGTAAAGTAAACTTTCTGTCCTCCTGGTACATGGACCTTTAGTGCATGAACACTTGGAGATCGGCCAGTGATAGGATACTTGAGCAATCTCCAACAGGCTTCAACTGAGCTGACATACCGCTTACTTTCATAGTCTTTGATCTCATCTCTGGCTTGGGTCACTTGTGACTCGCCAGTTGTATTTGTGGCATTCTCAACTGTAACATTGGCTTGGTCGGAGCCTTTCATTATATACTTGAAGACATACTTGAGACTTCTCACCGAATGTACATACTCAACATTGATATGGCAATCATATTTCTTGATCAACCACGGCGAGTGAGGTACTACATCGGCATTTGTTATCTTGGTTCTGATTTGGTTGATATATTTGTAGAAGAAGTTACCGCCATCTTCGGGAGATCTACGACGATAGCGTGGGTAGTTATCTTCGTCGAGTGTTGTCTCAGTCTGGTGTGTCTTTGGAAATCCACTCTTGCACATTTTGTTCATATTATCACAACAACTGAAACCTCGTGCTTTACACTTCGGCCCGTGAATCATGCTCTTTGTGACTCGATCATATATCGGATCTTCTTTGTCGGGTATCTCGGCACTGATGATACGATCAATATTCTCGATGGTCAAATGATGCTTATCCTCAAACCAAAAGAGGATATGTGCATGAGGAAAGCCTCGCTTTTGAAACTCAATAGAGTACACATGCGCTTTAACCTTTCCAAAGACATGCCTATCTTTGAAATCTTTCATCAACTCATCCAACTTCAACTTGAACACTCGGCAACATATGTCAGGCCGATGGAGAGCATCTTGATCCGGCTTGAGTTGAGCCTTAATCTCTTCCCAATCCGGATTACAAGTCATAGTAACAAATAGATGAGGTTTACCAAATCTACGGCATATTGCCATAGCGTCTTGATATTGTCGGTTCATATATCTATCACTGCCTGTATGAGTTGCTGGAAGTATAGTTGGCGTGCCAATTTTCTCAAGGTCGACATGATGAGAGTCATCCCCTTTGTACACGGCGTCTTGAACACTTTTATACGTATCAGCTCGAATCTCTTTCTGGTGGAATCGAAAAAATCGGAGACGTTCACCCTCTACCTTTGCCCACTGATCTACTATGTACTGCTCGCCGAGTCTCTTGGCAAGGTGGATGGGGTTTGTCACTATATTGCCGTGGATATCTTTGCGTACCATCAACATATAGGATACCCAAGCAGCCATTTTAAGAGCGTTGTTAACCTTTTTCAAGTCAAAGTTCCACCCATCTTGACCTCTAAAGTGAGTTAGTATAGCAACGAAATTGTGAGGCAATGTGACACATAAAGACATTCGCAGGCATCGGACTCAACACATTGACATAAACTTACTTGTTGAACAACAAAGGATAGCAAGTAGGGTCATATGATCGATGGTCATCTCTGATAAATACGACGCCCTCATCTTCATCGGCTGGTTGCTTGAGATTGAATACAACACATCGTTGATGATCAGCTGTAGCATTATTCGGAAATAAGATGGAAACTTCATTCACAGTAGGCTTGTTTAGACGGCCTATATGTATGCCACTTCTTGTTTTCATGTGTTCACTCTCTGGTTTCTCTGATACATGCATCATTATCTTCAAGTCATCGACACCATCTGGATGATACTTCTCGATATAATCTTTCACAGCATAGCAATCGTTGATATAAGTATTGCCAGCTTCTTCGAGAGCCTTGTGGAGCTTGGTAAATATACGCTTGGCAAGCTCTCTTTCACTTGGATGTTTGAAGTCCGTAAAGTTGTTGAGTCTATGGTCGGCGGCCTCATCAGGCTGGTAGAAGTATGTCTGCATAAACTTAGGCTTTACACCGTCTCTTGGTAACATAGGCCCAATTCTACGATGCAACTGTCCTTGAATTCGTACGGCATTTACCAAACCTTTCTCTCTACTCTTACCCCATCCCTTACCATGTTTCTTGTCTGTTGCTACAGAAGACATAGCCATGCCATTATTAAACATCCTTGAATGTGTTCGGAAGAATTTCGCTTCTTTAGTATTAGAAGTAAGAAGCTCTTTGATGTATGGATGTAGCCCAAAATCATATTGAATGGGTATGTGTACCTTGTTTTCGTGGCAGCAAAGTTGTCCAAGATGCGGCTTGTCTCCCTTCCCTTGGTTCTCAGCTTTGAAACCTATTGCCCTGCAATATATGCATCGTATATGATCCATCGGTCCCAAGTGTAACTTTTCGACTTCACGATGATCTTGTTTTAATGCACAGCCTATATCTACATCAGCTTCATTTGCACGTGTCCTACTCTTGTGAGCTCGAGCATAACACTTTCTTATCTTATTCTTCACAATACCGACCAATTCATCCATGATAGTATCACCTACCATCACACCGCAATCTTTCAAGGCTTGCACGATAACATTCCTTGGAACTCTTGACGAAGTATACAGCGGGCTTTCATACAGTTGCTGTGATACATGTGTCATCTCTCCCTCGTAGTAGTTTGAATTGCTGGAAGGTTCATTATCGCATTCTACTTCCGAAGAAGACACGGATGATTCTTCCATTTCAAGACGACAATTGCCAAAACCAAGCAACTCGCATGTTGCTGGGCGGTTCATACTCTGTAAGTGTCGCATCTTGTTGATATTTGCTTCTTCGGTAGGAGTGATCCAACAATTGCATATCTCACATTTCATGCTATTTTCTTGAGTATTTTGAGTTGTATCTTCTTCGTCTTGAGATGACATAGATGTATCTTCTTGAGTGTATTGAGTTGACTCTTCTTTGTCTTGAGATG
>Ga0214481_101123_pt1 | contig 11583 bp, 7 predicted proteins | sample M1_20Mar14CPVII9_4_FD_165057 | JGI IMG/M metagenome (GOLD analysis project Ga0214481, IMG submission 165057) | Marine eukaryotic communities from Monterey Bay, California, United States - M1_20Mar14CPVII9sort6BwellG10 | ecosystem: Environmental > Aquatic > Marine > Unclassified | place: USA...
CAGACGTGTCTCATCAAGGGCTTCTTCCTTGGTCGCATGTGCCGTGTGGCCCTCTTGCCATAGAAATTCGGCAGTACGCAAAAACAGGCGAACGCGCATTTCCCACCGAACGACAGCGATAAACGTGGTGGAGAGAAAAAATGGTTCCACATTAAAAGAGGCGTGCCTATTCGATTGGAAGTTGGGCCGCGCGATATAAAAAATGACAGCTTGTTCGTGGGACGTCGTGATCAACCGAAATCATTCGGTATGCCTCGAACGGAATTTGTTGAACGGGTCAGCGAGATCCTTGCCGAAATGCAACAAGGGCTGTTTGACAAAGCACTCAAGCTTCGCGTGGACAATACGCAACAGATAAATTCCTTTGATGAGTTCAAGGCCTTCTTCACTCCCAAGAATGAAGGAAAGCCAGAAGTTCATGGTGGTTTTGCTGAATGCTATTTCGTCGACTGCCCTGAAACCGATGCAATGTTAGTTCCGCTCAAGGTCACTCCGCGATGTGCCCCTGTGGACCAAGACTCCGAACCGGGAGTTTGTATTTTTACAGGTAAGCCGACTCAGACACGCGGCATATTTGCAAAGTCATACTAATCGCGTCGGTTAAGAATGAGCTGTTCATCGTGGTTAAACGAACAGGGCATTGGTTTTTCTTATATTTTTTGAGCGGTTGGATAACTGTGGGTGAAATTGTAAAGCATAAACCAGTTCTGTTAATTGCCGCGGTGACTAGTCGCTATTTGGCAGCTCTGGATTGGACGATTGAAAAGACAAGTGAAGCCTGGGGAGAAGTCGTACTTCGGAGTCCAGTTTTCGACTTTACCGAAACCAGTTTTTATACTGAATCGATGGGGACTGACTTAAAAAAGCAGTTCATTGCATTCGACCGATTGCTCGCTCCATGCGATCTGCCTGCTACGAAACATCAATCCAATCAGTGGGAAGAGAGTTATTCAAAGTACGCGCAGACGGATGAGGTTCGTCCGCTCAATATTGACTCCGGTTATATTAGCGAAGCTAAATTAGTGCTGGCGACAACCAAGGATCGCGATCATCGCATCTACTTGTCGGATGGGATTTTTGCGGAGGTCACCCTGCACTTTCGGGCAAAACAATGGACGAGTAGTCGTTGGACTTACCCTGATTATCAGCGGGAAGATTTTCAAGAGTTTTTCACTAAGTGTCGAAATTTACTTCGTGAACGAATAAAGAAATTGCCTCGCTGAAATTGGCGGTGTGCACGTTTTTTTTCCGGTTGCTGGCGTGAATAACTTGCTGTTATTGGTTCCGTGATGTCGAGCACGTTTCTGAGGGCTAAACTGAATCGTTGCCATTTACCCAGTCGGGACGTCCCTGTATCCTTGCCATGATGGTATCGGGTGCGCCTGACGGGTCACGCGTTTTAATTTCATCCATGATTTCCTTTGGCGCAGTTTGCTCTGCGAGCGTAGATTCTATGAAATTTGCTTGGATTGCGGGACGTTTTTTACTAGCCGGACTCGGCTTGCTGTTTGCTTTTGTTTCAATTGGGAGCAAGCAACCTGATGCCGGTTTGTTTGCCAGCAAATCTGCAAATCGCTTAGATGCTAGCGAAAACTCATCCACTGACGATAAGACGGCTGAGGATTTGGTGAAGGACTGGGATAAGCCCAAGTTCGTGCTTTTCATTTCTGGTCGTCAGCACGGTTACATTGAACCTTGTGGATGCATCACCCTCGCTCGGCAAAAAGGCGGACTGATGCGCCGGCATGCAGTCCAGAAAATGTTGCAGGCACGTGGTTGGGATGTGGTTTCAATCGACGCAGGAAACCAGGTCCGAAGGTTCGGGCAACAACCGTTAATTAAGATCCGAAAAACCTATGAAGCGTTATGCGATCAAATGGGTTATGAATTCATTGGCTTAGGTCCAGATGATTTAAAGTTACCAGCGATTGACCTAGCGCAAACCATTGCCAACGTCGATAACGGGGCAAGTCCTTTTACTTGTGCCAATGTTAACCTGCTGGGGATGACGAATGATCATTTAGTTGTCGAAAAGGGTGGCAAACGAATTGGGATTACGATGGTGCTTGGCGACGAGCATCTCGACTCGATCAAGCAGGAGCATGTTGAGACACAACTTGCCACGGCGGGTTTGAAAAAAGTGATTCCCAAAATTGCTGACTGCGATTTCAAAGTGCTGGTTGCTTTTGCGGATTTGGAGTCAAGTCGGAAGTTGGCCAATCAATTTCCTGAGTTTGATGTTCTGGTCACCGCTGGCGGTGCTGGTGATCCGACCTTGCGGCCAGAGATCGTTACTGCTGCCAATGGGCACAAGACGGCGATCGTTCAGGTTGGCGTCAAGGGAATGCATGTTGGATTGATTGGCTACTTTGAAAAAGATGGGAAATCCTTAATAGAGTATGAGCGGGTGGAGCTGACAGATCGATTCAAGGACTCTGATGACATTAAGACCGTGTTCAAGTCTTATCAGGATGAACTGAAAACGCTTTGGGAGACTGGCAATTTCAAGGACATTGTCGAGCGTGACCATCCCAGTGGAAATCAATTCGTGGGGTCGAGTGCCTGCGCTGACTGTCATGAGGAGGAATACGCCATTTGGGAAGATGGTGCCGAGGGAGATGGTGGGCCTCACGAAGAAGCAACGCGGGACTTAGCGCAGAACCCCAATGATGATCGCGTTTGGGTGCAGCGGCATTTTGATCCTGAGTGCGTGAGTTGTCATGTGACCGGATGGAATCCACAGAATTTTTATCCTTATAAGACTGGCTATTCGAAACTTGCGGACGAAGACCTTCACGGTAACGGCTGTGAAAATTGCCACGGTCCTGGGTCTGCCCACGTGGCGATGGAGGATTTGGTTGCCAAGGGGCAAGCGGTAGATCCGAATGAGCGGGTGCGTAAGATTCGAGAGATGTATCTCTCGGTCAGTGAAGCGAAGTTGAATTCTTGCAAAGAATGCCACGACCTTGATAACAGTCCTGATTTCCTCAAAGAGGGAGCGTTCGCCGACTATTGGTCACAAGTTCAGCATGGACGCACGGCGATGGATAAGATTAATGGTTTATTGAAGTCAGTATCGAAGGGGAAACGCCCCGTTGAAGAACTTGGCTTAATCGAGGATTGGACCGCTGATCTTGCAGATCAAGCTCCAGACAAGGTTGCTGAGGTTGAAGCGATGCTGAACGCCCTTAGTAAAAACCCGGACAACGCATCGGAGATTGTGAATCAAACGCTCAACCGGCTTGGTAAGTAAGAAGTGCGTCCGGTCTTGGTGGACTGGAGCGAGTGTTGGGGTGAGTGTTGGGGTGAGATAACCGACGGATTAAGATCAAAACTTGACGACTTGTCGGGGGCGGCCTAACCTGAGTGTTGACGATTCCTAAACACTGAGGTCGCAATGAACCGAGAACAAGTTGATTATAACCCGTCTAAGAAAATATCCCGCCGGGATTTTGTGCAACATTCATCTGCTGCACTGATGGCCTCCTCCGCTCTTGCTGGCGGTGCATTGAACTGTGCGGGAGTCGCCAATGCTTCAACGGATCTGCCAGAGGCATCACTGGAGGGTCGCATCTATAAGACTTTGAAGATCGGGATGGTCAAAGTTCCAGGATCGTTAACCGAAAAATTTGCCGCCGCCAAAGAAGCTGGTTTTGCCGGAATTGAGATGAATTCGCCGGGCATGGATGTGGCCGCGACTCGACTCGCAAGCAAAGAGTCAGGCTTGCCTGTAGACGGGACAGTTTGCTCAACTCATTGGAATAAGACCCACACAAGTGCTGATAAGAAAGTACGGGCGGAGGCTCTCAAGGATTTGCAAACAGCAATTCGCGATACGCATGCGGTAGGGGGTAACACTGCGTTACTGGTTGTTGGTCACGGGAAAGACGGCCCCGAAAGCGAAATTTGGCCGAGAGCGGTTGAGAATATCTCGAAGGCGTTGCCGTTGTGTGCAGAGCTGGGAGTTTATATTGCGATCGAGAATGTATGGAACCATTTTTTATATGATCACGGTGGTGATCATCTTCAGACGGCTGATAAATTTGTCAAGTTCGTCGATGATTTGAACTCTCCCTGGGTAGGAATGCAGTTCGATATTGGAAACCATTGGAAATATGGCAGCATGGGGGACTGGATTCGCACCTTGGGAAAGCGTGTTGTCAAATTAGACCTCAAAGGCTATTCGCGAGCCAAAAATAATTGGGTCAAAGAGATAGGAACCGGCGATATTGATTGGGCGGATGTACGTAAAGCTTTGATAGAGATCGACTATTATGGTTGGGCCGCCGCAGAGGTCGGTGGTGGTGATTTAGGGCGTTTGAAGCAAATATCAGCCAATATGGACCGTGTTTTCGGGCTTTCTGCTAAATAACGTAGGATATATTGGGTTTCCCGTGTGTTTTTCGAAACTTGATGGAAAGCAGGCGGGTACCTAATCACTCGAAGAATATTTGAATTGCCATTCAGCGTTTTAGAGTTGAGCAACTAAACTGGAGCACTGAAAATAAATCGCGTACCGATGGAGCGTTCTAAGATAGACTCGCTCCAACGGCATTTTTTCTTTGGTTGCCGGCACGACTAAAGAGTGTGGAAGAAGTAGATGTTCCAGCTCATTGCCCTTTGTTATTTCTAATGCCAGACTCCAAACTCCCAACAACTTCACAACCAGTCGAACTGACGGGGCGACAACTGGGTGATTACCAGTTGCTGCGGCGGTTGGGGCGTGGTGGAATGGCGGACGTTTATTTGGCTAAACAGGGTTCGCTTCGGCGAAACATAGCCCTCAAAATATTGAAGCCGGACCTTGCAAAAGACGTTTCCTACGTCAAGCGATTTCAGAGAGAAGCCCAGGCTGCTGCCAATCTCGTGCAGGCCAATATCGTACAAATCTACGAAGTTGGTGAGTTGCAGGGGTTTCACTTCATTGCTCAAGAGTACGTGCAGGGAAGAAATCTCAAGCAATACCTTAATCGTTACGGCGCGGTAGAGCCGGTGATGGCAGTCAATGTCATTCGGCAATGTGCACTTGCTTTGCAGAAAGCGGGCGAGCTAAGTGTCATTCATCGAGATATCAAGCCTGAAAACATCATGCTTTCGACGAAAGGCGAGGTGAAGATCACGGATTTTGGATTGGCACGAATCAACAACAGTGCATCCAAGCAGGCGTTGACCTCGGTTGGGATTACGATGGGGACGCCGCTTTACATGAGTCCCGAACAGGTCGAAGGAACGGCGATTGATCAGCGATCGGATATCTATTCACTGGGAGTGACGGCCTACCATATGCTTGCCGGGCATCCTCCATTTCAGGGTGACACCGCTTTGGTGATCGCGGTGCAGCATGTCAAGGATACTGCGGTTCCACTGAATGATTTGCGCCGGGATATACCGATCGAGCTCTGTCAGTTGATCGAAAAAATGATGGCGAAAAATCCATCGGACCGAGTCGATAGTGCGACTCAATTAATTAAGGATCTGAGACGCATCAAAATCGATCTCGATGAAGATTGGGAAATGATTGTTGAGAAGCTTGCAACTTCCGAGCAATACGCCATGGAGAGTTCGATTGGTTGGAGCCAAGCGAAGCTGGAGGCGACCCGCCAGTTACAAACGGTGATGAAGGGGAATTTAAGGCCGTGGTGGCGAAGTAGTGCAACTTTTTCGGGACTCTTCTTGTTGTGCATTTTGGGCATGGCCGGCGGCTGGTTGTTGGCAACTCAAACAGCTCCTCCAGCTCTACTGAATGTGGAACAGATTGTGCAAAGTGATGTTCCTAGAATGGAAACAGCGGAGCAGCAATACACAAAAGCGCAGATGGCAAGTGATCGTTATGAAAAACCACTTCAAGAAAAATATTGGCTTGCAGTGGAGCAGAATTTCCCCATTTCGGAAGCGCCCGCCAATGCAAAGAATAAGCGAATCTTAATTGTTCGTCGCTCGAAGGAGCGGCTGGCTGAATTTTATATGAAGGCCAGCCAGTGGGACAAAGCGTTTGCTATTTTTAACGAATTTGTCCAGTACGATGAGCTGCTTGGAAAAGAATATCGTGACATTGGCTATGCGGGGCAAGCGATTGTCTTTGACGAGATGTCAGTGGAGGGCTTTGAAGGTGGTGAAGAAGAGAGGGTGTCGAAAATCAGGACCGCAATTGGAAATGTTAAGACGACCTCATCTCTGAATAGCCTGATGAAATCTCTTTTTGAAAAGGTCAAAAAGAAAGTCGATCGGAGCTTCGAAAGTTTTGAAGGTTTAGATATCCCCAGTGAAAATCAAAACGAATCTTCCCGGTTTTTACAATTTTTTAGAGTAAGCCAATTGTCGTAGGTGCTTCAGAGGCGAGCTGGTGGGTAGGGTCGTTTTCTTCTCCAGTTGGCCTGCTGTAGTTACCTTGCTCGCTATGATCTGCTGACACAGTCAGCGGTGAGGCTTGAGAGCTTATCTAAGCACTTACCTAAGGGATTAGGCTCTAAAGTTCTGGTTGAACCACCACCAAATTCGGTAGCCGATCGAGCGATATCCGGTGGAAACACGAGCCTGCCCTCCAATGCCGATTTTGGGGGCAATGGTTGGTGATTCGATTGGAACACGTGCAAAATACTGGAGATCTTGATGCTGATAGCCGGCCACCATTTCAATAACCGGATCGGAGGCGTTACTGTTGTTGCCACCCATCGAGGGTTGCAGGGGATCGTAATCTTCTCGATTGATCGCGATGTCAGTCTCGCCGATCCATTCGATTTTGGAATGGTAGGTGTGCCCGGGATCTGAATACAGTTTTATTTTCGTTGCCTGATCTAGTTTTACAAATTTAACTTGGTGCTCGGTCAGGATAACGACGGCGTACCATTTTGAAAGATCGGCAATTTCACAAAAACGTTGTCCCCGCTGAGCCGAGACGTTGTTATGCTGCCCGTAAAGTAATGGACGCATATCATAGTCTTCGGTTTCTTCTGATTGCTGTCCTGAATGCTGATAAGGCGTAGCCAGAACCGTGCCGTTGATTTTGCTTTTAAGAGTCAGGCCAGTGGCACGTTCGGCGAGTTGGGCATGCACTTTTTTGAGCTTTGCGATATCGGCTAAAATAGACTTGGTGGGATCGTTCGGCGTCGGTTCGGTGAGATTGCGTTTGGCAATTTCTAATTTGAGAGCCGCCTCCTTCTCTTGAATCTTCCCCAACGCGGTGACCAATTGCATCTCGAGCTCTAAATTTCTGAGCTGTGCAAGGGTTTGCCCAGCCGTGACCGACTCTCCCGGACTGACCTCGAATGATTCCAAGAGGCCAGATTCTTTAACCCAGACGGTTTCTATTTCGCTGGGCATCACGATCAAATTGCAACGCAAAGTGTGAGGAAGTGGAATAAACAGGATTAATGCGAGCACGAAGCTTGCGATTCCTAGGACAACAAAAAATCTAACTTTTTTCACTTGATGCATTCGTCCAGGAACCGCCATGTATTTGTACAGTTTGTAGCCAGGCATTCCGAGCATGCCGACCATAGAAAATAGAGCTATCCCAACACCAATGGATTCGAGATGGTAAGGTTCCAGCATCTTCGTCAGGAAAATAATGATCGAAAGCATGATGAACCAGCGATAACAAAAGGCTGCCACGGTAAACATGGCAAAAGCCCAAGGTCGATTCGAGGGCATGAGTTGATCGTCGGGAATTTCTAATCCCAACCAATTGCGACCAAGAAGGGTTGTCAAAGCTTTTGTTGACTTCTGATTAAGATTCGGGATTTCGAGAAGGTCGCTCAGAATGTAGTATCCGTCAAAGCGAAGTAATGGGTTACCATTAAAGAGGATGGTGCTGATAGAACTGACGAGCATGACACGGAGGCAAACGTCTTGAACGAGTCCTGGTTGTACAAACCACCAGACAAAAGTCGCGATCGTGGCAAGAATGATTTCCACATACATGCCGGCAGCTCCGATCGCGGCGCGGTGCCACTTATTGGGCAGTCGCCAGCTGTCGGAAACATTGCAATAAAGGCATGGGGTGAGAACCAGCAGCATGAACCCAATTTCATGGCACTCTCCCCCTAAACGTTTGCAAGCGAGACCGTGTCCAAATTCGTGAAACATTTTTGTGACTGCGAGAACGATTCCGAATAAGTACCACTGTTTGGGGTCGAAAAAGGCTTCGAAACCGGGAAGTTTTGCCTGGAACAGACTCCAGTTCATCACGACGGAGAGCAACGCAATTGCCGCACAGAACAGGGTGACCCACATTGCGATTTTGGTAAAAATCCACCACGTGTACGGAAGCAGCCAATTGAGCAGCCGCTCGGGATCGAATCCCTTGTATCGAATCGCAAGCACATTGGAATAGGTGCCCACCCGTTCCATCATTTTATTCTTATTACCTCGCTTGAGGAGTTCAGCTCCCTGCCCAGGGACGCTCGAAGTCACAAGGCTATCCTGGTGGAATCGAGTTAATAATTGTTGGAGATCCTGGCGCGTAATCCGCTTGGGCGCAAATTTTTCGTGATATCCGTCTTGGAGTTCGTCGATAGATTTTTTGCCATCGAGTTCTCGAAGTAAATGAAACACGTGTGGAGGAAACTGGAAGTACTTCTGCCCAAGGGGTTCTTTGATGACCCAATACTCAACGCCCTGATAGGTCATCCGGTCATAGGTTAGGTCCGACCGCATTCTCATTTGAATGGGAGGGCTGCTCGGGGGCGGGGTATGCCTGGCCGGGGGATCGGAGGGAGGCGGGATGATCGACATCGCAACCTCTTAAAAGAATACTTTGGTTCGGAGGAAATCGTAAATCTGATAGAAGCATACAAATCCAAGAGATCGTGTTCCACAGCGAATTTTTGCGGTTGCACCAGCTCCACTGCGAAGCTCGTTTTGAAGGTCGGCGAGCTGGGAAGGTTCGATTTCCACGAATGCGCGAAATTCAGGAGCTCCTTCTGCCGTCGGGACTCCCCGATCATCAATTGCAAATTTTGCAAGTGTTCCGTTGAGATTAAGATTTGGATTGGTGCCAATTTTAAATTCGACATCGAGCAATTTGCTGGGATCTTTGGCGAATGCTTGATCTACGTAGGTCATTTTGTTTTGTGGGATTTTCAACTCAAGTTGCCATTGGCCTTCGAGGTCAACGACTTCGAGCAACGCTAGATTGGAAACCGCGGGGAAATCGGTGTACCTGCGCTTGAGACGAGGTGTGGTGACCGTACCGTCGATGGGGCTTAGAATCTCATGTTGGCTTCGTTTGTACTCCATCAATTCGAGTTTAGATGAAAGAGTTTTGCGTTGCTTTTTAAAGAGGTCGATCGCCATGCCAATTTCTGCGCTCTCGGTAGAGTCTTTGAGACCGCTGGCTAATTGTGAGTTGGCATTGTCAAGCTGGTGATCGATCGCTTCGATTTCATATTCAGCCGAGCTGATTTGCATTTCCAGATCTTGGTTCTCAAGCCGTAATAACGGTTGCCCCTTTTTGACCTTCGCTCGCTCATCAATCAGGATCTCACGAATAATGCCGTCGGTTTGCGCGTAAATTGTGTTCCGAGTCGACGGATGCATCACCCCGTCAATTTTCATTTTGAGTTCTTTGGGAAAGAACAACATCACGAGAATCAAAATCCCCAAGGCGGCTAAGCCTGTGTTGGTTTTAGCGCGATGATCGCGGAACAATACCTGCTGCAGCCAGCCTAAGCGTTGCCAGACTGGAAGCAGAAAGATCTCGCTGTGTTTTCTGGCGTTTTCCAAAGCAATTTCCGACTGACCGACGATTAGTTGAGTGTCGAACTCAATTTCATTTTCGGGAACGTCAGCGTCAAAGTACTCCAGAATGAGAACGCCAAGTTTCTGCGATACCTGTTGTTGGTGGCTCTTCATTTCGAGGTCTGGCAAGGCTGGAGGACGTGCCATGAGGGGGATGACGATCAGAGTCCGACTGTGGGATTCATCGAGGTAGTCATTGATTTTCTGAGCAACTTCAGGTGCGATTCCCTCCGTGCTGCCGGTGATCCAGAACGTCGCCTCAGCACTTACGCTGGCGGTAGCGACCGCCGACAGCAAACGCACGACGTTCGAACGATTGTCGAAGCGATCTTGGCTGCTGATTGCAGAGATCTTACATTTCGTTCCATTCCACTGCCCTACACTAACGCGATCGCAATTGAGAAGACGTCTAGCTTCGTTGGCAATCGCGTAGGCGGTATCGACTGAGTTGATCGAACGATGAGTTTCATTGATGAACTCTAGTCTATTTGACCAAGAGTCGCCTGAAATGGTTTTGACAGCCTGAGTTTGTTCTTGTTCCTGTTCTTCGTGCCAGCGCTGAAACAATTGGGATATCTGAGAAAGGAATCTTAGGTAACCTTCTTGTGCCTGAGGTGAAATATCACCCCGCTGCAGGAGCTCCAGCGTGCCACAGCATTTTTTCGTTCGGTTGTATACCGGAGAAAACAACATGAGAAATGAGTCGTCATTTTGGGTGGTGTTTTCGTCCTGAGGATGGGGTGGTTCTGTAAATGAATCAGACGTTAGGCCCATCGGCAGTTCTTTGGCGACCACTTCCATGACCGCGTTGCTATGCTGCGAATTCTCTTGTGAGAGAACGTCTTTGGCGCTTGCATTTGGATGCCGGCCGGTTTGGTTCGTCAATTGCGGGGTTTGGTTGCCGTTGACCTGCCAGAGTAACGCACCGTGAGCTCCAGTGATTTTGACAACGCGACTAAGTACCGTATCGCAAAATTGGTCGAAGTCTTTTTCCGTGCTGGCCATTTCATTCAACTGCTGAACCGTGCGGCGAACTTCGTCGCGAATGGCAGAAGGAGAAGGACTATTTTGTTGTTCGCCAGTGGACATGATTGATTTGATTTACCGTCGACGGAAAAATTGGAAGGCGTTAACTGATTGTAGGTCGCATTGATGGGGAGGGAATAGTGACGTGGCGGCAATGAACGATTTGGCAGGCTGGAGTCCGGGGCTGCGAAGAGTCAATGACGATGAAGGGTTAGTTTAAAGGACGCAATTTGGCACTGATTCACGATCCGCAGGCCAGTCAAAGTTGTTTTAATCAAAGTTGTCCAGTATTGGATCGAGCCCCATTTCCCTCTGTGACTTGGCCAACATCTTCTCATTATACATGAGTATGCGCCGAGAACGGTAATGTTGGTTCTCAACCTTTTGCTGCGCACGGTTAAAAAGTGAGATCCAATATGAACTTGTGCGGGTTCTGCCGGTCCTCCGGTACCTCTCGGCTGTTTGCTTACCAAATGCAGATTCCAGAATCTTATCTTCGGCTGCGATGTAGAGCTGGACTGAGCCTGGATCTCCTTGACGACCACAGCGTCCGAATAGCTGTTGATCAATCCGACTGGACTCGTGCATTTCGGTTCCAATCACATGCATGCCACCAAGTTTTAGGATTTGTTCGCGATTGTTTATATTTTCAGATTCTCCGCCAATTTTAATATCGGTACCTCGACCGGCCATGTTGGTGGCAACGGTGATTTTCCCCATCTCTCCTGCCGTTGCAATGATCTCCGCTTCGCGTTCAATTTCCCTGGCGTTGAGTACTTCATGTTGGATTTGGTTTTGTCTAAGCAGGTGGGACACTTG
>Ga0214481_101126_pt1 | contig 11533 bp, 14 predicted proteins | sample M1_20Mar14CPVII9_4_FD_165057 | JGI IMG/M metagenome (GOLD analysis project Ga0214481, IMG submission 165057) | Marine eukaryotic communities from Monterey Bay, California, United States - M1_20Mar14CPVII9sort6BwellG10 | ecosystem: Environmental > Aquatic > Marine > Unclassified | place: USA...
TCATCCCCTTCGATTGTAGAATCATCGGAGTCAGAAGAATCCTCATTCATCCTCCTCCGATGTGCAAATAACATCATCATCGTTATATTGCAGTCTTGAGTCCTTGCAATAGCCTACATGTTGATATCGCTACGGTGGTGGCAAGTTGCAATTACTCTACAACTTGTGTAACAAATGGGTTGATTTCCAAAAAGATACCACTATGGCGACCAGTTGGTGACCAGTTGCCAACCAGTTGGCTACCAGTTGGCAACTAGTCGCCAATTGTTTGGCAACTGGTAGCCAAATGGTATCTTTTCTCGCATCCGGTATCTTGCAGTAGATATTAGAAGTCTATGCTGCTTCTTATCTCAAGTCTCTCCCCTATCTACTGACAACTCAACTTTTATGAGTGGGGTGCGGGGTGGTATCCTCTCCCAAATCTTTGGCTGCAGTGCTCATTTCACTGTGGTAGTTGCCGTGTATTCATATGTCAAGTACGCTCCTATTTGCAGTTGTTATCATATCTAACTTCATATATACTTCATCGATATCTAGTGGTAGCGGTGGCGGCGGCTCTTTTGGTACCAGAAGCTATATAGATAGTGTGATGGCTGACCAAAAAACAACACATCAAGAGAAAAAATGGTTTCCTCTCGAGTCAAATCCTTCCTTACTAAATCAATACATATCCAAACTTGGCTTTGAAACATCATTACATGAATTTACGGATGTATTATCTACAGAACAGTGGGCACTTGATATGGTACCTCATCCAGTATCGGCAGTGGTAGTTCTTTTCCCAATGACATCTAAAGTTTCAGAGAAACGAAGAGAGTTGCATACAAAATCACTACATAGTTCAGATACATTAGAATTAGCAGATAGTGGTGTATGGTATATAAAACAACGTATATCAAATGCATGTGGGACAATTGCAACACTACATGCTTTGATGAATGTACCTAAAACAATAAGAGAGGCATGCATCTGCAAATCATCTTGGCTACATACATTTATGACTAATTGTCCACCATCATTATCTCCTGTTGACAAAGCTATACTATTAGAGAATGATACAACAATTGAAACATATCATGAAGATGCCACACATGAAGGACAAACGTCAAGACCTGATCTAGATGAAAATATAGACCTTCATTTCATATCATTTGTACACAACAATGGAAAGTTATACGAGTTAGATGGAAGAGTTGAGCATGGTCCAGTATGTCATGGAGATACTACACAACAAAATCTATTGAAAGATGCATGCCATATTGTTAAACAGTTGATGGAAGCGGATCCTAGTGAGCTAAGATTTACAATCATTGCACTTGCTCACAAAGTCGATGATTGATTGATTGGTTGGTTGGCGTTACTACATATATCATATAGATGGCATATAATGTATTTTGAGTGAAGCATTGTAATTTGGTTTGGGAAAGGCGAAGTAGATAGAAGCGCTTATCTGGAGAGAAATAGAATAGACGACTTGGACTAATAATCATCATTGCATCTATTTCCTATGCATACATATTAAGATAATGTTATTACAGTAGCAATATCTACATATGGAGGCAAGTAGTAAATCGAACAACTTTGAAAGAGAGCTTTTAGTAGCGTAGCCGCCTATTGAAGCACTTCAAATGGTGTGTGCATGTGATATCCGTTCGATCGCTAAATCATTTCTCCTACTGCATTTGTTGCAAGCTTATTAGAGCAAGGAATCGAGAGGATAAGAGTTGAAGATTTGTTGCAAAAGGCGGGGGAGTATATATGATCATAATCAAACAGAATCTTATACACGATGGCTTCTTCTAAATCCCTCTTTTGGGGAGTGATAACAATTATTCTTCTATACAACATTCCTTCATTACAAGCTTATCAAGTTGATTACAATAATGAAAGTTATGAATATTGCTATACTGAATCATTTAACCTCGGTACCTGTTTAGGTAAACATATCAAAGATGAAGCTCAAATCTTACGGTGTTCAGAATGCTCAGGTCAATTCAATGGTGATGAAACATGTGAAGAACTGAAAGCATTAAATGATATATCAAAACCACATATTATCAATTCTAAGAATAATAGCGGTGATGGTATCCAATGGAATGATTCGTTTTGTGAGCAGTATAACAAATGTGTAGAACAGAATTGTCCAAAACAATGTTGGCATGAACAAGATAAATGGATTCAGTGTATGATTATTGAATTAGATTGTGATTGGAGATGTAAAGAGTCTGAAGTGTGGTTAGTTGGTGATCGTATGATTGGTATGCTTGGTAATAAAGGGGCAGCTGTAGTAGGGAGAAGAAGGATAGTTCAGAGTTTAGTATCTTTAGGCTTCATATGGGTATTTGATCGATTGATTGATTAGTATTAGTTGGTAGTTAAGTAAGTATATGACTGTGTTACAAGTTGAGAAACATTTAGACTACTATAAACTTCTCTAATTGGTATCATTGTCATTCGACGGAGGTATTGGCAGAAACCCAGCTGCATTTAACCATCTCGTAGAGGTTCCAAAGTTAATCTCACTAATCAACACATCAACATGTAAACACTGTTCACCATATCCCTCCACACCAAATGGGTCTAAGAATGATTTTGATAATGCCAAGAGTCCTCTAAAGAATAGCGTTAACAGACCCACGAGTGGTATTGACAGGATGCCGACTTTTGGGTATAATGCAAAGGGAGATATCACTACTAATGAATCAACCAGCACTTGTACTAGCTGTACATATGCAAGTGGCATCTACCCGCTCTGAAATCATCTATCAAACATGGAGGCTCGAAGAGTTGCTAGCTGACGAAAAACATTGTCTTGTCCACAACCATCGTCCTTGAGGATTATACTCACAAATAATAGGACGATTGGGCTGGGAAGAGTCGGCCCACTCGGTTAATCTATTCAACCTTCCGCTTTCCCAACCAGGATTGCTCGGTTTTCCTATCCCTTCTAAAGCATTATTACCCACTAAACGTAGCCGAGTTGATACTAACTTTTGTGTATTGCAAATTGTATTCTCCCTTTGAAGTATGGCCCTACTTTGGAAAGCAGTAGTACAATGAGTTAATATTATAGAGGTAGTAATAATAGCTCTCATCGTGATATCTTTCATTCTATTTATGATGATGTGCTAAATATTGCAACTGATAATCTTCACAAATCAAAAAGCTACAACTACTACAATATATTATCGTATACATACTCCTATCCCCGCGATAGCAACTATTTGTAGTCTGTATACCTACGTATTGTATGTGGCGTGAGGCCATGAGGCAATCCGCTGAGGAGAGAGAGAGGTAGTTTGTTCGCCAAATAATGCCGTAGAGTCATGCGGCAAATAGTTGATTGAGCATGTAACGGATCGAGGCTATTGTTCTCTCACCTGTATGAACTAATTGGTATATCCAATACCTCAGTAAACAGTATTAGAACTATATAATCAATTGGCCTCGGAGTCGTAGCCCAAAAAGATACATCTTTCAAAAACACATATGTAGACATAAGTTAGGTATCCTTATTGCAAAGAAGATAAGTTGCACAAAAGAAAAGAAGCTAGTATCATTAGGTATGGAGGCTAGTAATAGCGAAGACTTGGAAGAGTATAGTAATAGCGAAGACTTGGAAGAGTATGAGGTGATTGAGAAGCTTGTAAATGAATTGAGAGTATATGTTGATAATAAACCACACTGTAGGCACTCGCATTGTATGTGCCTCATTACTTTGGATGGAAATGAGTTCACTCCCATAAAAAGTTGTTTGAGTGTGAGAATTTCATCTTTTGCATTTTACTAATAAACTTTGTTAGTGTGGTTTTTGTGGGAGCTAAACTCATTTCCATGAGATTGAAGTACCAGAAATCAGAGCTTAATATACCACAACAATCTCATCTCGTCTTAAAATGGTGTACTTTCATAAGCGAGTGCCTACAGCAGAGGTTAATATAAGACTACAGTGTGTAATAAACATAGTGAGGGAGTCGAAGGGCTACACAAATTTATCAAAGATAACATACCACCAAAACTTACACAAGATGTGTTAAGAGAAGCATAAATGTTATGTGATAATAAGAATATTTCATTGGATATTATTAAGTGCTTACTTGAGTATTATCCAGAAGGTATTAGTATTAGTGATTGTTATGAAGATGGAGATCACGAACGTGACGCATATTATATGTATCCATTACATGTCGCTTGCAAAAACAAACATTGTTCAAGTGATATAATCAACTTTTTAATTGAGAAGCACCCCGCAGCATTACGTCATATATCTAAGATGGATCAATATCGTGACTCTGGTCCACCTCTACATTTCTACCTATATTATCGCCCTTTTTCTAATATGGATATGGAATTAGTGAGCAAGATGATAAAAGATTTCCCAGAATCTATGACAGCAAATGTCGACCTTGAAATTGCGGAAAAGTTTGTTTCGTATTTGAAAGAGTATTGTGATGAAAAGACGGATGAGTTTTCTTTGGAAGGGTTGAGACAGCGTATTGACCAAATACCAAAAAGATTCATCCAAGATGTGTTACAAGAAAAACTTTTCATCCAAGATGTGTTACGAGAAGCATCCATGTTGTGTGGCTGTAAGAATATATCATTAGATATGATCCATTGTCTTTTAGAATACTTTCCGGAGGGAATTAGTTCGAAATTTGACACGGCTTACCCATTACACTTTGCATGCAATAATGAACATTGTCCACAAGATGTAATACAATTGCTGGTTGAGGCATGCCCTGCAGCATTACGCATTTCTTCGACATTTGAGGGTGGGTTTATTGCCACAGGTAGTACATACGACGATGAAGATGACAATGAAGTATCAGGTCTTCCCCTACACTATTACGTATCACGTCCATCTCCCAACATAGACAGGGAAACTGTCTTTATGCTAGTAAATCATTATCCTGAATCAATGATCAAGGCTTGCGAAAATACGTATACAGCAGTGACACCAATCGATATACTCCTAAACAAAAACATATTTGGTTTCTATTCCTTGGCAAGATATTGTGAAACTGGTTCTTTGACTGTGGATGCCATACGGAAACGATCAACCGAATACCAAAAGACTTATTCTTCAGTGAAATCTGTAATCTTCCCGAGCATTTGAATCTTCTTCAGCTGGTGTGTTCAAATGAGAACGTTACATTAGAGGTAGTTGAATATCTTCTTGCCGAATATGATCCAGATGCAGCGGGGGGAGAAATTGATGCCGAATACAACACTTATGAACAACTTCCAGCATACCCCCTTCATTTGGCTTGCATGAATAGCTCATGTCCCGATTCAGTTATACAATTACTAATCACCAGGTATCCTTCTGCATTAAGGCAAGTAACTGTCATTAACAGAGGAGTCGATATTGATCATCCCATATCAAAAGATGTAGACGGGGGTTCTGTTGGAGGACTGCCATTGCATTACTATCTTTCTAGGGACGAACACATTGATCTTGATACGGTGAAGATAATGTTACAACACTATCCCGAGTCGTTAACAGCAACTGTTCGAGATCTTGGCGTGAGATATGCTGTGTTATTTGCTCCTCTTGACATCATCCTCATGAATCAACAACATATTATGAATTCATTTAATGTTGTTCACCTACTTATCGAAACAAACAACCAATCTATTAGACGGGATCAGGGGGGCAATGGCTACTCTTCTCTGGATATTGCCTGTTCTAGTTTCAAAATGGATCCAAGAATCATCAAACTTATCATTTGTGAATATCCGGAGTTGATAAGCCGGACAAACTGCAAAGGCTACACAGCCGTCCATACCTTGTGTAGGAACGTAACTTTACCAGACAACATTGCTGTTGAAATCTTGCAACTTCTAATCGAGAAGGACCCTGCTTCATTACAGATTATGAATAACTACCAAGAAAGAATGCTTCCAATCCATATAGCTGCAAAAGTAGGGAGATCACGACGATTCTGCATGGCACTTTACGACGCATATAAGGAGTCGATTACAGTTCAGAGTAGTCGGAATAGATTGCCATTACATATTGCTGCAACGCATGGTCATTATGCCACAGTTAAGTACCTATTTGTTCTTGAACCATCAACAATAGATACACGAGACCGAGAAGGGAATCTTTTCTTTAGAAATCTCACACGTATGGAACTTTTGAGACTTAAGCTATTTCTTGAAACTCAGTGTGGATGTATTATGCCTTAGTCATGACCAATATCAAATCATTAACAGTGCGAGATGGAGTAGGTCAAGTTCCTCTTCATCATGCTTTGTGCAGTGATAATGTCTCCTTGGGATCAATCAAACTGTTGTTAGATGCCAGTCCTGATTCCCTATTCATTGCTGATAATGATGGAACTCTTCCTTTTCATGTTGCCTGTGGTTTCAGTACAGCTGATATCGTTGAGTATTTGACGGAACACTTTACAGTATCATCATTTGGCAGTAGCATAAAAGATATGTGGGGAAACACTCCGCTTCATTATGCATGCCGTTATGGAAAACTTGATACAGTTAAGTTACTCTTGGAGAAACAAGAATACATCGATTCGGTTTCAGTCAGAAACGACGATGGCAATCTCCCCATTCAGTTGCTTTGTGAGGCCCCGAGGCTAGGGTTACGCAATAAGATCGATCGCGAAAGTACTGAATACACCGAGACAATCTGGTTGCTACTCCGTTGCTGTCCAGAGACGGTCGTCAATTGGTGAATAGCAGATAAACAAGTAATTTACATTATATGTGTTAAGAGTTAACACTTTAATTACATCCGTTTCTGTGTCCAATCTCAACTACCTTTTTTACTTTGAGGGGTTCGGACTAGTATTGTAGGCATCCTCCAATGCATCCTCTTCACTATCACCCAATTGTATCAACACAAACTCATACACTGGGAATATAATAGCATTCACAGGAAACGCCCTGCAGAGCGTAACACCCAATCCTCTAAACATATATCTCCAACCATGTTCTTTTACTATATCATACCCAACCTTCCACATACTTATACGTTTATCCAGCGATCCAGTTTGTATCTGTGATTTAATAACATCAAAGGGATATATTATTGCCCATGTAAATGCGCCACTAATCCCACCCGCTAATGCACTTGCCGCCCAAGCATGTGCATGACTGGGTATTGGATGATCATCATCCTTCTCTTCTAATAATGACTCGACGCGTTCTTTTATCGTATCATATGTTGCAAAGTACATACCAAATGCGGGTGTTTCTCTCCATAAAGTTACACCCATACCTCTGTATAATCCATGAAATACTCCATATTGCTTGAGTATTGTGGTTGTACAGTGGATTGGACCTTTATATATGTTATTTGTATTAGTTTGTAATCGACATTTAATATGTTCCATTGGACATATGACAAGTGCTTGTGCTGTACCCGCTGCTGCACCACACATGAATACTTTGAATGTGTTTTGAATTGGGTCCTTATTATCATCTGTTGTTGTTGATGTTGTTGATGATTTGTCTTCTATTATGTTGTTTGTAGTTATTGTATTGTTGAATGATGTTTCCATACCCTTTTCTATCGAATGCTGTATCTCTAATGAATCTGTCCTTCTATGAGATTCACCAACTTCTATATAAGTCTCATTGTTTCTTTCAAAATAGTCTTCCCATAGCCGTGTACACGTTCCATAACTAGCAAATATGATAGCATTAACAATTGCCGCGGTACATAATGGAGCCGCCATTCCTTTGAATAGTGATTGAAATGAACCAATACTATTGCTGGAAGAAGAAGATGTTTGTAACCGTACTTTGATTGTATCAAATGGATCTGTTTTTATAGTATGTTTTGTAGTATTGATATGAGAATGATGCATTAGACATGTTCTATTGCACAAGGATATATTATTGTAATCAAAACTTCAAATGATAATGACATTGATATAGCACACGTATTGCACGAGAATGATATAAATGGGCACACATATGTACATAATTGCAATATGATACTTTTGAAAGCAGTATATAATTAAAAAAAACTTACGCCCAATAATCACAGACATTGAACCAGCAACACCCCCGGCTATGAGATCATGTAGGGCTGATACACCACCTTTGCTGCCTCCTTCATTGTTATTATTTGCAATACTACTATTGCTATCTCCGCTGCGGTCGGCGGAGATGACATCGTCTGCTTTTTCTATCACTTCTGACGACATTGTTGACTAATAAATAAGTACACTAGGAGCGAGAAGGAGCGAGATATAATGCAGTAGTCAACTCTATTATACTACCATCAACTTGCAGTGCACCCAACTCAAAATCACAACTCTCGAGAAGGAGGTTGCCATTTATTCCCGTTTCGATAGCCAAATAAATCTACATAGTTATTATTATTTGTATATTGGTAGTAGAAGAGATCGTAACAATACAATATGACATCGATTCCAACATTAGGAGAAGAAGCTTCCTTTCCACTCGATACCGGCGGAGGCAGTGGAGGTCTCACAGTCCGTCATGGCTCGTCACTTTCTCTTATGACAAATGTGTGTAATTTTCTTGGTAAGATTATTATAAGAGAGAGATTATATTGATATGTAATATGTACTGTTACTAACAATGTAACCATTGTATGTTATTAGCTGCACCTGAACAATCGGATAGTTTCAACTATGTTGATCCAACGTCAGACCATCATAAATGGAAGAGGAAGGGATTAAGTTTATATTATGCTTGTGTTGTTGATAATGATACATCGACCACAGATGGTAGTGGTGGTGTAATATGTGCTCTTCGTGCCGCCACAGAAAGTACTAATACCAACAATAATAAAGCACCAATCTTTCTAATTGATTACGTATACTCCCATCCATCACATCGTGAGAAGGGTATTGCCGGTAAGCTTATTACAAAAGTATTATCAATGGCTAAATCAAATGGAGCTACCCTTGGCGTACTTAGTTTGGAACAATCATGTGTCTATTGGTTAGAAAAGCATAACTTTTTACTCTGTCAAAACAGTATACTCAATGAACGTTTGAATGTCTTCCCTGATACACATTTACTCATTCATAAAGATTGCAAGATTGATAGTACCATTACAAATGGTAATAATGGCAGTAGTGAGATTGTTGATACTAACAATAACAATACAGCAACAGATGAAAAAATGATCCCACCCCAAACATTCGTATCATCTCTCAAACAGTTACAAATTATTGGTACAACCAACCCAAGTCTACTATCGGAATGTCTAATTACATTATCAAAGATTATTCATAATGCCAAATATGATCAATCTGAAAACTATCGGCGACGTACAATCAAAATCAATAATCCAATTATCCACTCCAAGGTTATGGCGTTTGGGGGAGAAGTTGCCATGAATCTATTACAATGTTGTGGATTTGAATTGTCGGTGAATGAGGATGGTGATGCTATATTGAAGTTTGTGGATGCATATGAGTATAAGTGGTTGGATGGTGCTGTTGCTCAGTTGGAGTATGAGGGTAGTAGGTAAACGAAGAAGAAGATTGGTCGGGGAGATTTATTGGATGGACGAGATAATACAAGGGTACACAAGACAGATGCCTGCTCTTATTTGTATATGATTGGAACATATGCAAATATAAAAGATATCAACGGATCAAAATGAGGTTCAAAATGAGAGTAGCGGAAGATGGAATCGTCTTCGGAGATAGATATCTAATTGGATAGTAGACTGGGCAGATTCTCAATATCTCTATTTGTTGCACTATTTCAATTATATACCTATCGGGCCTACTTCTCATCAGTAATCATAGACTAATCAATAATATCGATCAACTCTTAAATGATTGAAGCAAGCCAGAGCCCCCAATGTACAAGTGGCCGAAATATTCCAATACCATCCTTCCTCCTCACGACTTGCAGCTTACACTTGTACCAACATCTCTAAAACAAATAATAACCCCCTATATCAACTCGTCACCTTGAGTAGACCTTACTCCCACTTCTAAAACATGATCATCATCATTGTGGCGACAGGCATAAACGCATACGCCCACACCGAGACTTGATTAGGCATGCCACTACTACTTGATGTGGGCTGCTCATGTGCAGGTTCCTCAACAACCTCACTAATTTGGCTAGCCAATGGAATTGTCTCAGTGTTTTGAATTAGCTTGACAGCAATAGGGCTGTAGATTTCATACTTGTCACTCTTATCTACCCATGTAAGAGAACCAAACCTCCACTCACCAAGTGGAGAATCAATATTCGTAGCAGTCACTTCAAATGATACTGTTTCACCTTGCTTCAAGCGAATAGTGCTAGGCTCAACAGACACGTCATAACCTTCTGGACTAACTACTACAGCCTTGTACTCACGATATCCCTTCTCCTTGGCTACACTAGTAACCTTACGGGTCACAGTTTTGAAACCAGAGTTATCATCAGTAATACCAATGGATGGATAGTTGAGATTCCCTGCTCCAAAAGGAAAACCCTGGTTCCCCAATTTTTCACATGTACGGTTTGGACCAGGATTGTACAATTTATTGATGAACTCTTGTGGAAGTTCACAAAGGAAGGCAATGTAGTCATCATAACTGGCATCATAAACAAGACCAGGCTGTAAAAACGAGCCCTTGTTGATCTTGCCACCGTTAACGTGACCCGCTCCCATATCAAAAGGTTCGGCTTGCACCAAACTACCATCCGCGTCAATCTTTGATACATTTTGGTAGGATGTGGTCATGAGAGCTGACTTGGCCATTGCCGGTGACCAATCAGGATGTGCTTGGCGAATTAATGCAAACATACCTGCAGCATGAGGACTTGCAAAAGATGTTCCTGATAGTAAAGCAAACAGTCCAGTAGGTGCAAATTTCTCATCAACAGACTTGGGCGACCATCCTGCTAGGATACTAACACCGGGTGCTGTGATATCAGGCCTGATGATATCAGGGACTTGCATAGTTGGTCCCCGACTTGAGAATGTTGCAATAACTGGTGCATCCTCAGTTAGGACAGATGTTATACCATTGGGATTGATCTGGGCCACTGCATCAGCACCGGCAGCCTTGATGTATTCCTTAATTTCAAGTCCATCACTGTTGTTGATTCGAACTGAGGGAACAACTTGATCAACTATCTCAGAAGAATCTCTATCATTGTACAAAATCATCCCAACACCACCCGCATCAAGTACCGCTCTGGATAAAGAACTAGAGGGTACAATTCCACCCTGACAGAGGACAATTTTACCTTTGACCATAACCTCATTGAGCTTTCCAAGGCCATTTGTTTCACAAAACCCTTCGTCTGTTGCTCTCCTAGAACAACAAGACTCACTACCTACGTCAGCACTATCAACAAGAGACAGCTCCCCATCTGTGCCATTTGTAATAGATTTACCTATAAAATCCCATTTGCCATCACTAGAAGATACAGATCCTTGGAAAGTACGTGGCTGGGTGCTCGCTGCCACTACAGTATACCATGGAGATGACTTGAAATTAAGGAATACATCAAGGCTGCCGGTGCTGATGCAGTGGCCCAGATCAATCCCAATGGTATAACATCTGTCCTA
>Ga0214481_101127_pt1 | contig 11528 bp, 9 predicted proteins | sample M1_20Mar14CPVII9_4_FD_165057 | JGI IMG/M metagenome (GOLD analysis project Ga0214481, IMG submission 165057) | Marine eukaryotic communities from Monterey Bay, California, United States - M1_20Mar14CPVII9sort6BwellG10 | ecosystem: Environmental > Aquatic > Marine > Unclassified | place: USA...
TGTCACGGATACGATTATCATATCCCAATAGCTGTGACAAAGTACCTCCATCCAATCGTTCTAGGACAACAAATCGTACTCCCTGTGGTGTAAACCCAGCACCAATCAATTTAACAATATTACCATGATCCAATCTTGAATGTATCTCGAGTTCGCCCTCGATCTCATTTATTGCTAATGCAACATCTTGACATTCTGGTTTGAGTGTTTTTACAACTACAGACTTGCCATGAAATACAGCAGTATGTATCCAATTATTCCCCCCATCCGTTAGGTATTCGACATGACGTAACTGATCCCACTGCAAATTGAGCTGTGCTCCTGTAACCGAGAAAACACGATGAGGTCCATCCCGACTAACAGGGATTGACGGTTTGTGTTCAGGTAGATGATGGTCAGCTACATGCGCAGATTTACTTAACTTTGGTGCCAATTCTGAGTAGTGTGGATCATTTTGACTTATACTTTCATCAATTGTCAACTTTGGCATTTCATCTACCATAACTTCCTCAGCCAACGAGTTGACTGCGGCCACAACTGTCGCTAGTGACATGTGCACAAGAAACTCTACCGCTTGTGGTTTCATAATTGCCCTGTTTTAAGAAGAAGTAGGGGATTAGAGACATAGTGACAATAAGACAAAACCCTCCTCTGTTTTCTCATTATTCCTTATAAACAATGAATCAAATGAAACTCACCTTCTAATACTAAAATAAATAATTGTAACATTTACGCCACTCCCAGCATGACAAACTGGAACAGCCACGGCAGTTCTAACATCACTAATACTACATTTCAATGCCTCGGCACCATGTAATGTATGTGCCGTTACCCAAACAACATCTCCCGCTTCCTTACTCCTTTTACATAATGCTGGACTCAATCTATGTGTCCGTTCCGCTGATCGTTCACCGTAATATACATCAACTAATTGTTTACGAACTGATTCATCTAATGCTGTGGGCCTGACATGTGAATTTGTCAATTGGTGTGTCTTCGGTCCAGTCCGTAGCCACATTTCTGCTATATCAAAATTCAATGATTCACAACTTGACATTAATAATGATTCGACCGCTGCTATTGGTGTGGATAGTAGTCTATTTTGATATAATTGTTGCAATTCTTTATTGTAAGTTTGTGGTTGAGGGGGTGGCGATGGTGAAGGACCAGGATGTACCTTTGGATATTGAGGTGGTATACTTTTATTTGACTGGACTTGATTTTGCATTGTGTGCAATCCACCTGACTGTCCTTGCCCTCCTTGAAGGTCTACTCCCCCACTGGCTACACCTTCCATGGGATGATCTATACTCAAACTTTGACTCAATCCTCCCAACGTTGGATTCGTCACGGGCGGTGGAGGGGGTGTTACTGAACTTGCACCCGACAACATTGATATCTCTGTAGGAGCTGGTGATGCCTGTCTACTTGAACACTTTGCAAGTATAGCCGAGCTATACACAGAGTTGGATGACGATGCTTGAGCCGAGGCGGAATTGATAGCAAGTAAGTTATGCTTGATAGTTTCTGTTGACCCTATTGTCCAGGCAGTATATTCGGTGGTAGTTAAGGATTGCTGTTGTTGCAATTGCTGTAATGGCTGTTGATGTGAAACATAATCATTTGATGATGGCGGCGCAGAATGAGAGCCACCGTGACCTTGAGACCTTGGCTCGGGAACAATTTGATCTACATCCATTCCTACATTCTGCTGTCTTGCAGCAGCCGGGGGCGGTTGCATCTGATCAACTGGTACTGTTTGTGGGGGTATAGTTAACATGAATTAGAGTTCAGAAGATGATATGTGTAAAAATATATGCATAGAGCAAACAAAAGATAATGTTCATCCTACTCTCTCCTAACAATTCTCTAACATTTCCTACAGCTAAAACCCAATCCACCCGATCGTTCTATCCAAACAACCAACGCCTCACAATATCTCCTCCAAGCTAATCCAAATACTATGCCAATGATATGTAAACCTTCTTTACACCTGAAGAATAGGTACACTCATATATCTGCAATACAGAACACATATGTACAAACTTGTGTGCACATAATACGAAAAAAAAAACTTACATGCATGTTGATGCCCCTGATCAGGCGGGACGAGATTACGAAGATTACCAGTAGAACTAACTGATGTCATTTTGACCTCCTCTGTATTTGGAAGTTCCACATCCACTCGATCTGGTGCTGACATCATCTTGATGACGTTGTACTTCTTTTATATTAATTTTGTATGTGTTGTGCTCAAGTCTCTAAGGAGTTTGTATTGTATTTGAGTATATCGAATATTTGATGACAATTTGGACGTCGACTGAGAACAAGTATATATGATGTGTCTTGATATGTCTTGGTATGGTTTTATAGTTACCAAGGGCTATTGATTACCAGGAGCTTCAAATTTTTGCTTCTTTGTCTTTGGAAGTTGTTGTTTATATTATATACACACGGCTAAAATTCGACGTCTATTGCAATATTATATAAATTAATGAATGGTTTCATCTATCGTGATTGCAATCATCAATTCCAGAACATAGACTTCAATTAGTTCTATCTTGGTTTATGTTGATACAACTCACAACCTGCACTTTCATTTTTCATTTTAGTGTGAGATGTCAATGGGATGAAGGGCAGGGCATGATGCCCGCGATAATCAAGTGGTATCCGGCGTCATCTTTCAGGGCATTGGAGTACGTGGTGATATTGATTGTCCATATTATTGTTGACTAATATAGAGATTGGTATACCGTCAATATGCCCATTAACCTCTTATTTTATGGGCTATCCATTTCTGAACTCGTCATGTTATAATTATCGCTAGTTTTATATCTATGAGGTCATAAAGTCATTATTTGATAATATTGAAAGAGCATTGAAATCTGATTAGTGAGGTACTGTGGATACCTATACCCTTCATTGTGATACCAATTGCAATTATAATTTGTGATATATTGATACAGTGAATTGATTAGTACATCCTACTAATATACAAGAGACATATTATTTATATATAAAGGTGCACACAACACATAATACATAATATGAGTAACTCTCCGCCAGCCACACAACAGCTGTCAAGACGAAGACAAAGTCGAAGGGCGGATCGTCGTCTTTCCCAAAGTATGAATGCTGCAACTACTAATAGAGGAGGAGACGATATTGATGATGAAACACCTGGCGAAATGACAAGGTTAATGAACAACAACAATTATAGTAACATTTCAATTGCACAGCAGCGGAGACAATCAAAACTATCCGCATCTATATCATCATTCCAATCAAGTTATAACTCCATATTCGAAGAGGAAGAGGAAAGTAGTAATAAAGAAAAACAAAGTAATGACACCTCCACTCCAAATGATATGTACAATACTACACTAAAAGCAGCTACTGAACATATATTTGGCCTTTACGCCGTTGAGGTGTGGCGATTTGACGATAGTATAGATTTATTGCAAAGTATACCTTTGGAATGCAGAGATGATATTGATATTGGCAAGGTTGATGTAGATGAAGAGAATCCCATGGCCAAAGCAACTCATCATACATTATACATAAGAAGGATACCACAAGAAGCTGACGAGCAATCACCTAGCTTTCATTTATCAGCTAAAGAGGCATATGATCAGTTAACTGATACGAATAGTAATGATTATCTTTATCAATCGGAAACTCAACCAGGCATCGGACTAGCAGGCTTATTGTGGTCAGAAGCGACCATAATGAGTAGAAATAACAATCTATCACGAATGAGAAAACAGCTGCGCAAAGTAACTATAGATCATGATGAGGAACATAGTGACGATATAATTGATACAACTCTTCAATGGAGAAACGTTGTTGATATTGCATCCGATCCAGATCAACCATTCGACGAGAGATTACATTGCTTTATGGAGGCTGGATTTCATCTTGCCACAGCAATACCGTTTAATATATTTCATTTCAGAGGAATGGTTGTGTTCTTTGTCAACCCCCATGCCGAATCCTATAAGTTGAATTCTCCAAACAACATACGAATGTTTCAATACGCAGCTCAATGTATAGGAAGTGTGGCTGCTATGCGGTATGAAAGTAGAGAGACTGCACGAGTTAAGAAGAGAATATATAAGAAGAATTGGAATCTTCTGAAGGCGAAGATAATGACAACTGTGCGTTTCAGGCTACCTCTTCGGCGTGATACATCGAAGAACAATGTTAATGGTTCTAATGTGAATGGAGGAAACCGAAGACAATCTTTCTTTAGTCTGGGAGCTTTAGTAGTATCAATGCAACATGATGATTTGCATGAGGGTGAACATAATTCATCATTGAGCAGGTTACAGACCTGTCTTGGGGCATGTTCAAACCTTGTCTATGATGTGGGGAGTGACGCAATGTACATTATACAATGTAAAACAGAACGATGGCGAGCTAAACTTTTCGGAGGACATGCTCAGGTGCCGCCGAGTATGACATTTGACCAAGTATCTTTCACCCTATTCGGTACACTGATTGCGCATTCACTCCTGAGTATTTTTCATTATAACCTGAGAGACTACACAGGTGGGATTATTGTCGGACCCCTAGGGGCACTGACGACACTTCAATACAATCTCACACATGCTCCAGCAAGCCAGCCAAGGAACACCTTCTTCAGTCAAATAGTGGCATTCTTTGTCGTTCAAGTACTGCACTGGTATGAACTCAATGTATACATGAGGACAACATTGGCCCCTGTGATTGTGATCTCTCTAACAGCCTGGTTAGGGCTCATACATCCACCTGCTGGAGCTGCAGCAGTGGCCTTTGCTGCAAAAGATGATTTAGATATTCGATATAGTTTGATATTCTTTGTTGAAATATCAATCACAATCATCGTATCGGTTTTGGTCAATAACTTTTCAGACAAGAGACAGTACCCCACAAGCTGGCCGATACTCACAACATACATTCTACCCTTCTTTGGTATCATTAAGGAATACTTTGATATCTTCTGGACTTCTGTCAAGATCAAAGTATGCCCCACTAAGTCAAAATTGACCCCAGTCGAAGTCTTCAAACGTATTGATAAGGATGGCGATGGTCTTTTATCTTTTGAAGAAATAGTTGAAGCTATACAACTGCTAGCTCATCATGGAGAGTTGTACTTAAGTGGTCTTAGTCCCTCTGACCTTGCAACAAAGTATATATTAAACTCTGACTCAAACAGTGATGGATTTATTGACATGAACGAGTTTGAAGCCTCCGTACTGAACTATTCTGCAAACAAGCATAACATTGAGGCAAGCCGGAATGCTTTTCATGTGATTGATAAGAATGGCGATGGAGTACTTGATAAATATGAAGTCGCTAAGGCAATTGATTTAATGGTTTATAATGGACAAGTGAAAGAAAAACAGTTGAATGGCTCAACATCTTTACAAATGGCAGAGAAGATGATTCAAGAGTATGACGATGATGGCAATTTAGAGCTTGATATCGAAGAATTTTCTCACATGATGTATAAGTTCTTCTAATGGCGGTAAAAGGAGTCAATAATAGATGGATTGGAAACAAGGAGTACACTGAAACACGTATATTTAGCTTGATTAACATTCAACACTATAAACACACTACAAAATCATCTTTGCATCGTCCTTTGCAACATTAGACAACGACTCCAAAGTATATCCATCCAAAGCATCAACAACTTCACTTAATCTTGTAGATATACTATTTGCCGGGCATTCCTTCTCTATGGTAATGTAAATGATAGATCCCCCATTCTTATCTGAGCAGTCGTCTTTAAGTATACTCTTTTGCTCACTTGATAGCTTATCTCCCGTCAATTGAAGGTATGTCGACCAATATGCAACTTTCATCCCAAGATCCCGTGATACCTTGAAGAGAGAAGGATGTCTACCGATACTATCAGCTGATTTTGATAATACCCAAGTTGGCTCCTCTCCAAACAGTTCTGTATATTCAAAGTGAGCAAAATGTAGATTGCAGCTTGATGTATTACCCTGGAACATACTTAGACCACAGAATGATTCCCTTTCTTCTTCTTCAAATTCAGTTGGCACTAATGCAATGTAGTGGCCTTTATCAACCATCAATTGTATCTGTGTTGGATATAAAGTAAGTTCCTCAAGAGTAACATAAATGTTTAGTATGGCAGTTGTTTGATCACCAACTTTCTTCTTCTCCAAAGCTTTCCAAATTGATGTTCGTTTGTTACCAGTAGCCTTGAGTAAGTCTGAGAAGTTGGCACATAATGCAATTTTCTTTGTGTTAGGTTGCCCATGAGTATAGGCACGTGAGAATAAGTACCCTCCCATTGGACATAATGAGTTTAATAAAGGCACCCCGACTGCAGTAATCATTGCGAGTGATAAGACCAAACTAAGAGAAACAACATCTTCATCTGATACCACCAATGGTAAGACACTCAGCTCCTGTTTCATTATCCAGGCAATAATTTCTCCATACTTGTCAATGAAACGAAAGTACAGTATAACCGCTGGACAAATAAAATATATCCATATCCCCGCAGTATCTAATGAAGTCATTTGGAATTGACCAGTTCCAACCGTATACCAAACATCACCCACCGCAGCAAATGAACAACCAATTAATAATGTAAAGAGTGATCCCAAGAGAAATACAGTCATGATGGAAACAGTACTTTCGGTAGGACTTTCTAATGCAATTGAACATGATAATAATATAGCAATACCCGTAAAGACAGATTGTGATTTCATTTCCGATGTTAATAAACAGCCGTTTTTATGTGCCCTATTTCTGTGATACAAGTACATTAAGATTAGTGTAATTAATGCCACAGAACTTGTGGGGATAGTACTAAATGGTAAATGTGTTGGATTAACAATTGCTTGATGTATCAACAGTAATAGAAGTAATAGTGGTATTGTACAACCTGATAAAAAAGATAATTTGCATATTGTAGAATCCAATAATGATATGTATTCTCGTGATCCTTTCATTGAAGCAAGACCGCATAATATCAATGATGGCAATGAAGATGATATGGCTGTTCTAATATTGTCATAATTGATGAATAATAGCTGTAATAGAGAGGATATAAGATATAGTATAATATGATAAGTAAAATCAACCTTCTATTATAAAACATATAAGTAAATCAATTAAAAACATATTATAAAACATATAAGATACACTGCACAAACTATAAAACTCACCGCAACACCAAATGAAAAGACATGCGCCAACGAATCACCAAATACAATCCCAACACTTGTCGATACAGTACCAAGACATGCCGCTAATAAATATTGTATTAAATCAGTACCAGTTATTGCAAGTAAGTGTGGTGATGAATATAAAAATAAGGCTGTTGATAATATTGTGCTAATAAAACAAACTATAGCAATTATGATTGTTGGCCGTTTTGGCAGAGTGTCTTTCGGTGTACCCCTCTCTCGTTCTTGTGGTTCTGCCGCCGCTGCCATGGTCTCTAATCTCTATTATTTGCAATACATAAAATAGGAGGCGCAATGAATCAGAGAGATTGAAAAGGATACCTTTTCTACTCTCATAATTTTGATGATGAGATGAAGTGAATGATGATTGATGATGGCTTGGATATTCATCTCATTGGTTATATTATTGTTGAATCATACAGTGATATGCTTTCACACGGTAAAGAACAGCTTCCAAGGGCAAAGATATCAAGCTATACAATCAATCGATGCATGGGAAGAACAGATTAGAGAAGAGGCGGTAGATATACTCTTACCTGTATTCTTTCCAAACAGTAATAGTGATGATAATGATGACTCTACACAGCAACCAATTACCGCTGAGAAGTCCCTAAAGCGATTTCTTCGTAAAAGATATCAAAAGTTGCAACCACATCATCACAGCCACAACAAGACAGCGAATGAATCTAGAGGTAGACTTGCGGCATTGGCAATTGGAACAAGTGTTATGCGGTTAAGATATTGGTATAATGTTATCAGTCAAAACAATCTACAAATGCAACCAATTCCATATCCAATAGATTCTACTACAATTGATAGTTTGGAACTATCAAGTGACTCAAGTAATAACACAAATTCAATCAAAGAACGAGAGCTGTGTAGATGTATGATAGATGAGCATGCAAGCTATCTAACATCCACTTCTACTTCGGATTCGATACCTTTACAAAACTGTGACATAGCCACCCGACTTTCAATTCAATATAGCATACCTACATTTCTTACAACATTACTAATCAAACAGTATACATACAAACAAGTAGAAGAAATTTGTATACAAATGAATAATCCTGGCCCTATCACTCTTAGGCGTAATGCTATTCAGTTTCCTGGATCAGATGAAGATCTCTGTCAATATCTCTTGGATGAAGATGGGGTCAAAGCAAGAGTGTGTCGTCAGCCACATGAAGATTATCAAAACAATAAGCTTCTAATCACTGCAAACTCTAATGGTAATAGATACATTGTAGGAAGCTCATCTGATCATGGATATATCAAGCCACCAAAAAGAGCTCTCAAACTTCTACCACAGCAATCAAACAATGAAACCACAGCAGTAGAACAAAGAAGAAATCAAAAGTCAATATGGTCAATGAAAAGCTGGATGAATGGATACTTCGAGGTACAAGATATGGGATCACAAATCATTGTACAATCGTTAGAGCTAAGTGGAAGCGAATCTGTTCTGGATTACTGTGCTGGCAATGGGGGAAAGACATTCGCTATAGCATCTGCACTTATGCATAATGATAATGTTAGAGCTCAACAGCATAGTCAGATAGTAGCACATGATATAGTAGAAGAAAGATTACGACAAATCAAAGGTAGCATGAAACGTGTGGGTTTCCAAAAGGTCAATGAAAAAAGCAACGAATCAATCTTCTCTGCAAGTAATGGTGAAAACAAATGCACAATTCAACTATGTACATCGACAGATCTCGAGGCTTCATTCAACTCTTTTGATGCCGTTCTAGTTGATGCACCATGTTCAAGCTCCGGCGTATTGAGAAGGCGGCCATCACAACGATGGGAACTCACAGAAGAAGATGTATGTGAAGCATTGCCCAACTTACAGTTAGAGATACTACTAAGGGCTGCCTCGTTTGTCAGTGATAATGTAGGTAGACTTGTTTACAGTACTTGCTCCTTACTTGAGGAAGAAAATGAAAGTGTTGTAAAGCGATTTGAGCAGTCTGGTGGGTATCTTAGTGGAGGATTCAAGCCATGGGACTTTGATATCTCAAGCAGTGAAGAGGAGAATAATGATATGCAACATACCATTACTCTTCTGCCGTCGGATGAGAGCGATGGATTCTTTATAGCTCGATGGAAACGAGTACTGTAATATTATATGGGACACGGCAAGATGAAGAAGGATAAATCAAATGATCTAAGTTTAGCTTTTTAAGCTCCCTCACGTTGGCCTGCTGTCCAGCTTAAAGGCTCGGACGGGTCGTCACACCTTGGGCACTGACATTTGAATTGTGCAGCAAATGCACCCGGTAGAAACATTGACATGCCAGCAACCTTGTCTGGTAGCTCAACAGTCGGCTTCTTTATGTCATCGTCACTGCTAAAGGCAGTAAACAGATCTTCCTCGGGTACCTTCTTCAAAGAAGTCCAACCCCTCTTGGTGAAGTAGCTATGAATGTCATCAAGCTTGTTAGAGGCGCATACTACAATTACCTTGCTACTGGGATCAAATATAGGTACCAGATGAGTAATCAGAGCATGAAGCACATCATCTGCTGTCACTTCTGAGATGCTAGAGAGAAGGTATTGGTCATAGTTCATCTTTTCTCCTTTGAACGTACGAACAAATGAGCTCATTGCTGTAGACCTGTGTGGTATTTGATGTGGGGAGGAAGTTTGTTAGATAGCGCCAGTAGGCATGTGAGTAAGATCATGTAAACTTACAACTTTGTGCTCATTCCTGAGATGATACCATAAGAAAGACTAGACTTGGCATTCTCGAGTCCAATAGCCGAAACCACTTCTTTTCCAGATGCATAATCAGTAATGATATTGGCTGCCGCCTCAAACGCAGCTGGAACATCTGTACACTTGAATAAGCCGAACTTGAGCAATTGCGAGTCAGTGGAGTCAGAAATTGAGCTCCTGTATGCAGATTGTTTGTGAAATGAGAGAATAGTGAGCACACCCATCGTGAGCAAATGTTTATCTTTGCTCAAGAAAACTACAAACACACCAACACATAAGCTTACCCATAAGTTAACCCTGCACCACGCAACTTTACCCAGAACGGTCCTTCAAGTGCTGTCAGATATTCAATGGCAACAAGTAGAGCTGCCCTATTATGATCATATGCCGTGACACCAGGGGCAATGATGTTCAAGAAACCAGATTCAATAGCCGATAGAGCAACAATGGCGCCCTCACCACCAGATGATTCATTATTAGGGAGTAGTACTGACGAGGCTGACACATTCTCAATGATCCTTCCCTCACCCTCAACCTTGTTACTATCTGTCCTCGAAAGAGATGATATAAGAGTAGCTATCAAGTTTGGTACGCTCTTGAGGTTACAAGCAACAAAGGCATGCATGTTGGAAGTTTGAAACAACGTCTTCCGGATACCATCAAGTTGTTCTACCACGTCTTGAATCACAGATTCATCTCCCTTCTCCATGCCTTCGAAAATCTTTGCCAAGAAGGGTTTCTGATTTAAGAAAGTACATGCGACAGTATTTGCTTTGTCTCCATCATATAGCATCTCGGCAGCTACGGTTGCTGCCACAGACGGCCCATATCTAATCTGTGGAGGAATCTCTGATATTTGCTTCTGCACAGCAGTCTTGACACTCTCGGCGGTAATGTTCGTCAGGTACAGTGCTCTTCGGATCCATTGCATCCCTTTCTCTAGCCCATTACCTTCCGCTTCAACTTGAACACTAACGTAGCTCATCTGAGGGATACTGCCTCCTAATAAACCAATTCCGGATGAATAAGAGATTGTCTCATCCTGAATAATGTTGATAAATGCCTCCTTACTCAGTTTCTCGCCATTTTCCAATGTAGCAGGAAGTTTAAACATCTATAGAAGAGCAGGGGGTGAGTTGTTGTACACACGATAACACAATCAACAGCAAGATACCTCTCTACTTACAATCTCCTCAAGAATGGGCATGTATAATCTTTGCTCTTTAGTGAGAGGAGTTGTATCAATACCAACAGCTGCTAACACAAACTTGCTATCGATGTGTGTCAAATCAATTGGGAAGGGGGCGGCAGTACTCTTTGAATCCTTTTTCAGGAGTGAAACGATTGCGTCTGTCTCCTCTGTGTTGACACCCTTCACGCTATCTGGAACAACTGCCAAGTCCAACGAGTTGGGAGAGGGCGAGAGTCTTGCTGTAAACAAAGGTATCGAAGGAACTCGGTTAATATCTGGTACTGGTAGACTAGTCAGGATTGACTCTGGAATTGGATGCTCATTCTCTTTCATTGCCTTCTCCAAAGTATTGGAAAGTCGCTCAAGGCCTTCTTTTCCCAGTTCAACAGCCTGTTGCTCTTCAC
>Ga0214481_101128_pt1 | contig 11523 bp, 9 predicted proteins | sample M1_20Mar14CPVII9_4_FD_165057 | JGI IMG/M metagenome (GOLD analysis project Ga0214481, IMG submission 165057) | Marine eukaryotic communities from Monterey Bay, California, United States - M1_20Mar14CPVII9sort6BwellG10 | ecosystem: Environmental > Aquatic > Marine > Unclassified | place: USA...
TCAGGGTTATGGCGCGCGTACTTACAAATAATGTTTTTGTGTGTTGCTATGTTGCTGATAGCGGAACATTGCAATTACAAAGATAGATAGAGATTTATTGCACATATTGTCGTTGCAAAGGCAGGCGGTACAAAGGTACATAGGTTAAAAAACAATGGTATCACAATTAATAACAAACATATTATCAACATCGCCATCTTGGGTAGTAAATTGTATATGGTTGTCCATCATATCAACAGCTTGTTGCTTTTACAAAACAATAATTGGTATATCAATAACAGCTGTATTTATCATCAATAAAATTAGATTAGATCAAGCACCAGATGCATGGATAACATTCTTCTTATTAGTGTATCTTCAATACCAACAATATACACGTCAACAAATTAAAGCCAAGAAGGTGCATGTTGGTTCAAAATCGAAACCGAAACATATTGCAACAACAATATGGTCATTAGTGCATGAGTGGCTGTTTACTTCTCTACACATGTTGGTATCACCTTTATCTAACCAAGCAACTGAAATTAATGCAGATATGGTAGATTTGAAGAACGATGAGGATTTAGCATCTTATGCACATAAGGTAGCTGCAGGGAAAGTATCAACAAAGAAGAGTAATAAGAAAACTAAAAGTAAGGGTATTATTAGTGGTGATGATAAAAAGAAGGCCATTGAGGTTAGATCAAGGCGTATTGTTAGGGGTGAACTTGTATATAATACAAACTACCCAATATTGGAAACTACAATAAATCTTTGTATTTGTGGTATTATTGGAACTGCACTACGATGGATATTTGGATTAGTACGTTCAATACGGTTATCTTCAGTAGCCAATAATGGGCCATGTTGTTCACCATATCGCGGTACAGATGATGAAGGTACAAGACAGTCTGGTAGCTTTGTAAGATTATTGTCGTGTGTATTGGCAAAACACGAGGGTGAGAATGGTGCTAGATTAATATTGACATTGATATCGTTGATGTTGTTGGTTTGTGTTGTGAAGATGGCTTCCACAGCATCTTCAGATTCAAAGAAAGATGAAGGAGAAGAGAATGAGGACGAAGAGAAGAAAGAGTTTGAGTTTACAGGTTTCAACCCACAGAAAGTCAATCGATTTGTTGTCGGCGTTGTGGCTACTCTTGCTTCGTTGCTGTTATTTAACACTCCAATACTATTGCAATCTTTAGGGCTGGAAGGTCTCACGGAAGCAGCAGAAGAATGGGGTGCTAGAGTTCTGTTGTTTGGAAATCTTTTAGGTATCGTTTCAATACCCAAAATGGAATCATTAGAAGCACTACCTGAGCAGCTTCAAATGCTCATGAATGCCTTCTATATGTTGTTGTCATTGGCATGGGGGTACATTAGTTCAGCGATGATGATGCCTATTAATGAGACAGCAAGGAATGCGGCACATATCCTAACACCAGCAAAAGAGAAGAAGAATCCTCAGGAAATGATGGATTTGATCAATGCTCGAATGATGCTTGTCATCCAAGCACTAGCACCGTTTATGATCTTGTGCACTTATCTCTCAGCTGAGAGATTTGCTGAAACAATCAAACCAGCCAGGGGTGGCGAGGTACAACGAACATTTTCCAATCAATACTTAAGTAACAGTGGTCTTTTCGTTCGGATTGCTCTCGCCTGGTGTTTTATCTTTGCATCTGCATATACAGTTAGGTCGTTGCTACAGTCCTACATGGATTAGTTTTACCTACGGCTATTACACCCCGACAGCTCTTACCACTTGTATAACTCAAGGGTCTGGTGCCATTCTAGGAACAACACACTCAGGATTCCATCCTTAACATGCCGACTTCGAGAAACATAGATCATAGACTCAACCCCAGAACTCTTATACTATGATAAGATTATTCTGTTGGAGAACTCTGGACGATGAACCTTCACTATGCCTCATTACGTGATACCTCGCGGTGTTACAATCACGACAAAGGGGATATTAATATACATAGATAACTCGGATAACATTCAACTACTTGGCCTTGGGGCTTGGGGGATAAAGACTCCGCAACATCATGATGTGCGTGTGTCCTGGATCAATATCCCAGTAGTATCGATTGCTAGTAAAGCCACCGTTGGCACTTGCCTGTGGGTATGTTGTTGTAGAGAGAAGTGATAGAGTAGTATGGTATAATATTAGAGTATGAACATATAAGATATGAAAGGATACCGACGATAGATATGTGGAGATATATGATATACTATATGATATGCCGATACTGATACTATACATTCTTACCTCAACACCGTCACGAGATGCATCACCGTCACCGCCGATACTAGTCTGTATATTCATATAATAGTAGAGAGAGTAATGGTGAGACATAATGAGAGTTGTGCATATGATGTGGGTATGATAGGATAGAATGAAGGGTCGGCAGTATGGATATCATGTACCGCCGACGCCGTGTCAATATAATATGGTCTTACCTCGTCACCGTCGTCATCATGAGTAACGATGCCACCGCCACCGCCACTGCCAACAGAGCCGCCGCTCGATTGAGTAGTAGGTGTATGTTGTTGAGATGTTGGATTCTCCTTCATTGCAAAATTATGATTATTTTTGTTAGTGATTTTATTAGGGGAGATATTTCAAAGAAGAATGCGTCAGTGATGTGGTGTCAAATCAAGCTGTTAAAGTTCACTCAGACAAACAAAGTTCACTCAGACAAGCTCGTCATTGGATATGGCCTGTGAAATCCATCGTCTCTAGAAGATCTCTTGAGAAGATCTTGTGCGATTGTGAGGAATAGTTTGCTGAGACTTGAGACACAAAAATAAAAGGACTGCTTCACCTCTCCGTAGGTAGATAGAATAGCAAGTTAACTCATAGCCACACAAATTACATTGCAGTAGGCTATTATTAGTGTTAGTATATCATCGCCTCTTTCCATCAACAATCATGGGGAAGCGTCAAGGAGATGAACTATCCGCTAACCAATGCTACAGCTCGCGAAAGGTTGCACTGAGAGGTCATAGTTTTAGGCTGGGTGGTGCTACGGGTGATGCTTTAGACAATGATATCGTCGACATATTGTCTCGTATATCATTATGGGTATCTATGAGACGGTATATTGCCAGTAAGATAGCTAATTATATCATTACTTTATCTGTATTTTCACAAGAGTTTGGAGAGATTATACAAGACATGATATACAATCCAAACAATTCACCGAAAATGAATCCAACGAAATCAATGTTTTGGTACAACTTATTGAATCTAACACCACAGAGAGGAGATAGGCATGCTTTATTTCGCTTTGTACCAGATGAGATATTGAATTATTGTGCCATTGAAGAACTTTTTATGGACGGACAAGGTCCTCTTCTCGGCTATACAGCCGATGATATGGCTGTCAGTTTCACAAACCACTTAGGTAACTTTGATCTATTTCAAAAGTATGCCGTCGATACACAACTGAGAGAGTTATACCCGAACATGGGGAAGAAGAGACTAAGCAAGATCATAAAAGTTGTAATAAAGATGATCAACAACATTAATACTACCAACATACCCGATGAATGTCATACCCAGGAAGTTAAAGATGTTATTGATTTGCATAGAGATCTGCTCGGATTGGGTCCGTATGAAGATGGACCCGACGGTAAGATCATGACTAAGGATGTAGTTGCCAAGGATCCTCAGTTAGCTATTGATTACTTCAGCTGTTGTCTAGCCATCCAAGAGGGTGTAGAGAATACAAGGAGGTTCAATCTATCTCCTCAATTTAAACCACAGCATGGCTTTGCACGTATTGGTCATGCAATGTTCTATTACATCTTGATGGAGTGTGGAGGATTGAGTAAAGAAGAGAAGGAAGCATTGAAGAAACGACTGAGACGACTGAATGGTACGGGCAATCTTGCCGGCAAGTTTAATCGACTCCCCGATGCTGAGAAACGCAAGTATTGGGGCAAGTTATTCGACTTTGAGAAGTATGAATGTGATAATGATGATCAGAAACGAGAGTTCATCTATGAGATACTTACCGACGGTGTCTCTATCGTCTTCAAGTATAAAGTTACCAAGAAGAATGATCAACACAATCACCCGCGTGCCAAGATCCTTCCCGAGCCTCGAGTACCATCAAGTGTAACCACTGAATGTGAAGAAGTGGTTGGGTTTGGTATACATCCAACTCTCACCCGTCGTGATGTTGTTGAGAATCACGAGGATTATGTCAAGCGGTGTATTTATATTGTTCATGGAAAAGGAGACGGGTGCTGCCCCAAGATGAGAGAGTTAGTTGATTATGCCACTGGCAAACTTCATCCTCCACCACCTAATACTCCATCTCTTCAAAGTATTATCCGTACTCCTAAACATGATTCTTCTGACAGTACACAATTGGATGGTTGGTGGCCAGAGTTATCTGAAGATGAAGCAAAACAGATTATCTTCTTCTCTCACCAAGATAATCCTTACTCTACAGCATCACTCAAATGTAAGATATGTTGTGTTTATATCTCATGTCTAGCTTATATATTCTAACATATCTTGCTTGATTCTCTTATCATACACACAGGTAAATACTTTTGGAGTTGTGATCCTGGTCATACAAACTTGATCTCGATGCAACTCTTCTATATGGACAAGAACGGCAATATCCATGCCGTTGGCAAACGTATCGATGTCAAGAAGAGTGACTACTACCAAAAGGCATGTCACAAGAAACACACCCGCAAGATGGGCATTTGGCTCGAGCCATTTAAGGATACATTTCAAGATATGTCCCAACACTCAACAAAGACTACCGATCTTGATCAGTTGGTATCAAATGCCAACGCTTTTGCCACTATTCGAGTTGACTATTGGAATGAAGTATCCAAGAGACGTCACCGCCGTATTAGATTCCACTGCTTTGTCATGAAGGAGAAGTTCTTGACTCGTATGTTTCAAGAGATTAGACACCGATCATACCTTGAAGATGGTGAGGTACCGTTGGTGATCATGGGTGATGCAAGTGTTCCAGTATCTATTCGAGGTACCATAACTGCACCCGTCAAGTACATCCAAGAACTCTTCAAACGATTCTGTGAGATGATTTATGCCAGTGAGTTTCGTACTAGTATCATTTGTTGGCGATGTGGATGCCTCACTAGCAAGTGTGCTTTGTATGGTGTCGATGGATACCCTGATATCTGCCGTGGGTTATTGTATTGTGGTGGTATTACTTGTCGGCTTAACCAACAGCAGCTCACCCACAGAGATGACAATGGACTGAAATGTATTCTTATTAGTCTTCTCTTCAGGCCAGCTATTCTTCAGCGGGGAGGTGCTAATCGAAGTCTTTCCAAGATGAGGAAGATACACTACATCAACCCTTCCCTAACTCGTCGAAAGGAAGAATTAGAGCTTCAAGCAGAGCTTGTGGGAGAGATGATTCAAGCATTTCCTTTTGATGTTGATATGGAAGATGCCGATGATGTTGCCAGTGCCGATGAATCTTCCAATTTAAGTGGATCGGAGATGGATAGTTCTTCCGAGGTTGATGGTGATGCCGAAGAGAAGTCTGTCGGTGATGATGAGCCCGATGATGTTGAAGAGAAGTCTGTTGATATGGAAGATGTCAATGATGATCTTGATGAAGCGCCGACTGAGCTTAGAAGGGAGCCACCGTCTGAGATGGATAGTGCACTTGAGATGATTCAAGCATTTCCTTTTGATGATGATGATGTTGGAGAGACGTCTGATGCTGATATGGGTGATACCGATGAGTCATTGGAGGTTGAAGAGTCGTCTGATGTTGATATGGATGAAACTGAAGAAGAAACCGAAATAGTTGATGATGAAGAACAACAAGTTGCCTCATATGTTGCTGGTGATGCTTTATCATTTAGAAACGAGAGAAATGTGCCTGATTGGCAACATGACGATGCAAATGTCCTCTTGGAAATTGTATTTGATAACGACCCCGAGGATAATCTTTCATTTGTAGCTGTACCTGTTTGGAATGATGAAGACACAGATACTCTCTTAGAACACATAATGGAGTTATAGATATGTCAATACACAGAGTAATATTTACTTACCTAGATATCTACCGAGGCATAAAGAGGTATAAGAAATCAGATTGGGGATAGAGATACAAGTGAGGAGATACCACCTATCTTCCTATGAGGATGTAGCCTAGGTTCTCACCACATATTTACAGCCTTATGGATTTCATTGAGGCCTAAATGGTCGTAGAAAATTGACTTCTCCATTCTATCTGAAGAATTGTACCGGTACTTCGCTCTTTCTTCGCAGACATTTGAAAAGGCCAACAAGACGACTACTCGATAGATTTTCAGCCTTACTATCGTGTCAGAAATAATGTAGTGTGTGGTGTTCATTCACTTCATAATTTTCATTTCACACACATCATACAATCACCTACTACTACTACACAACTATCATCTTTGGCCATCATGTCTGTGAGTATATACTACTTTCATATCTAATATATTTCATTCTCTTTTGTATCTCACCATATCTCATCATATCATTATCATATATACATATATATCTCTTATAACAGATGTACTTATGCCCTCATTGCAATAAAGTAGAATGCCTTGCAGATCTTCATCGTCCAGCCCTACTCGAGCATATCCACAAAAACCGATCGCTGTATGCTGCACCTCCATCTGTACCTGTTTCGAGGAGAGATGAAATCTACAGACAAACAAGGAAGAGTATCTACCGCTACTACTCTGTTACCCTCCAGAACATCCGTGGAAGGGGTAACCATGTACCACTTCCTGATTGTGTTTATGATCTTATCCATGCGTGGTTCCCCGATTCCAATAATATTCGTGTCGGGTTTCAAGCGTGGAGCGACGCGGCAAAGAAGCGAGCAAGTGATGAGATTGATGCTTTCATCTATGGCGATTTTGAATGAATGGTGCCGTCGAATACTACCGTCTTGACATACTACATTTCGAATATTGTATTATCAAATTATTGATCAGCAATATAGAGATTAGGGTGTGATGATGAGGATGTTGTATTGCAATTGCAACATAAGTTTTGATTTTTGAATTTTGAGTATCTTTTTTTGTGTAGTTTTACATAATTATAATGATGCCCACTATCCAATCAATATCTATTATGAACAAATAGATTTAGTATAGTCGTCAATCTAATGACATTATCATCACATAGACATAACTCTTCATCAATCATCGTCGATCACTCATGCAAGCAACCTACGATAGGTACATATTAAAAAAAGTGAGCGGTATCCTTGAAATAAACTTGATGCCGACGATGATATTGTTACTTCTGTTGATAAGAACGACGAGTTCATTACCTCTATTATCAATCGCTACCGCGGGTGCCTCTCGGCGAGCCCTGCGGGGCTGTCGTGCCGACGGCTAACAGAAGCACAAAGCAGTCCTAGTTATAGTAAAAAGCAAAAATTCAATTTTGTTAGTGAAATCAATTTTTAATTTACTTACGAATTATGATGCAGGATAAAGGTGTGCTATCCTCCGGAGAACGACTCTTAAATACTACACAAAACACAAAACAAAACAAAAAAACAACAAAAACGTCCTACATGGATCAAGCTGCCACGGAGGCGTCAAGGTTAGCTGTTTTAAGCGACACAAAGCCTAGAAGAGGAGCAAGAGACAAGATCAAATCTTCACCAACAGTCGACCCTTTTCACGAGAGATACAAAAACCTTGTGCTTACAGCTGTTCGCATCGTTGCCTTTCCAGCATTTGTACTGGCTATGCTTGTAATAGCACATGTGTCGGGTGGCGATGGATCAACTCATCCAGGTATCGGGCATATTTCGCTGCCAAAAGATGCGCCTCGTGATTCTACTTTACCCGTGCGAGGACTACTTGCCCCATACGACAATAATTACATGTCCTGGATTGCCAAAGGTAACGGCGATGAAGGAAAAGATGGAGGCAATAAGTTACTTCATACTCTGGCTCTTTCGCATGCAACATATGATGACTATCCAATGAGAAATTCAGCTCACAAGAAGATCGTTGACATGACATTCAGAAGAAATAAAGTGTGCTATCCTCCCGAGACTCGATCGATCAAAGCAATGGGTAGACATGTAGACTTTCTTTTGGACAGTGCCGAGAATGATGACAAAGGATCTATACTCACAATGAATGTCCTGACAGGGAGAGAATTACTCGACATGGTATCTTCAGATAATGATACATTCGAGTGTAGAAGTGAAGAAGGCACGGGCATGCAATGTAAAGCATCTAAGGAGAGAGATCTAGCTGATGTGTATTCATCTTTGATGTTACACAAGTTCTTAACTCCAACAATTGTATTTCCAGTCATCGACACACTTGCGTTCTTGAGTAGTATTTGGTGGACGTATCATTACTCTATCAAAATGACAGTTCATTTCCTCAAGATTCGAAAGTACAATGTAGTGTAAGGAGTCTAGCATCATTGATGAGAGTATGATATTTGAGAGAAGAAGTCAAGTTTGATGCACCCAACACTACCTACAGAAGTTTCGGTTAATCCACTACTTTTAGTACCAGGAGAAGAGATGAGTGTATCGACATGTTGCCCAATTTGAAACAGAAGCGATATATAAACAATCTACTTAATGAAAGTTTGCAAACAGGCTAATTTACTTTTCTCGATAGTACAGTAGCAGATCAAATCACGAAATGAATCTTCTCCGTTGAGATTGAGGAGAGGAACACATTCATCACACAAGTCCTTAATGTGAAGCATCATCATCATCAGTTCAGCAAACTAAATCACGCCAGCCCGTCCTTAAAGATTAGGAATGCTCAAAGGAGTACGAACAGGAGGACAGTAGATGATACCTTCACCGTCCACTCCATCACAAAGACCAATATCTTGTGCACTTGAAATCCAGTAGTCTTTAGATCCTCGTACGATATCCGTCTTCTTGGCATCTAACAATCTAAGATCGGTGGGGATGTGCATACATTTGGGTACATGATCTTTCATGAACCTACCAAAGGCACGGTAGATACATCCAATACTTTGCGGAGCAATGATTGAGCTCTTGACACGGTTCTTGCGATCAAGATGCTTACACCATCCACCTTTATATAGTTTGATATATGATGATGACAAGAAGGAAGAGGATAAACAAGAGGTATTAGTATTAGGCAGGCATGATATTAGTATACTATGCAGATATGAATATACACATGATATGCACACATGATAACATGCAACTTACACTGAAAGTAAACACGGCCTAACATGGAACGCTTCACCTCGAGTACTTCACGACGAATATGAACATGTGCACTATTGATCTTTCCTGTATCATCATCAAAGTGCAGAGTCTTCTCAAAGGATGTATCTTCAGGATCATTCACAGTTGGAAATACACACGGCTTTGCAGTAGTACTTCTACTGCTACTACAGTCTACTTCATGTCGGCGTATCTTCTTGGCAGGACGAGTTACTTCAATGATCTCGATAGGAGAAGATGTAAGCGTGGGAGTGATGATATCATGATCATGTTTCTTTGTATTGGTAGCAGTAGTAGTAGAGATACTGCTCATCATGGGAGACGACGATGTGATTGACGATGTAGGACTAACTGGATGGAAGATTGTGATAGTATCATCAGTATCATCATCATTTGTGGTATCGATATCATATGAAGTGGAAGGAGTAGCAGAAGGTATAGTAGAACCAAGACATGTCAATATCATTGCTGCTTGTAACTCATCGAGATCATCATCATCATCGTCGTCGTCATGATGCTTCCAGTTTAAGTTCTTATTGTGGGTAAACGGCGGCGGCGTCATGATATGGAGGATAGTAGTAGGAACGGCTTTGCTGATATTGATATGATATAGAATATATAGTGCAACACAAACTGCAACGAGTTGAGCATTGCTAATTGCCATTGTCAATAAAGCCACAAAAGAAATAACCATTGAGTCTGACCCTCATGTCGTACAAATGTCGCTGTCTTTACGACTACTTCGTACTTATTTCTTCTCATCCGGTACAAAGTGATTACTCAAGATGTGACATCTCGTTAGGATAGAATTGAGCTGTTTGAATTGCAATAACTTCTTTATTAATAAGGCTGCTAATTCACAAGAATGAGACAGTAGAAGTACACCCACTACCTCCAACATTTACTACTACCACCGATAAATAATAATCTATATTGCAACATGACGACGACAATGCCAACGCTACCCAACCGACAAGAACAACGAGATGCTTTAGCTCGTCGGATTAGTATTACATGTTCAAATGATTTTGTACCACCGTCGACACCCACAAGAAGTGACGGCAGCAGTATTGCATTAAACAACAGTTCTCCAATGCTCAACAAGCATACCAAGATACCAATCCGTGATTGGTTCATCATGCACAGCCGCACCGATAGTGAATCAGCAACATGCTATTATTCGCCTCCTACTCATCTACCACTACATCCCGGCTATGTTATGATCGGCGGCTCTGGTTCTACCACCGCTGCTAATACCAACATGTGTCACGAAATGAATACTGGATGTTCAATGTTCACCAATCCCATCAAGAAGACGAGCCCTACAAGTGTTAATAACTCATATGATATGAGTGATACTGCCAATACTGACATGAAGATCAGTGAGGAGGACTTTATCCTCGTATCTCCATCCTTCCCTGATCTATCTTTGTCATCAACTACTTCACTGGATGATATTGATGTTAGTGGTCATGGAGATGATATGGATGATGATAGTATTGATTTGGATATGTTATCTATTTCATCATCAGTATCACCTCCTCCTCCTACAATCCGACTTGCTGCAAGACCTCGAAGTTTCTCGCCATCCAACTCGGCCTTCACTCCATCTGTTGTACCACGAGTATCACCAATCAAACAGTTATCAACTCTTTTATCTTCTACCGAATTGAATACATTTACTCCTATTCAAGTACAAGATGACGACCATGATGATACTACGACTAAAACATCATTTAGGAAGAGCCCATACCTGTGGTAGCTTCTCCTCTGACGTTATCTAATGTCATATTCAACACAACTATGTTAAGTTGTCATATACATCTATTCTATGTTCTATACTTCAATTCAAGGACGACTTGAATTCAATATACTTTCTTTCACTTCAATCTCAATGGGAGAGAAAGATACCTCAAGATCGTCTGTTCATATTTATATATTGATCGCATCTTTGATATTAATTGATACTGGTGAAAAGTAAATTAAAACAATGCAATCTATTTGTCAAATACTATTACTATTATCTCTCATCGTACTAAGTAGTATAGTCATATTATAATGATCATATCATATGCACAAAATCTCTGTTTAACGTCTTTGGTATCCTCTATCTCATTATATTAGTATGATAATGATATGGTCAATTAGACCCTCGTCACGAGAAGCACATATTATATGCCATGAACTATATGACTCTTTAAATCAAAGTTTGAATAGACTTATAACACTATGCTAGACTTGGGCATATCACATGATTCATACTCACTCTTCTTATTTGAGATTTCTAAACACG
>Ga0214481_101130_pt1 | contig 11516 bp, 7 predicted proteins | sample M1_20Mar14CPVII9_4_FD_165057 | JGI IMG/M metagenome (GOLD analysis project Ga0214481, IMG submission 165057) | Marine eukaryotic communities from Monterey Bay, California, United States - M1_20Mar14CPVII9sort6BwellG10 | ecosystem: Environmental > Aquatic > Marine > Unclassified | place: USA...
GCAATGTTGCTTATTGCCGAGACTGTCATAATATTGTAGTATTATTATTGATCTTCTAATGGTACAGATTTAAACCACTATTTTTGGTTTCAGATTATTATTACCTACCTATATGAATATAATAAAACAAGTATTATGCCTACTCTTTCAGTATCAATATGATGTATTGTAAACCTGTCATCATAATCATCTATGGTACATACCATTCATAATATCAAATATCTCCTCAAAATTAAAATCATCACTCGTTTCAGGATATGAGCTCGGCCGGCACTGAGACTTATTTATACCGTAATACATGTTCTTCATTAAGATGTATGCATAAGACAATTGACATATTAATTTGTTTGATAGTTCTGTGAGGTGAATTGATCAGCTGACTGCGCTTTTTCAATTGGTTGTGGCTCTCAAATTGTAGGATACCCCTAGCCCGGAATTCAGCGAGCACTCACGCAACGCCACATTGTTAGTGTTTGTTAGTTTATGGTGTGCGTGGTATAAGCAGGCGCTCTCGAGGTAGCTGTACTAGTCACTAGTAGTAGGTTGTGGTTATTCCAATCTACAGTTTATATCAAATCGGTGGTTACAGCACAAAACCTGTTCAACTATTTGAACATAAGTTTATTTACGACATAAAGAACTCTACTCCTTGGCTTATAATAACTTATGGCCAATCAAAACATAATACAACGAAGAGGGCGTAAAACATCCACATTGCCTATTACAAATAATGATGTGCTAAAAGAAGGTCACAAAAAACTTACATCTATATCTGTATATGATAGAACTTCTCCTCTAAGATGGTGTATCCTTTTGATAGTATCAATGATCATTGGGACAATAATATGGAAACCAATTGTATTATTTCTTGGATCAAACTCAACACAGTCGGCAACGCAGCATGATATACAGCCAGACGTTAAAAAAGTGCATCAACAACCCTTTTCGCGTTCATTATCGTCTCAATTTTCTGAATTATCATTTGCATTGCATAACAGTGATCTGGTGGCATTGTACTTTGCAGCTTCTTGGTGTCCAATGTCCACTCCGATATCTATTGCACTTGATAAAGCATTTGGTAACAAAGACTATATACTAACACCTACTGATAAAGGGAGAAACCCTCTTTCAATAGTATATGTTTCATCAGATAGAGATGTAGATGAGTATAATGAATATATCGAGAATAGAAATTGGTTAGCTATCCCTTTTGAATCGGCACAGCATACTAGTATGAAAAAGCACTTCAAAACATGTGCTCATAGAGAATTAGAAGAGCTCGACATAGATAGGAAGCACGAGATACCAACAATAATAGTTATTGATAGTGAAACGGAAGGGATAATAACAACTAACGGTGCTGACGATCTAGATGATTTGGGGGAGAAGGCATTCGATCATTGGAAAGATATGCAATCATGGATTAAGAAAAGAACTTCTAAATACGATAACATATAACATGACAAGCAAACAAGAGAAAGTACCATTTGCATTATTAAGTTTTGTGCAAACTACTTTCTTTGTCCTTCATACCTTTGTAGCCATATTGCTTTAGCACACATAAATACTCTCAAACTATTATCTTCACAAGCAAGACTTTTGATCCAACGAATCAATACTCTTTCCTTCCTTTTCGAGCAGCTTACTGACAACATCATCCATTGACTCCTTCAACTTTACGATGATTTCCATCGAGTTACGGTTGTACTTGTATAGTCCATAGAACAAATCAAAACTATCCGCTGTCGTCGTCTCCACTAATTTGAGTACATTTGTGAAGCCTTTGGTATCGATTGGTGTTGCCGACAAGCCCTGAGCACCGAGAATTCTTCCCGTTAAATGTGTAATGAACTGACTATTTGCAGTATACTCATCATGATGTGCACAAGACATTGATATCATATTGCAACCTTCTTCCTCCCATATACTCAAAAATCGTTCGATACGATCCATACTCTCAACATGACTCTCACTATTCTCATGCATATTATGCTCGACACCCTGAACGTCTACGAACAATCCAGACTCCGAGTCGACATCTGAATCGTTATCCGCTAGATTTCTATAAGCTGTGTCCCTTCTAGGAATATCAGGATCCAGTAATACCTTATCAACCCTTGTTCTTTCATATACAAACTTTTGACCATTCCATAATCCGTGTTTGGCAGAGTCTGGGCCAAACATTGGATGTGTGCATAATATATCACACTCTTCAGGTAAATGCTTCATCATCATAGTTCGAGCATGCTCCTTGACAGACAAAACATCAGTTATGAGTGGACAATTTCCCTTAGTTTCAAGCCTTTTCTTCAGATGTGGTACCAAGTCTTTCAGTGTATCCTCAAAGCTTACAATTGATACAGCAACTACGATTACATCTAAGTCCTCGTCCAATACAAATGATTCCAGATTTGATAATGGTAAATACTTTGCTCCCATATCGTTTGCAATTTGTGTATAATCACTTCTACTTGTTCCTACAACATTCGCATACTTTGTGAATGATTTACCAATGAACTGTCCGAATCTACCGAATCCGATAACGCCAATGTTTAATGGCCGAGATCTTAGTGCAGATAGTTTCTGTTTTCTAATTGATGCAAGCATAGCAGCTAGTCTAGCTTCCTCTTCCTTTAACCTCTCTAATTCACCAGCGGTGGCAGAATTTTTAAGTGTTGCTGCATCCATATTGATATTGTTGTTATTACCTTGTGGTTGAGATGATGTAGCAGTGCTATTAACAACTCTGGGAAACTTGAAGAAAGCTGATACGGCTAAACCAAGGCTGAATATTATGAAGAGCTTGAAATCCTTGCACTTTCTCCTCGTCATCGATATGCTAATGATTTGCAATCACCGCCGAAGCGATACTGATATATGGTATAAACTATCCTTCGGTATAGGAGTATATAAATATCTTATCTGTTAATCACCGCGATGTTGGTGAGTTCGACAACAATAATTTTAATATGCGGCTGAAAAATAAATAAACTCTCATGGTAAAACGACGGTCAGACTCCCTGCATACAAAGAAGACTTTCAAACAAACTATTGAGATGACTAGGTGTAAAGTGTTATATATATATAGACGGCATGACCTTCTACTGTACCACTTATCAACTACATGCATTTCCTAAACAGACAGACAGTTCAGGGAACACAACATGTAAACAGAGATACCACCTTCTTCTCTTCCTTACATAACAGTGCAGCCTCCACAACATCCTGGTCCTTTGCCACCGGCTCCACCACTTCCTCCTTCTCCTGTATCATCTCTTGCAACTCCGACCTTAACAACCTCTACTAGCTTTTTCACAGTTGTAGAATCTTGAAATAGGTATCCATCAGACATTGGTTTCACTGCATATTGACCTTCAAGCATACCCTTGAACTGAGCAATCGTTACAGAGTCCATGAAAGTATTGAGGGCAACTCCATCCTTAATAGACGATACATCAATGTTGGCAATTTGGGATATTGAATCAATAAGCATCTTTCGTATAGCCTTCTTGTCAAGCTTTCTAATTTCTTCAGCCGTTAAATCGGATGATGGACTTTGAGTCTTTCCGTTAGACTTTGACTCATTCTTACTGTCCGCGTCAACATATCCAAAGTTTGAATAGTCTCCAGTGGGATAACTCTTTCGATATATCTCTTGTAGCTTCTTGCTCATAAATGTTTGCATTGATTTCGATCTCTGTATCTTTCCACTGGTAGTCTTGGGCATAGTCTTTTGCTTCACCAAGACAATGCAAGATAAAGATAGAGAATGCTCCTTGAAGACTTCAGCTCGGATTGTATCTACAATACCCTCCAATTTGTTCATCTTGGGTTGAGGCTCTTTCAATTCCATGACTAGAACAACCTCTTCATAATCTCCAAGCTCACTATTCGACTTTAAACCAATGGAGAACACAGCTGAGCATCCAGCTCGGACGTGATCTGAAGCAACATCTTCAGCAGTAGCTTCAATATCCTGAGGATAATGATTTCGTCCTCCGACAATAATCAAGTCCTTGATACGACCACAGATGTATAGCTGATCCTTGTGAAGGAATCCTAGATCACCAGATCGTAGATATCCACCAAATTTCATAGAAGTATCCTTCATATTTTCCAACAAGGCATGAAACTCTGCCTTTGTCTCTTTAACATCCTTGCCATAATACTTAATGGCCTTGGAAGGTGAGTTCACCCAAATCTCACCAACTGTACCATCAGGCAAACTAACTCGTCTTACTGGGTCAACGATTCTCACATCAATGTTTTGATTGATTGGGAAACCACATCCAATAAAGTAATTGGTACCCTCAGGCTTCTGTGCTCCAATCTGATCCACAACAATTATCTTGTTATCCTCTTCTAATTCCTTCTTCTTGACTGCAATCTTTCCCTTACCTCCAGAGCATACAAATACTGTGTGTTCAGCTAATCCATATGTAGGAAAGATGACACCAGAAGGTAAACCAAATGGAGTAAACTGTTTTTCAAAGGCACTCATTGACTTCTCTGTCACTGGCTCGGCTCCATTTACAATATGTTGGATACTACTCAAGTCTAATGGCTTGACTTGCTTTCCGTCTTCATTAACAGTCAATCCACCAAATCCATTGTAATATTCATCTGCATTGAACTTGCGTGCAGTCAGACCGAAGGCAAAGTTGGGTGCTTGTAAATGTGTTCCACGATACTCCGACACTGCCTCTAGCCAACCAATGGGCCGTTGTAAGAATGCAATAGGAGACATGTAGTATCCACTACCACCACAATAAATAGTGCCAAGTAGCGAACCAATCAATCCCATATCATGATATTGAGGTAGCCAGGATACTACCTTCGTCTCTTCAGTTGCCTTCAACTCATCAGTAATGACATATAAGTTATGTGCCAAGTTGGAATGTGTCAATACCACGCCCTTTGGAGCAGATGTCGACCCTGATGTGAACTGAATGAATGCAGTCTCATGTGGCTCGGGAGTACTTTCTGTCCTTGGATACTTCCCAACAACTGGTGGATTCTGTAATGGTTCTCGATCTGTTACTACCCAATGTAATTCCTCTGGCCATGTTGGTAACTCTTCACCATCTCCGTTGATATCAACCTTCTTCTTCATCTTGGCCATGAATGCACTCTTCATCTTACCTAATCGCTTCGCTTGTGCATACTCACCATTTGTCAATGCAACACGAGCTCCACATCCTCTAGCAATGCCAACAAATGCTGCAATACTATCCTTGCGATCAGGATGAGGCGGATATACCGGCACAGCGACCAATCCAGCACGAAGACATGCCAAGAATGTTAAAATAAAGTGTGGTGAACATGGTGGATAGACCAATAATATACGATCACCCTTAACTAATGGTTTATCACTTGGTAAATTGATCAATGGCTTTGACTTCTTATCATCAGTATTACTACTACCTTCGGGAGGTAATAATCTTGATGCTAAATATTCAACTGCAAAGTTTAACTTTTGATATGTCAAACTAGATGCAATTGTTGGTGTATTATTACCATTTGTTTGTAAGAATGCAAGTGCTGTCTTATGTGGCATGGTCTCTGCATGATGTGCCAACTTTTTCAATGTTGAATCCCAAGGAAAAGATGGCCAACTTGGTAATACTTCCTTATGATCTTTAGGTATTGTTTCAATAGGTGGCTCGCCGGGTTTAATCTTTGGCCCATCCTCAATCTTAACCTCTTTCTCACCATTGGCATGTTCAATTGTTATCTCACGTTGTCCACCAGGATGTACTACCGTCGATGTTTTCTTCCATCCAGTAGTACCATCATCAAGTGTTACTTTTTCACGACGGATACGTGGTAATGATGGTAAGTGTTTGGTATCAATTTTCTTTGTAGTTTCTTCCTTGAAGGCATTTGTTGTTGTAGTTTCTGTGGTTGTTATTATTGTACGTGTACCATCGGGATTTGTTACTGTTCGTTTGTGTGTTTTAGTCTTTGGTCCGATGCGTCCGCCAGGATTGTTGTAGGTTACCATGGTTATTAGTCTATTGGATGTAGTATGTATTATATACGTACTTTCAAGAAAAGCCAATGTCTAAATCGATCTAATGATCGATCTTGTATCCTTTGCAACTATTGAGTTCAGAAGTCGTCACTATTGCAACTTGCCGATTTATATCCTCTATTTGTTTGATATAGCTTGCAATATGAAGGCTGGTCTGCTACAAAGCATGCTACTTAAACTTGGAGGTGGAAATCTTTAATCTTTTGTGAGGGCAGATGATTGATCTACTGCCCCAGCCCCTGTGCAAAATGCCCCTTTAGACATAAAGAGTACCTAAATAATTGATAAGCGGCGGCGGCACCAAATACCTATGGTTGGACGGATGAAGAAAGGCATATAGTGTTTTGGATACGATATATATAAGATATGCACAAAATAAGCAATAATATATTATGTCTACTACAAAAGACAACGAGCCAAATAAACAACAGCAAGATGATAATTCATTGATACATCGTCAACGTCAAACACCTCTCTCGTGGGATGAATTGCAAAATGTAATCCTAGTCAAAAAAGATTTATCACTCTTATCACGTAGTAAGGAACAAACCAACACATATAGAAAATGCCGAGCTACTATCAATAATGAGTGGATATCAATATATGATTATTTATTATGTACAAAGTTTGGTTTTGATTGGGTTTATGCAGAAGATAGTGAAACTGATGTATCATCTCCAACATACAATCAACATCAAACGAAGAAGAGATCAAAGCCTACATTTCAAGAGTACCTACAGCAACGTGAAAGCTCTACTACTACTACACAGACACAACTAAAGCTATGTCTCGATGATTTTCCATACTACTTTGAACCCAATATACACCATTATGTGCTCTGGAAGTTGGGTGGAGTTGTGACAGCTGATGAAATCACTCAAGCAAAGAAGGATATCCTGCAAAAGTGTCAACCACATACTTTAGTAGAAGAAGATGTTGCTAATAATAATGAAGTTTTTCTCCATTGGATTAATCCTCCACATCTCAAGAGTCTTCCTGGTATCGATCATGTACATATATTATATCGCAGTGTATAAGAAGAGTTACAACAAATATGCAAGTAGTAAACTGGAATTGACAAGTAAAGTTTAGTTCTATACAAATATCTACTTGATGGGGCAAATATCAGCCAACATAAACAGCGCAACACAAATATATCTCAACTGAGAATTGAAAGACAATCAAGAGCAACCGAGAACTAGTTCAAGATGAGCGTCATCTTTGCTCAGTTCACCCTTTGATCATCTCTAAACACATCCTAAGTACATCTAACATGAATCAAGGAGTAACAACAGACAACTTGCGACCCGAAGTAGTAGGAGAAGCAGGACTCTCCCTTTCGTGGTAGATGTCATGTTTCATTTGATGCAATGCATTCTTATGAACCACCTTGAAAGCATTCAGACACTCAACAACTTCTTTCGAATCACAATAGATACCCGCAATAGATCGAACACAGTATTTGAAATGATCACGACTTGACTGATTAGGTACGTTGGGTTCTTGAGCATGTTCCATTACTTCAATGAAGGCTGCCACGGCAATACAGGAAGGTTTCTTACGATGGAAATACTGTACTGTCACGCTCAGCTCCAATAGAAACTTGATCCTTTCAACTAGTGCTCGACGAGTGTACCTTCCGCATGAGTCACGAGGGAGGAAGATAATTAGGAGCTCCAAGTAAGCTTGGGGAGTTGGGGGATGCATTCGCCACTGGAGCGTGTCAAGGATACTCTTCTCGGTGTGTAGAAAGTCATTCTCGGTAAATAGTATTTTTGAAAGCTTGACAAAAGAACCAACAGCTGCACACCTTCCTTGAGTACGAAAGATTTTGATAGCCAAATAAAGTGAAGTCATGCCTACAAGTTGGAATGCATGAGGGTAGTCATCAAATGAATACCGAGAAAGGTAACTATCCATATAGTACATGGCAATATAAACCAATTCTCGGTCTGTGTGTTGTTGAGGTTTCGTGAGAGGATGAATAAATCATCATGACGTGAGCAAAGCAGCAGTCGGTCTAAACTCACCGAGATTATGATTGTCAACGACTGTGTACATCCAAGCACACAATTTGGTTCGCCAAGTTCTCTTGTCCTTGCAGAGTACTTGCTTCCCATCGTGAGTTGGCTTGGAAGACATGAGATAATTACTGAACTGATACTGAGTAGATTCCAACTGAAGTAATGATTGGAAGCGATCAATAAGCTCAAGTGTTGATACCGGGCCCCCCTATTACAGTCAGTTAGCAGTTGAGTAGTGTTAGTGTAGATAATGTGAGCATGCGTATGTTAGTTGTTTTGATTATTGAGCATATGTAGTATGTATAAGTGCAAAGATAATTTTTGCACACAATTGAGCATAGTAAGGCTGGCTACAAAGCATACTATATCATAACTTACCATGATGTTCCGTTCCTGCTGTAGTACAACGTTATACCTCCATACTCCTAACAGATTTATGGCATTAGCAGTTGAAAATACTCCACGCTGGTATGTTGAGCCGAACATATAAAGATATGTTCTCTAGTTGACATCAATTTGATTGGCTACAGCTGCAAAGATACTTCCCGTTAGGTCTCAACTGATTCTGGATGTTGCAATCGCCTCATTGAGAATGTGCACCACATGATAGTTGCGATTCAATCATGACCAACAGGATGATACCGTTTAGTCGCTAAAACATGATTTACCCCTAAATCTTTACTCTCTCTTGTTGTGAGCCATGGGTAGGGCGGGTGTTATTAAACCAAAGGTACACGGCAAATAAATCGCCTTTGTATATGCTGTTAGAGAAATAACAACCATTTATTATAATGTCTAATATTAGTGAGCATCAACAGCCGCAACAAAATGGTGGCGGCATACCTATACAAAATCATCAACAAAACTCAAACTCACATACACCAACAACTACTCAACAAAAGACAGTTTCAATACCTCTTCAGTCATTACCTTTTCGTCCTTCTACATTGACTGCATTGTTAAGGAGTGGATTTTCTACGACCGGTGATGTTATGAACTCTTGTCATACAGAATTAGTGCCAACTAATAATGTTGATACAAATACTAATAATAACATGATGAATACAGAAACAAACTCTAATACCAACACCAACAATAACAACAAAAGTTATGATAACTTTGCAAAAGAGTTGGGATGTTCTACAACTCAAGCAGCTGATTATGCTCATGAAATTGATGATGCTCTTGGATCTATTGGATTACCCAAAGTCTCTAAATCACAACAGAATACTAATGGAGAGAATGTTGATTCATCAAATCAAACAGATAATAATATTATGGCACCACACCAACCTATATTTTCAGCCACGGCAGCGTCAATTCTTCGATCAAAAGCCATTAACCACTTTCCCATGAATGGTAATAACCAAGCTCCGGCCCCAGCGGCAAAACAGGTTGTATCTTTCTCTCAAGCACTTGATGTTTTACTTGGAGGCGGCTTTGCTCTATCAGAACTGACAGAGATTGCAGGACTTCCAGGTGTTGGGAAAACTCAATTGGCAATGCAATTGTGTGTTAATTCACGATTACCAACTACATCTGGTGGAGTGCAGGGATGTGCAGTTGTCATTGATGCAGAGGGAAGTTGGTCTGGTGCAGCTGGAGGTGATCGACTGTGGTCCATGGCAAACGCATTATCTGATCATGTCAAGCTTAGTGCCTCACGAAAGTTAGCAAGATCCAAGGAAGGAATGCCGCAAGGCTCGACAACAAATATCAATGAAGAAAGTATCCCAAATTGGTTTAGTCCTGAATTCATCTTGGGTGGTATTCATATCTTTCGAGTTCATGACGAGGCCTCTCAGACTTGTACGTTGTATAACCTACCCAAGTTTTTATTGGAATTAGAACAGAAGGGTACTCCTGTAAAGTTGGTAGTCATTGACTCTTTGGCATTTCATTATCGAGTTGCATCCTCGTCAACCTCATCATCAAACATTGGTAATGGCAATAGTACCAAGAGTAATTCACTTTCGACTACACATAATTTGACTCGGATGGCTGCATTCTTGACAGAATTAGCATCTGAATTTGATTTAGCAGTAGTGGCAATGAATCATTTGACCTCGAGGATAGAGAAGGATGGCAATAACAACAAGAGTGGAACGAAACTAGTACCAGCACTTGGAGAATCTTGGGCACATTCTGTAACATCTCGTTTGATCATTGATCATTATCGTCAGTTGCATGCTACTGATGGAAGTATGGATGAAGTGCGAACATGCACACTCGTGAAGTCTCCTCACAAACCTTCGGGAACTTCATTATTCAAAATTACAGACAAGGGAATTCGAGGAGTATCTCCTCAGTTGTTGCAATCTCAATCGCAGGCTACCAAACGAGCAAGGGTTGATTGATGAGATAATATGTGCTGTGATAGAAACCTTTTCTAATTCATAACTATAAACTCTATTGGACCAGTTAATTTGTATTATAGTTAATACCTATTCCTAGTCTATCTTCCTTTCTTCTTCTTTAACCTAGCTGAATTGTCCACTTCAACATACTCCTTAATCTTATTCATGATGGGGAAACCAACACATACGTTCAATGTAAACCACTTGAATGTTGTCCAATGCTTCATCTTTAACACAGTCTTACATAGATATGAAGTGTAGCACGCCTCCATCGTATGTGCAAACAAACTAAAGTAAAAAGAACCGATAACTAGTCTTGCAAAGAGTGTGGAGGTGCCAAATATGGTAGTAACAATAGAGCTTGCCCATGATTGATCAATCTTGTTCACAAGTTCATCTTGTCCCATAAGTGTACCGACACCGAGTAATATGCAAGCACCGAAAAGCATGCGCATCAATGGATCTGTCAATAGCCAACTAACCTTTGGTTGTAATGCTTTATGATGATGTTCTATAAGATGCGATCTAACTTCTTTCACTGATTGTAATGGTGCGTCGAATGGTATTACTAATAAATTTTGCATGCAAGCATCACCATCACATAATATGTATTTGATTGTATATTCTGATAAGCTTACTGATTTCATTGTAGCATTTTGAACTTTACATCGGAAGGCTTCATGATTTGATATGTTAGATAATACCATAGCATGAAGTGTAGCGGCATGATCTTCATTCATATGAGTGCAAATTCGATCTGATACTTCAGGTGTTATTACTTCTGACATTGTTGCAATGTAGATGATACATGTGATATTATATTGCTATACGATAATATTATGTATGGTAAAATGAGATACTTGTTGTTTGTATGAATAATATACTCCCACCGAGCGATTTATCACAAGTAACTGTCAAAGATATATCCTTCACAAGAGATCATATGTACGAAAACAAACAATCTCCAGGCCTAATGTGGAAATGTGCACACATAGGATACCAAGAAAGTATTTCTCCCATACGAGAAATACAGCGGTATCTTCAGCGATAACTTGGATAACTTTCATGCCGACTTAGTGGCGGCAATGTGCGTTGAGACGA
>Ga0214481_101132_pt1 | contig 11506 bp, 3 predicted proteins | sample M1_20Mar14CPVII9_4_FD_165057 | JGI IMG/M metagenome (GOLD analysis project Ga0214481, IMG submission 165057) | Marine eukaryotic communities from Monterey Bay, California, United States - M1_20Mar14CPVII9sort6BwellG10 | ecosystem: Environmental > Aquatic > Marine > Unclassified | place: USA...
TGGCATGCACCTGATAAGTTGCCATGATCTTGGCCTGACAATTCTGTCTCTGAGATCTCGGGGATAGAATTGTCTGGCTGGCCGACATGACATCTCATATGGTCATCATCCTAAGATGAAAGCAAGGGCTGAACTGTGTCAAAAGGTGATTAAATACATATTATAGGATGGCAGGATGATATATAAGCACTCAATGACCTTCTGGCATGCACCTGATAAGTTGCCATGATCTCGGCCGGACAATTCTGTCTCTGAGATCTCGGGGATAGAATTGTCTGGCTGGCCGACATGACATCTCATATGGTCATCATCCTAAGATGAAAGCAAGGGCTGAACTGTGTCAAAAGGTGATTAAATACATATTATCTCCTTATTGGCGGTATCCTAGGTACGGACCCTCCGTACCTATCTTTAGCAGTATAATAGACACCCTTCCCGTCGCCCTACACCATATATTGGCATATGGGATTGTTAAGCAACATCTTGGCTTCAATATACTGCACCATTTTTGTTTGTAGGACCATTGGCTGTCGAGATATATTAATTCTAAGCTAAGGTGCATCATGAATTTTTACAATTTTTTTGTTGAGACTAGATTAATAGATAGAACATTAAATATAATGATTTGCACGGTAAATCCAATTACAGACGTCTTAAGTATAACTAGGTCGAGGTGGCTGTGAGTTGTGGGGTATTGATATTGCGTCTATTTAATTTAATCCATATATTAGTAGAGGGCGGTTGTCAATTTTTGTTGCTAATCGTCACCTCTACCTAACTATGTAGTCTACAGCCTCCTATGCGGCTATTCCTACCGTACTGCCGCTGCCAATCTCATCATTAATGTTATTGTTAACATCTATGAAGTTTGTGGGGTTATCGATGGCGGTGGTGGCAATTAGTAGAGGCTGCTCAGTAGAGGGTGATGATGGGGTCAAAATCATGGGTTGATGTAGTTGCAATTAAATAATTAAATAAAGATAAATAATTGGCCGCCTTGGATTGTTGCATTATGGGAACCATGTTATTGCCGTCATTTGGAGCCACCATGGACCTGCTGATTCATTATGGTTGTGGAGTTATGCTCGTCACCAGATTTGACAAATAGGTACGGATGCCATTTTTGAATTTTTGCACAGTCGACCTTTGATGAACCATAATTCGATCAGTTGTACACAACAATAGTGCTAAGATGATGTTATCCGTACAATTCGAGGGTGGAGAACACGATGGTGCACTCTAGATTGCCTAGAAACGATCTAGAAGCTGAGATATTGGCATTTGAAAAAGTGCAAAAATAGGTACGGAGGGTCCGTACCTAGCCAACAAGGAGATAGGATGGCAGGATGATATATAAGCACTCAATGACCTTCTGGCATGCACCTGATAAGTTGCCATGATCTCGGCCGGACAATTCTGTCTCTGAGATCTCGGGGATAGAATTGTCTGGCTGGCCGACATGACATCTCATATGGTCATCATCCTAAGATGAAAGCAAGGGCTGAATTGTGTCAAAAGGTGATTAAATACATATTATAGGATGGCAGGATGATAACGTAGGGCCGTTGCGGCAGCAGTTTTCATAGACTATTGGCTTGTGATTCGATGCCTATATTATTGCAATAGTATTGAAGGTTTGTTTTGCCGCCGTTATGTGTATGTGCTAGCAATAGTGATTATTATATACAATAAGCCTGGTCCTGAGAGTGATGACTGAGATTCAATACAACAAGAGGGTAGAGCATAAACATAGATTCTACTTTACAACATACACATGAATGTCCTCTTCTTTCTTGCCTTCTTTCTTGGGGTACTCTTCTTCTTGGACGAGGTAATCTTTCTTTTCCCATCAAGTCCAGCATTCTTTCTGGCTAAATTGTAGTTCCATACCTTACTACCATCTTTACTTGGATGATCTTCATATCCACGGAAAAACCAGTCCGTGTATTCATTACGTTGCAGCTTAGATATATAAGCCACTGTATTCCAGTCACCTCCATTGATCATAAGTCTCATATGATCTCCCATCCGTACCCTTGACAAAGCCACATATAAGTCTTCCCATTTGATCTTATTGAGATGATACTTATGTTCCGAGATAGAGAGGACTATTCGATGGATGGTCTTCCCCTAAAGAAACACAATCAGTTAGAGCAAAGTCAGAGAAGTGTAAGTAGTGTGTAGTGTATATAAAATAAGCACACACAACACACTAAACATACCTGAGCTTTGTCGACTGTTATGCTGAAAGCTGGCTCAATCGGGAAGTGATCTTTTATACTGACCATAGAGTCATGATAATAGTGATTCGAGTCTAAATCAGTACAGCCTGGAATATAGTTTGTATCAAATTGGATGCCTTTCTTCCCATCTTTGAGAGAGATCGGAATTACAACACGTCCATCCACCATACTGCCCTTGCCTCCATCGAGCCATTCTTTCCTCTCCCATTTCTTCTTCGCTGCTTCGGAAGTTGAATCACCATCAAAATCTGCAAATAGCTCCACATTGATAGCTGTTGGTGGAAAGTCAAGGTCAATAATATCACCCGGTTTAGCTTGACGAAGAAGCATATCGAATCGCCTTCTTTGATCTTTGTCTTCAAACGATAGTGAGTGATACTTTATCTCCGTACCATTTGCCAATCCCTCGGCTGCATTGATACCGTACTTGTTGAGGTATCCCCTTGCATTCGGCGGAAAGTACTCGTAAAAGCAAGCATTTTGCATGGCATGAGCAATAGACTCTTGGTTTGTAGGCCTTCCAATCCACTTCCCGACTTCTCTAGCTCGAGACCATCTAACAGTGTTTATACCATGATACTCGGCCCATCGTTTGGATTGCCATGCATTGATCTCTCTCCTCTCGGCATTACCAGTGACAATAGTAGTCGCGAAACGAAAGTCATCATTGGCCAAGTCCTCGGCTGACAATTTCTTATAAGTGCTCTTCAAGTCTTGGACGGTGGGACCAACGCCCGTTCGGCTCATCTTATCAAGTAATGACATATGTTCAGGATCGCCGGATCGGTGTTGACTTGTCAATTTGATGTGTCGAAACTTGGAGAAAAGAAAGCCACCCATTTGAGTTGGACCAAGCTTCTCGGCTGTCTTCCAAGTCATAGGCTTGCCCTCCTCTTCGATATATTGCATTACTACTCCTGGTAGAGTATTGCCCTTGCCACCTGCAGTTGGTGGTTTCTGGTCAAAGTCTCCTACAATTATGACCATACGACCACCGAAGAGTTTGCTGTTCCCATACATCTCCTGCAATCGGGCATTGAGGGTTGCCAACATATAAGGCTGAAGAGTTGATACTTCGTCTATCACAATATCACACATACTATAAATGTCATGCCCAAGAATCCTTTTGAGGGCCTGAAGCTTGTTTGGGTTCCAAGTACCAATCTTCAACTTAGCACCCTTTTTAAAGATTGGAACACTCCACGACTTGATGAAAGTTGAGCCACCTATATTGACGGCTGCTGATCCCATGTAGGCACACTTCATTTGACTGCCAACCTTCATTATGTCAACAACTCCATCTAATGCCTGGATTATCTTTGACTTGCCATTGCCTGGCTTTCCGCTGACGAATAAGATAGGGGGTTTATAGTCTGGACTTTCTGCTTCACCCGATCGAATGGCTTCAAAATGATCACAAGCCAGCTTAACCACAATATCTTTATCTGATGATAAATTCTGGCTCTTGATGAAGTCATCAACTTTCTTCTTCACATTTGGATTGGTGCGGTACTTTCTCGGTTGTTGTACCCTGTTGACGTCATAATCTTCGTCACATGTAACACGAGGTCGTCTCTTAGACTCATCTAGGGCTGAATCAAATGGCAGAGTAGTTACATTGGCCAGTCTTGACTTCGACGATCCACTGCGATTGGAAGAGTTTGCTGTCTTAGCCAAGTCTTTCAGCGTGCTCATAATTGCACTGCTATGGCCAAGATGCTTTCCAGCATCTGTTATTTGCTGAGAATTCAAGTTTTGTATCGCGTCTGATATGTAGTCCATACCGTCGTTGTCATTCTTCAGGGCCTTCAGATTACCATAATATTCTTTTGCTGCCTGCTTATCAGCAGCTGACCATATAGTTCTATTGCGGCCACGGAATCTTGCAAGCATCTCTCTCCTACCTCTGTCGACTCTCAAACTGTGTACAACCCTGTTAATTCGACGTAATCTAAGCCTATCAATAACAGTACGACTGCAATGCAACTGATTGTAGAACTTAACAAATGCCTCATAGTCGTATTTGTAGGTATTGATTTGACCCTTCTCGTAGAGTTCAGTTTCGGGACGAAACATTGTCAGATAGAAGTGAGCAAATTTATTAGCTTTCTTCGTCCAATCTATAAGATCTCCTTCATACATCTTCCTTTGATCTTCACATCCTTCATCAGAGTCGTCTAATTCTGGTGAAAGAGGCCTCTTCTTTGGAGGAGCTGGAGGTGATTTTGTAAATTTAGGGATACGTTGCTTCAATCTCAATACTTGATGATAATTGTTCTCCATACCAAGGCCCTCTCCAAATGGAAATACTCTGCTCTTCTTTCTGCCACAACTTGCATCATTATCTCCCGCAGAAGAAGTCTCGACAACACTGACAATAGCATTGTATGTATATCTACTTAGATGTTTTAACTCTTTACCACGATATCGGTAGAGGACTGCATATGACACAGGTTGCTTCGTGCCGTCATTCATCTTGTAGTAACGAGCAGCTCCAAAAGAGGCATTGAAGTGCCTAAAATCTTCATCGTCTTCATCATTCTCCTCTTCCTCCAAGTTACCTCCTTGATTAGCATCATAACACTCCATCAAATCCAAAGAGCTACCATCAGCTCGACTTGCATCTTCCTCGTCGGAGTTATCTTCAGTATCTCTATCTTCTTCTTCTTCTTCTTCATTCCCAAAGATAATGTCAGTCTCATCATAGTACTCGTTCTCTTCATTGGAGCCTTCATCATCCAAGGCTTTATTAAGACTATATCCTCTGGTTTGGTCGAGCTCGGCATTTACATGCTTTTGATATGCTATAGTATCACAAGCCACAAATGAATCTGAACTTAGGCTTGCACCCATCCCCAAAAGACCAACTGCAATTTGAGTATCACTGACTTCCATTAGGCTATTCATCTTGTTAATAGCTCGTGTGAATACATGTTGAGCATGCCTCTTAGTTGTTCCCGAGTCATCGGCCACACTAGGGAAGTTCATGGCATCTTCTTGAGCTTTCTTCAGTATTGGTAGAACATCGGTAAGCTTAACCCCGTCCTTATTGATATATGGACCAATGTAAAACAGAGCTGCCTTACTTGCCTCTGTCGAACCAAGATGCAAGAAGTTGCTATTACTGCCAATGAGAGAAGTAAGCATAGGGTTAAAGTCAACAACCAATCCATTTCTCTCGGGAAGAGCCTTTGAAATCATGCCATATAACACCTTCAGATGTTTAAGATCAAGCATTTGCAACTTGTACGTGTTGCCTTTTAACTTAGAAGTGAAGAGCTTGTAATTGTATTCGGGTGGATTGAGAAGACGAGGTCTAGATCTGTGTTGAACTTTTGTTGGTGTACGAAGTAAATGAATTGTTGGTCGATCATCTTCTTTTGAAGCAAAGTATTCGACTCGAGTCAAATTGTCATCTTCTTCGTCATATACTGCAACATTCACATCCATCAACTGAGCGAAGAGTTTGACTTCCAAGGCTCCACCTTCATAGCAATCATCGCCTTTAACATTCATCATGAGCTGAGAGTATAATTCAAGTTTATCTTCAATACTTTCATCAGACTCCTCAAGCACCACCCGAGATATGTGTTCTTCAAGAGTCTTATCATCGCGTATTGACTCTCTTAAATGATGCATGAGCTCTCGTCTTAGCTCCTGAACTGACTTTTTACCAGGTTTAAGCTGAGATGACTCTATCAAGCCAAGCAACAAGGCATAGAAGAGATTGTTCTTATCTTGGTCATGGAACTGGTGCATATCAACTTGATCTAATGATATACGCTCACCGCCCTCTTCAAAATGAGTCTCATTGTCGATTGATTTGCCTATCATTTCATTCAACAAGATAGAGATGATTTGATCTTTGGTCATATCGTCATCAAGCTCAGGTAAAGGCTCCAACCTTGGCCTATCTAGCTCCCAAACGATAGTCCGACTGCTGCCAGATGGTAAAGGAGATAGATTTTCTTTCGTAATATGAACTTCGGGATCATATGGCTCAATATAATTCTCTACGATGGTTTTGGTAGATCCACCGGCTTGTATCTCGTCCTCGTTCATGATTTGATCCCATTGCTCAGATCCGTCTGGTTTAATCTCAAGCCTAAGCTCTATAGGTTTTGTTCCATCACTTGGAGCTCTTGGTAAGCATAGCCTACATCCATCCCATCCGTTTGGAGGCTTTTTGCATGTAAATGTATGGTTGTGTATACCACATTGGCATATTGTTATTACAACATGTGTATTGAAGAGCTTTCTGTCTTTAGTGGGATCTGGAGGAAGTCTCATTGCTTGTGCTGAGGGCCTTGAACTATAGACAGTCTCAGTCGTATCACCAATGGAATAGCCACCTTTTCTTTTCCGAGCATCCATTGATGAAATAATTGGCTTTGTAAGAGTTCCAACATTGATACCCGGATATTGTTGACTCATCACTACGGTATCCTGGGCATCTTGGTTGCACTCTCCATCGCAATTCTCATCTTGACAACGTTTCAGTTTCTTGGCATGCTCTACAAATGCCCCGGGTTTTGAAGTATCAAGACTTGTTGATGCCTGTAATCGTCGTTTGATTCTAGGTGGTCCAACTATATCATCGGCTTCTTCTTCCAGTGAGGAATGAAGAGTTGTTGCAGGAGGAGTCTCAAGATCCAACTCACTCACTGTACAAGATAAATGTAAGCAATAGTTGAAGAAGTAACAACTTTATACACAGGATAGAACTTACCTTTCGTTGGACTCGTATGCAATGATGCCATATCACTTCCCTTGTCAGTAGACTCCATCTCATTCGAGGTATCTCGTGAAGCATTTGAGGTATCCTGAACTGAGTTAGCTAGAGATGGGGTATCTTGAGTTTGAGGCTCAGACGCAGGATGTGATACGCCTTCCATATGCACATCGGAATCATTATCACTACCGTTACTGCCATTGATATCCGAAGTATTACCTCTAACATCCGATGTATCCTTATCTGAGGTATCCTGAGCTGAAGTATCTAAAGCCACCGACTTGGCATTAGCGGAAGCACGAGTCTTCATCAAGCCCTTGACTGTTGGGATAGTCTTATGTACCAAATCTTTGATATGATCAGGCCTATCGAGTTTAGCACTAAATTGTGAGTCTAATACCGAAGCAACCTCCTTGCATAATTCGGGTATGTCGGCGACAGATTCAAGTAACTCTGCTGATAGTCCTCCCCAAATGATGACATGAAAATGGAGCGATCCACTACCAGTAGTCTCTGTCTTACCAATGAATGCTCGAGACGTCCCAATCATACCAATAAAGGTATCAGGAGATATGAACACCGTCTTTGTTGTTCTGTTATTGTCTCCACTATGATTTGATGGCTTGATACCAACAAGAATGCTCATGATGTCATGTACCATATTTTTGAACGACATCGCAGCTCCAACTGGGTTGTTATTCATGAGCTTCGTTCGCTCTTTGTAACTTTGTGGGATTGGTATACTACCCTCACCCTCCATGAGTTTAATACCTCTCTCCATTTCAACTTGAGAAGCAGATGAAACTACAGCCGGAAAGGTACTGTTATTCGAACTTGGAAGAGCAAACCTTATTGAATTGGGATGGTTGATATCATCAATGCCAAATGTTAGGAAGCTATGGCCACACCCCTGGTGACGATTCATTGCAAGTATCTCGCCTGCCGTTTGGTTTCTTTCAAGTGCTCCAAACACGGACTTTCTACCACCAAATGTCATATAAGGCACAAGCCTACTCAGTACATACTTGGCATCAGGTCCATCTGGATCCTTTACAGCTACTCGGAGCCTGGCTTGGAATCCCTCAGATGCAAACTCTTTTGCAACCTTCTCAAACTCAATTGGATCTGATGACACTTTGGCATGCATATTACCAATCACTCCATGTCTCCAATTTGACTCGAATAGTTGGCAGAGCAGAAACCGATTGGATCCTGCATTTGTTGTATACTGCATGAGGAGATGTTCAATCTCATACTTGCTAAGTGTCGGACCTTTGTTGCCATAGGCTTTACCAAATATAAATGTGTCTGGAGCTATCATGACCAAATTTTCTTCTCCGTGTTCGTAGTCATTGCGAGGGTACTTCTCTCGTCTTGTCATGTGCGACTTCTTATCTGGATTGCCCAGGGCCTCTGCTGCATTTACAAGATATTCACGATCTGCGTCCGAACCACGTTCATTCTTAGCATTTGACATTATTAATGAACACTTGAGGGGGAAATCATCATCACTATTATTACCCACATCAACCTCTACTTCACCAACCCCAGTAGTTCTGATATGCCTAGCATCGTCCTTGCGAATCTGGATCTCCCTTGCTACACTCTCGTCGTTGACACATTCTGCGTCCTTGATAAGAGCTTCGTTGGCCGTCTTTAATCTTGCCTTGACTTCATCGTATTCGGGCAGCTTGTCATCGTATTTGTAATGATCATTAACTTCCTGTAACACCTTCAGCCATTGATATATAACCCAACCTCGACCCTCTACATTAGCCGAGCCTAATACCTTTTTGGCTAAAGAATCATACTCTCCCTCGGGCCCCACTAACTGGAGAGATACATCTCCATTGATGCTCTCTAGAGAGAGAAGATCAGATACAAGTCGTGTGCTATCATCGGCAAAAAAGATTCCATGGCCTTTCAGCTTTGACTGGCCTCGCTCGATCAATCTTCCATCAGCAGTATTGCTCTCTATTTTGATAACATACAAGTAGTGTCGAACCTTCGAGATGATTTGACGCTCACGTTCAGTCAACGGCTCGAGTCCAAGTCTCCTGGCATCTCCAAAGTCCACCCCGGAAACAATCGATCTCCAAGGAGTCCATTTGTTGTTCAAGCTTGACTTGCAATTTGAGCATATTGTTGCACTGTAACTCTTCACAGACTCTGCTGATACCTTCTCTTGAACAAACTCGGGGTGAAGATTGTAGTATACAGGATTACCTTCATTGTCAAACATGTAGTCTGGAAGCTTGTCTTTCTCTTCGTTTAGCTCCTCAGGCTTCTTTGCTGGCCAAACAGAGCGCAATCTCCACAGCTCGACCTTCTTTGTATCTCCGTTGTCATTATATGGTATTGATAACGGCTCTCTCTCCATCAATTGTCTATGGTAGCCTTGCGTCCTCTTACTTCTTGGACCTTCAAGACCTCCATTGGCATCGGTATCATCACTGTCTTCGGCATCTTCAATATCTTCATCGTTGTCACCTTCTCTCAATCTCAACTCGTTGATCTCAGATACATCAACTTCTTCATAAGTTCGCTTGAACTCCGAAGTGTCCATGTTTCTAAATCCACAGCATGCACAGGTCATAAGTGGTGCATCAACTGTCTCTTGAGCATTATCATCGTCTGATGTAAAACATTTCTTCTCACCACAAGACCAACCACGTCCTTGAGCCTGGAGAAACTTAGATATCAGCCTCTTCTCGAGGTCGGGTGTCAACTTTTGTGACTGAATATGAACCTTCACTTCATCCTCTGCATACTTGTAGAGTATCTCGGACCTTTTTGCATTATCAGCCGCACTATGTACGGGTGGGAAAGATATATTATGTGAGACAAGATAGAATTTGATATGATACAAATGGTATCCGAATCTCACACATACCTCGATGTTAGTTGGGCTAGTTGTTGTAAAGCATAGCATAGGCAAAGATAATGCATTAGCAAAGACATGAGACAAACAACAAGCAAAACATATTGCAATAGTAGATGGCCTTACCGTCTAGCTTTTGCAGCTCTTGCATTGTTTGATCACATCTCATGTTGAATTCATTGTCAATATGAGGTGGTTCTCTTGGTAGAGTACATCGAGAGAAGTCATCCTGGTATGAATATACATCTTCATATATCATTGGATAGTCTTTTCCATCGTCATCACACTTGTAAATGAAGTAACGTTTATCTTTTGCAGTGTAATCAATGCGGTCTATCTTGCCTGGCCAGGGTTTCTCACTCTTACTATATCGTTTATTTCCAATTCGAAACCAATACTCGGGTATAGACACTCGAATACCAACTATAGACTCCATCCATGGTATACATACCTTGGCACTACAGTCATCGATTGAGATTGAGTCATTCGTGGCAAACCACTCAAGTACAGCTTCTTCGTCTTTCCTCAACTGTCTTTCTTCTTTCTGACTCTGCCACTTGTACACTTCTGACATATAATCTTCATCAAAGACATATTGATAAACCGTCTTGAGGAGAGTTGAATGTCTTCGTATGCTCAATTCTAACAAGCTATTCAGCTTGCATTTACATGTCTCTTCCAATCTCGACATCACATGTATATATGCAATCAGGCACTCTGACTCCCAAGAAAGCCAATCACCACTGTTCAGTTCTAATAAACACTCTGCTGCTTCAACACTCTCCGTGTGGTTGTCCATCTTGAAGTCCTTACCAGGCGTATCACCAACAAAGGTATTCAAAGTCGGCCAGCTCTCTTCAATTGCAGTCCTCGTATTGGTTCTGACTTGAGCGTGCCGCTGAGCATCATCCTCTTGTCTTGCCCGTGTCTCCTCAGGAGTCTCATTGGCTCTGCTCTGAGCATTATATGTTGCAGTTTTGGCATTCTCTTCTTGCTTCTTCTCACTAGATCGTTTGGCTCTCCTGTCGGCTTCTTTCTCTGCTCTAGTCATCAGACTCCTCCTCAAGAGAGGAAAGCCAGTCTCTCTTTGCAAGATAAAGCTATTGGTCAATTCATCACGTTTGAGCTGTCTATAACTCTGATCATCTCGTCGTTCATTCAACTGTATATTGAATGCTTTCATCACGATCTTTCTATCAGCTGTTGACATGTCTCGAAGTAGTACTCTGAGTTCCTCATCTGACGCTCTCTGCAACTGCAACCCATGATCACTATCCAGTTCGGATATTTTCTTCTTCAATCGTTCATCTATAATATCATCATGTGAGTTGTTGTCTTCGGCACCACCAACACCACCACGTAGACATTGATTTGCTCTAAGTACAATGTCAAGTGTTTGATTTGACTGAATGTTGTAGTCTAAAAGTGAGCAATTGCTGTTGGACAATGTCTTACACCCTGCCTTTAGGATGTACTGAGATGGAACTAGTCCAAACTGAGCTTGTATCTCAGTCCTTACATCATCAATTGTCCGATATAGAGAGAATGTGACATTGATTATCTTGACGGAGAATAGCCGTATCATGAAGGATACCCTCGGATATTCTTCTACACTTGATGAGCTTGTGCTTGATGTATCACTAACTTCTT
>Ga0214481_101134_pt1 | contig 11481 bp, 15 predicted proteins | sample M1_20Mar14CPVII9_4_FD_165057 | JGI IMG/M metagenome (GOLD analysis project Ga0214481, IMG submission 165057) | Marine eukaryotic communities from Monterey Bay, California, United States - M1_20Mar14CPVII9sort6BwellG10 | ecosystem: Environmental > Aquatic > Marine > Unclassified | place: USA...
TAAGTATATCTTTAACCAATACACAGTAGAGACGATGTCAAAGGCGGCAACAGGCGACGCCAATTAGGTATTAAGAGGAACAACGTGGAGAGATCCTGCTAGCAATGACCGTAGTATCGCCAAAATTAGAGAGTATCTTTTGTCTTCTTCCTATCGTGAGTATTGCTTTGTTGCTATGGTACAATTACAAACACTAGACATATGATGAGGTGTAACTAATGTTACTAACCCGTGTTGTTGATTGTATATTCATGTATCAATCTACACTTGACACAATTTCCAGCACCCAAAAAAGCAGCGTAACCAAGATACCACATAACAAACTCACATATCATAAATTATTTGTTTTGCAACTCGATAGAAATATACCTACCACCACCTTGTTGTGTATTGGTAAGTATAAGTCTAAGTCTTTATCTTTTACGGTATACGCATTAGAATGAATTTATATTGTATGTATATATCATAAACCGAATCTAACTTTTAATGATCACAACATATGCACATAACAATCAATATATGCACACATCATATGCACCAACATTAGCGTCATCTCCCAAAACTTAAAACATTAGAGATAGGTAATTAAACACCACTATTAACCACATATTAAGCCACTAAACGTTTTGGGAATAATATATGATGTCCGACAAAATTTGCAATGATGGTATTTGTGATGTGAACAATATGTTACAGAATTTGAGCATGGAAAATAAAAAAGATGTATCAGTATGTGCCAATTGTGGCAAAGAGGGTGATGAGATTAACAACATATGTAACAAATGCAAACAAGTTAAATATTGCGATGCCGCATGTAAAAAGAAACACAGACACAAACATAAAAAAGAATGTGAGGAGCATATCAGACTCGCTGCTAAGCGTGCTGCTGAGCTACACGATAAAGAACTATTTAAAGAACCTCCGCCAGCTGAAGATTGTCCAATATGTTTCCTACTTCTACCAACACTTGATACTGGACGTGTATATATGGCATGTTGTGGTAAGAGGATATGTAGCGGATGTATTCATGCTCCTATTTATGATATAATCAAGGCAACGAAATTGATGATAAAAAATGTCCTTTTTGTAGAACCCCAGCAGCCTCATCAGATAAGGAGAACATGGAAAGGATGTTCAAACGGATGGAAGCCAATGATGCTAGTGCAGTGTACAATTTAGGAGTTGACTATCGAGATGGGAATTTTGGTTTGCCACAAGATTATAGAAAGGCATTAGAACTTTGGCATCGGGCAGCAAAACTTGGTTATGCTGATGCTTATTGTAATATTGGTTATGCTTATGAATGTGGTGAAGGCGTCAAAGTCGACAAGAAGAAAGCTGTGCACTATTGCGAGCTAGCTGCTATTATGGGATGTATTAATGCAAGGTATAATCTAGGAATTGAGGAAGAGAATGCAGGCAATGTGGAGAGAGCTCGCAAGCATTATATGATTGCAATTCAGGGTGGCAAGTCTGATTGTTTGAGTGAAATCAAAGAGTTATACACAAACGGGCATGTAACAAAAGAAGATTACATGAAAGCATTACAAGCTTATCAAACGTACTTGGGTAAGATCAAGAGTGTTCAGAGGGATAAAGCTACTGCATGTAGTTATCGGTCTCGATACTATTAGTATATATCTATAGCCATAGCTATTATATACTAGATTCTTATTCTTAGCAGACTTAATCAAGCATTAGCTAGCCAGAGCTAGGTATTCAAATCTTTTGTTTTGTGCACATGATATGCTCAAATTCATACTTATACTCTTTTTATGCTATTCAAATGTTGCAGCTCGTTTGATGCTTGAGACTTGAGTGGGGTATTGATACTAATGATGAGTGTATTTGCTTAGTATTAGAGCCATAAGCCGCATATTGTAAGGGGTGCGAGTTCGTCAGCCTTGCCCTTAGACCAGCTCAACTAGTACTATTGCTTGTTGGAGCGGACGATGCACGATGCATTTGTTTTAATGTCCTATTATGGGCCTAACGAGGACAACTCTTGGTCTGAGCGACAGATGGGGATGAGATGGAGATGGTAGAAAAATATTCAAACACATGGAAGAGTTCTTGGATATGGTACATGATAGCCCAGGGTTACAAGAGAGTCTGTTGAAAAGTATCGATGAGGCTACAGACGGTAACGTTGGACTCGTGACAAATTTGATTGCTTATGCAAAAGGGCTGGACAAGTATCTTAGTGAGGTTGATAGTGACTATGGCCGACTATGGCAGTTCTAGTTCTAGTTCTACTAGTTCTAGTGTAGTTAGATTTTGGCTCGTATCTTTGAAATAACTTGTGGTATGATCTTACAACTTCATAAAACTAAAACAGGATAACTGCATTCTTCCTTGACAACAGTAGGCGGCGCTCTGATACATAACTTAATTTCATAGACAACGTAGTGGATAAAAATAAAAGTGCACAAGATGTGTCCCCATTGCATGCCGTCACTATTACACCAATTGAAAGAGCAGTCAACTAATCTAAAGTCTTTAGGTACTAGTGGAGAATATGTTGTTGACTATAATGCATATCAATACTCCTTTGTGGTACACAATACTATGCTTCCCCAGTGTATTCTGTTAGATGATGAGGTAGCACTGCAAGTGCGAATGCGAAGGACTGCCAAGAGTGAAATCTTACTATAATGGCAGCCGCACTGTCAATAGTATAACAGTAGTCAATGGGTAATATATGCTGCGGTGGTTACGAGGAGGAGTACAAGCATGGTGCTTGGCGAGGAGGCCACGATGATGACGACGATGACGAGGTAAGTTTTGCAATTCACGTTACAGTTTTCTTTCATCCTCTCATCTCTCACTCATACCATTGACTATATATCATATCATGAACATGATACGACTATATTCCTATCACATACTTTTTACATCGTCTGATGATACCCTCTAAACAACGATATGATTGCAATAACACATCATGTGCACATCATGTGCAAAACACAAATTATGAACACATCATATGCACAAATTTGTACAGTATTGCAACAAAGCCGAAGAAGATGAAGATCAATACAATGCCAATGCAACCAATCGAGAACAACTCATATTACTCCATGAAAAGACAAAGCGTAGTAGTCAAACAGCAACATGTACACGAACCAAACGTCAAAGTATCCGATCAACACCAATGGATAATATTAATATTTCATCTTCATTCACATTCGAAAGTACACCCAAATCCACTGAAACTACCGACTTTCTATTATCGGCACTATCTGATAACTTTGTATTTGATTCTATAGATATATCCACAAAGTTACAATTTTTTAATGTTATGCAATATCAAGAGTATAATGAAGGTGATTGGGTAATGAAACAAGGAGATGTTGGTGATTATTTTTATATCTTGGAAGAGGGGGAGGTTGCCTATCATGTTGTTACAGTAGAAGATGAACAACAACAAGTTGGTACAGGAACAAAAGGATCAACCTTTGGTGAATTAGCATTACTTTACAATACACCCCGAGCAGCATCAGTACAAGCCTTATCCCATCTCAAAGTTTATAAAATTGATCAGCTGACCTTCCGCTCATTACTAACATCAAATGAATTAAAAGATCGTAATAACATTATATCATTAGTTAGTAAAGTTGATGTATTTAATGAATTAGATGATAGTAAGATACACAAGTTAGTGGATGCCTTTACCACAGTACAATTCGCCAACGGCGAAAGAATAGTGAACAAAGGAGATGTTGGTAATGTATTATACATTGTCAAATCCGGTAGTGTCAAGTTAGAAGATATTGGACATGGTAATTCAAAGTTTGATGATCAGATATTTAATGTTGGTATGAGCTTTGGTGAACGTGCCTTGACCACAGGAGATACAAGAAGTGCTAATGTTACTGCTCTTACTGATGATACATCATTGTTGGCCATTAGTAAGAATGTATTGGAGGAGATATTAGGATCGCTGGGTGAGGCCTGTCATAATAGTAGTCTTGCAAAGTACTTACGATCAATACCACTGTTTGATGAATACATGGAACAAGAGGAGATTGAAAGATGTGTCATGCACCTCAAGAAGGAGAAGTTTTATAGTTATGAACCTCTGGATTCAAGAGGCAAGCTTTTCCTCATACAAGACGGCGGCCCTGCACTCATGACGATACAAGATAAATGTGAACAAAATAAAAGCAATGGTAGTAGCAGTACCCCAGAAAAGAAGAAGATGACCAATGGTGCAACTTTGGTAAGGTTGGAAAAGGGAGATTACTTTGGGAATCTGTTTCCTGACGATGGGGATACCAATGATGCATCACCCAACTTTATCAATGTCGAGGCTGACATGGAATGCTTAACACTTGCTGCCTCTGACATTGAAAAGATTATTGGTGGTCGTAAGCGTATCACGGCTCTAAATCTTGACTCAATTGCTGCCGATAGAGCTGTCAATCATAAGCCGAGATCCCGAACTAGTAGGCTTAATTTACTCAAGTCGATGATGTCCAAGAAGTCATCGATTGATGATGTTAAACAGAAGAAGACATACTCAAATCGTGATGTTATGAACTCGAGTAAGTTGGACAAGCATAGAATACTCGGTATTGGAGCGTTTGGCAAGGTATGTCGTGAACTTGTTGTTGTGTTCTATCTTCTATCTCTGAGTCTCTAGATCTGACAACACATACTCACTCTTCCTTGGTATGATTCGTCTATTACCACTCACTCTAGGTTTGGCTTGTCACTCCTAAATCAAATACAAAGACGCCTTACGCATTGAAGATGATATCCAAGCATCAAGTTCTCGAGCAACGTCTTGCCTCGGCAGTTATGCGTGAGAAGAATGTCATGGAGAGTATTGATTCTCAATTCTTGCTTCAAATGTTATCAAGCTTCCAAGATGAACACTACTTGTACTTTGTCTTGGGCTTAGTGCTCGGAGGAGAGCTATTCGAGCTACTGTACTCGTATAACAAGACAAACAGTGTTAACACTACAGCCTTTACACAGTCTGCATTCTATCAGTCGTATGGGGTTAAGGAACAGAAGCAAATCAAGGGTTGCAAAGGTGTCGGTGTACCAAGGACTGTATTCTATTCTGCATGTGTAATCGAGGCTTTCAACTACCTGCATAATAGAAGGATTGTATATCGTGACTTGAAACCAGAGAATGGTAAGATATGAAATGCTATACTGTCTTCTCTCTTACATGGCTCATTCACTAAACAACTTGACTTGTGCCAACTCACTTATCATTACAGTCATGCTGAATGAAAACGGATACTGTGTGGTTGTAGATATGGGCTTTGCTAAAGTCGTTATGGATAAAACATACACTATGTGTGGGTAAGTGATAATAGTATCATTCCATCTAGATTGCTTCATGACTCAACCATTATCTCATCTGATACTCTTCATTCTTCTAGTACTCCAGAGTATATTGCACCTGAAGTCATCTGCAATAAAGGGCATAATAATGCAGCAGATTATTGGTCGTTTGGATGTTTACTGTATGAATTTGTTGTAGGGTAAGTTTGTGTGCATAAGATGTGTCAATGAAATGTGCATAAGATGTGCACGAGATGTTTTGTGTGTCGGTATCTAATCCTACCTCTTCTTCCTCCTCACACATCAAACATGCCGTAGCCAAACTCCCTTCTTTGCCCCCAACATTGATCAGCTGTCAATGTTGAAAAAGATCGTCAAAGCAGACTATGTCTTTCCTGACAGTATTGCCCACGTCACTAACAATAGTGACAATGGTTTAATCTCTGCACTCTGGTATTGGAAGGATCTTATCTCACGGCTACTCAAACCAAGAAGTACAGAGCGTCTTGGTAATTTGCAACACGGCATTGAAGATATCTTAAACCATGAGCTATTTGCAAGTATAGATCGAAATGATTTCCTGAATCAAAAGTTACCGGCTCCTTGGATACCAAATATCAAAGACCCGTTAGATACCTCTAATATGGTGAATAAGTTCGCTGGTCTTGAAAAGAAGAAGGAGATATTCTTACGAAAGATATCAGCCAAGGATCAAGAGGTATTTAGCTCCTTCTAGTAGTTTCTAGGTGATAGAAGGTTAGTCGATGTTTATCAAGTTCTAGATTGCTTAATATGTAGTAGTAAGAAATCCTCATACCTCCTGCACTTTAATAGTAACGATAATGATCATCGGCTGCAGCAGCTTTATCCCGCTGATCACTCTTAATCTCACCCAAGTACTCTTGATATGATTGTAATGCTTTCATGTAGTCTTCTTTTGCTGCATGTCCTTCTGAGTATAATTCTTTGATTTTGTCCAAAGAATCTGAATATCCACCCCTTATACTCCAATCATAAGATGTTTCAATGCCCTATCTATATTTCCTTCGCGAAACTCCATACCACCGAGACTGTACCTTGCTCCTACTTCTCCTGTCATAGCTGCTAGTTCATAGTAATGATTGGCCTTCTTTCTATCAATTTCCACACCTCTACCATTTTCATATGAAAAACCAATTTGAGTATTCGCTGCGGCAAAACCTAGTTCTCCTGCCCGATGCCGAAGTTCGAATGCCTTGGTATGATCCTGTGGCAGACCATACAACCCATCCCCGTAATAAGTTCCTAGATTGAACATTGCATTAGCGTCACCAGCCTTCATTCGATTCTTGTAACGTCTAACTATCTCCTTATCTGAAGAAGGCCAAGGAGTTCTGCAATATGGACACTTCTTATTATCAACTTTATTGCCTTGGTTGTCATAGACAGGTGCATAAACACAACCACTGCATAGAACTTTTCCACAACAATTATAGTATCTCCTCCCTGAAGCAAGTGTAGGCATACGGAGGAAACAGATTGGACAATCCTCATGTAGTAATGGAGGTTGTTTGAATAGCTCTTCATCATGTAACTCGGCCGCATGCTCAGCAGCAAGCCTTAGATGTTCCTCACATTGTTTCTTATGTTTTGATCGATGCTTCTTTTTACATGCGGCATTACAATACTTAACTAACTTACATTTGTTGCATATGTTGTTGACATCATCACTTTCTTTACCGCAATTGGCACATACTGATACATCTCCATTATCGGCAGTACTCATATTGTTTAACCTATCGTTCACATCACATACACCATCATCAGATTTTGATTTTGATGTACCACTCTCCTTATTATTGCAACTATTATCTGAAGTGCTGTTCATCTTTGTTGTATTATACAGTCGTATATTACTACCTCCTTAATTTGACATCAAATGATTGGTATTGTTTCCGAAGATATGTTGTTTTGATGTGTTGGTGTAGAATAATATCGTCTCAAGCACACGGTATGAAACCCACTGTCGCCACTAACTTTCCTACTTGATAAATCACCTAATCAGAATCAATACTGCTAATATCAATACTGTATTCGATAACGATGGAGGGTATATCTCTCACGGCCGCGCTACTCTAAGAGCTTTCAAATAATAAGATACCAATACAAAAGATATTGGAAATTGGATCTCGATCTGCATCTTCCCTCTGCTATGATGGCGATGGGCCGCTTTGCTCATCTCTTAGGCAAAGGATATCAAAGTTGTGTAATAATGCAACGCTATGATAGTATATTAATCTACAATAGTTGAAAGTTTCAGCTTGTGATATTATCATTTGATCTAACAAGATACTTCACACAAAAAGATATCGATAGCCATCACGCACATTGCAATTTCAAAACACATCAAACATAACATGTCTACAGACCAAGAAAGTGATGTAGATGAGGATACAGATGCAGCCATAGCCAGTGCATTACAACATTCCATCAATGGTCGAGAATACATAACGTATGACAAATCAACATTTGAATTCTGCTGCTTCCATTGTCGTTGTGGAGATGATATTGAACATACTGATCAAGTATTAGAGATACTACCTTCCTTATCAAGGAGAGATGCATCATCATATAGTGTACGATTACACAGAACATGCTGTTCAACTATAAAACAAACAAGTTATGAACAAGATAATACCTATGCCATAACTTCGTATGGTATTGCAACTACTACACCACCGTGTAATAAGAAGACTGCTACAAATAATAAAGTAAATCGTACCTTTCTTTCAAAGGCATATGACGAGTCAGAAAAGCTACGAAAGACTGTCTGTGCTGATTATTCCTGCAAGGGTAAGTTACGTATGTGATATATGTATACATGATACTCTTTATGTATATCTTGAATATGCATATTCTCTTACTCTTATATATTAGATCCAGTACAGTTTAGAAGTACAGATGAGCGGTACCTTGATAACTGTCGTGTATATGATGCTGCCAAGTTAAAAACAAATCCAACAGAAAGTAGTAACAATAAATCAGCAACAAATGTCTTATCTCTATTCTCGGGTATCGGAGCTGGTATATTGGTATTAAAGCGGCTACAGATTGCAATTAATAACTGTATCGTTGTTGAGCATGATCCGTTGGCTGAAGCTGTCTGTTCGGGTAATCATAAGGATGATGTTGCAAAGTATATTTGGATCAAGACGTTTGAGGAGTTAGAAGGTAAGCTTGACGAGTATATGGATCAATATGGTCCGATACACATTGTTGAGGGCGGACCTCCCTGTATCGAATGTGAGTTACAATTTTGTTATTTTCAATCAATATCGTACTATACTAAGTGAAGAGGATCGTTAATCTGTCTACTATCCATTCTCTTTCTTCTGTTATAGTCTCTCCTGTCAATGCCAATAGAGCCGGTGTTAACTCATCTAAAGGAAGTTATATGAAAAGATATGCTCAGATTATAAACAGAATAAAGAAGCATAGAAAACAGAACGATGAACCTGTATTCTTCCTGTGTGAGAATGTAACGTTAGAGTGGGAAGATTTAAGCACAATCGAGCCACTCTTTGGTGTTAGCCCCATTGAGATAGATGCCCAGTTTCTCAGCCCGATCAAGCGTAAGAGAAGCTACATAACAAATGTGAGTACCCATTTTGTCTCTCATCTCTCATGTATTGTCCTATGTTGGTTCGTTTCTTCTCACTAACATCAACTATATCCATACTTCAAAAGTTACCTGTTAATGAATTGCCAGATATCGATAGCAATGCTGCTACATCTACGGTAGAACTTGCCGATGGTTGGATGGATCCAGCACAACTTCATTGTCAGATGAACAGTAACCTACCTGAGGTATACAGCAAAGCTAAAACTTTAATGGCAAGTGATAGTCGTATTGATGATGATAGAATGATCAAAGTGAGATTAAGAGATCCGTCGGATAGAGATTCTATTGAGGCTAGTACCTACTCAGTTGCTGATCGTGAATCCCTTATGGGATTTCCGATTGGCTATGTCCAAGGTATTGGTAAGTTGTTGATCTGTAGTATACACATTCTCGTTTCTTAGTCTTCTAATTGAACTTTTAATACACATACACACATAGTGGAACCTATATTTGAGAAGATGAACGAATCATTTCACAATGAAGACTGGCTTGAGCATGCTCTACAGAATGATTGGTGCCTAGAATACCTTGGTATGTTCTCAGCAGGTAGCTACAAGTTCGTGTGTGATGATAAGGCAGTGGTTAAGGTAAAACTGGGCACGGTAGAGAAGAATCAAAAGGGGAAGACACTGTACTACTTTGACAGTGAAGGATATTGCAAAAGACTATTGGGAAACAGTTACTCTATTCCAGTTGTTGAACACTTACTCAAGCCCTTGAAAGATCTATTTCAAGAGAAGCAATATGATGAGAATGCTTCCTATGAATTTAGTTGGAAGTGATATCTAGAGGTAATATCTACACTTTAAGCTATAAAGATATACTTAGCTATAGATTTTAATTCCTGAACTGTGCAACACTTATGTACCTAAGAGCTAATAGCGAAATTCTGAGCAGTGAGGTAAAAAAAGAACACAAGATGTGTCACTTTTTGACACATAGGACCGCCATCAAACCAGACTAGATAGTGCTCTTTGCGATACTGACTATACTAACCTTAAATACATGCACGGGACAACCTCCAATTGAATTGTCTAATTTGTGCTACATAATGCGTACCAATCTACTTTCGTATCAAATGTTATCCTATGCTCTAGATCTTATTATGCCAGCTACTACTACTGACCATTGGCGTTTGTAAAGACGGCAACCTTAATTTCTATTGCTGCACTTGATATTATTATATACCTCTAACTCAATCCCACAAGGTTGAGAATCTGCTGGTATCATATAGACTAACTTTAAATAGATCTATGCTAATAGTACCGATACTCCTCTCGTTCAGCAGCAGCTTTGTCCCTCTGTACACTCTTTATCTCCCCCAAATATACTTGATACAATTGTAATGCTTTTGTGTAATCATCTTTTGTTGCATCTCCTTTTAAGTACATTCGTTTGATAGCATCTAAAGATTTAATGTCTCCACCCTCCACAGTAATAATGTAGTGTTTCAGTGCTCTATCCATATTACCTTCACATAACTCAATTACGCCTAGATTGTTCCTGGCTACTACACACCCTCTCATAGCTCCTAATTCCCAGTAATGTAACACCTTCTTCTTATCAACTTCTACCCCTCTACCAGTTTCATATGTATAACCAATGTTTGAATAAGCCATTGCATAACCAAGTTCTCCTGCACGATGCCATAATTCTAATGCCTTTGTGTAATCTTGTGGAAATCCATTCGTCCCATCTCGATAATGATTTCCTAGATTGTAGATTGCAACAGGATCGTCTACATCGACTCTTTTCTTCTCCCTTTTAATTGATTCCTTCTGTGATTTAGATGCTGGAGCTCTGCAATAAGGACACTTCTTTGCAACTATATTGCCCTGGTTATCATAAACAGGTGCATAATCACAACCACTGCATATAACTTTTCCACAACAAGCCATATATCTAAATCCCGTACCAAGTGTAGGCATTCGTAAGAAACATATAGGACAATCTTCTGCTGGTGGCGGCTGTTTAAATAGTTCTTCATCATGTAACTTAGCAGCACGCTCTGCAGCTAGTCTGATATGTTCCTCACACTTTTTCTTATGTTTATGTCGATGTTTCTTTTTGCAAGCGGCGTTGCAATAGGTTGCCTTCTTACATTTATTGCATATATTGTTAACCTCATCACCTTCCTTCCCACAATTGGCACATACTGATACGATAATATCTTTGTCATCCGTACTCATATTCTTTAACATTTGCTCACATCACTTAAACCATTTTTGCAAATTTTGATGAACCGTCTTTACAATTACTATCGGACGTGCTCGTGCCCGGTGATATACTGTCAACGCCGGTTCCTATTGTTTTATTATTGTTGTTATATAGGTTCATATTATTAATACCATCGGAGACTTTATATATGGTAAACGAGGGTGTAGGCTATGCTGATTACATCTCATTTCAATGACCGTAGTATCGCCAAATCTTTATGAGGAATGTTTGCAGCTACTTATTTATTATTAAACCCTAAATAAACTAAAGACACCCCCCCCCCCCCCCTCCCCCCTCCTACC
>Ga0214481_101138_pt1 | contig 11437 bp, 11 predicted proteins | sample M1_20Mar14CPVII9_4_FD_165057 | JGI IMG/M metagenome (GOLD analysis project Ga0214481, IMG submission 165057) | Marine eukaryotic communities from Monterey Bay, California, United States - M1_20Mar14CPVII9sort6BwellG10 | ecosystem: Environmental > Aquatic > Marine > Unclassified | place: USA...
GAATGTATACACGTTTCTCAAACCGTCGACGGATAGCTGCATCTAATTCCCAAGGAACATTTGTTGCACCTAATACTAAAACATCTCCTTCCTTCTTACCCACACCATCCTCGTCGGTGGGCTGCTTTACAACAACTCTCGTCTTTGACTTTTGTCAACAGTGGTGACTTTCTACTCTTCACATCGTCATCAATCTGTCACGGTGTTGGGCAAGCTCTTGGATATCGTCAACATGAATCATCCTCCACGTATGATATTTCAATTAGTGACCCGTCATCTCAGACGATACCTTCACCTTGGACGTCATCAACAGAGACACTTGATGTTTTGATCACTCAGCTTCAAGCTATTGAGGAATCAGGTGAAGCTGTCTTATCAAATAGTGTCGATTACGACACGGAAAAGAATAACATGAGACGATATGTAGAAGATATGTCGGCATCTGCCTTGTCTGGCTATCGTGACATTGTCACACGTGATGCCGATAACAAAGCTGCTCTTCGAGCCTACGATCAAGCTAAACGGTTGACCATTCCTTTGCTAAGAAAGTATGCCAATGATGACGGGGATGATCTAGTTGCTTTGGCAACAAGCTTGGATCATTCATTCTTTGAGGGGATAGTTCAGATCTGTCATGATCACCGGCAGAGTTGGAGATTCCAAGGCCCATATTCCTATAAGGAGGCCGATGAACGATATGATTTGAGGCTTATGATGTCCAATTCATCGACGACGGACTCAGAATTGTATGCACACCTTCACAGCTCACGTGATTACGAAACAGATCTATCATTCTGTACCTTCTTGTTGAAATGGTATGCTGATCGAGGATTATATCCTGAAGGTAAGTCATCATGTATACCTTGATATTGTTTGGCCTTGACCTTTTCTTTAAAACAAACTAACTTTACATGTCCAACTCTTTTAGTGTTTGAATTGGGAAAGAGCTGTCCACATGATTTGACGCGATACGTTCGTAATGATGATCGACTATCGAACCTAGCTTGGGTCCAACAACTACGAGTGGGTGGGCATGAACAAGCAACAGTTGGCTTGATGAGCGTCAACTCCCCTGTTCTCCTTGGAGATAAAGAGGGACCAATGTCACTTTGGGAGAAGGATCAGATGATGAGCCTCGCCAAGCTCTCGAACAAATTAGCCATTGCAAAGAATCCCCACGCAGAAGTTGACACAAGAAGTTTACAGATTGAAAATAGTCTCACACTGATTTCGGCACAAAAAATCTTACAAGAGGACACCGCTCATGGTGACGAAGTTGTCTTGAAGGAAGATGATCTTTTAAGACTGGCAGTGGAGAAGATTCAATCATCTCAGGATGTAGATGAGATCAAGAGGTTTGGTATTTGCGGCCTTGCAATTGCGTCAGCCAAACTACCTACTCAAACTGAAGCAATGGCAAATGATGCTTCATATATTTGGCAAGCAGTCATTAAGTCTGATATCCATACTTGGGAAAGTACCGCCAATGAGAATAGTATGGCAGTGGGTGGTATATCCGAAGAGGAGTTGATTCGACGAGTTGAGGGGACCGCTTTTGTTGAAGTAATGTATGATTTTGTCAGTACGTCTGAGGGAAAGATGCAGAGTGTATCTTATACTGATACGTCAGTTAGGAACAATGTTTCACATGCACTTGGATCAGATGCTTTGTCTAAAGTATTAGCTCTATCGGCAGACATTGTTGTGGCTGCTAATTTAGAGTGAAGATATAAGGTAAATATGTGCAGATCACTAGCAAGATACAATTCTTATCAAGATATTTGAGCTTTATCTCGATGTTGGCCTGTAGTATCAAGTAATAATCAGATGCTTCGTCTTGTCTAATTAGCTCTGTCGGCACTCGCCACCATCGCTATCGTCATTCTCATTGTTATCCATGTTAGCTAATCCATTCATTGCCTCTGCCAGTATTTGATTTCCCGTCTTTCTCTGTGGTGGGTCTAATTCATTCAGAAAATCCTCTCCATATTTTTCAGCCACAAAGCTATAATCCATAATGTCGAATAATGAACATTCAATATCTTTCAAGTATAATAACTCAGCCTTGGAATGTTCAGCTGCATTAGTTGATATAACTCTCTCTCCAGTTTTAATTTCCCTACTCTTACTACTTTCTGTTAGTACATCATCTACTGATTTGATTGGTACACCATCGATTGAGATGATTGTATCACCAATTCGAATCTTCTTCTCTTTTGCTCCAAAACGAGGTACTTTTCGACCAATGTTAGATGTTGATGAGACATCTGTAACTATGTATTCATTGTCGTATTTTTTAATTGTAATACCGAGAGATCCAGGTGGTGCCGTAATGACAAAGCCTTCTTTACGGTCAACTGTCCACGTGACCATACTGTACTAAATATATCTGTATTCTTTCTGCCTATATACTATATGTGCTGTGGAGATATAATTATTGCTGTGGTCTGTGGTATCTTCCTTATTACTTGACACAAATGCAATTCACAGCAACGAGACTACTACCAATCGAAAGATCGTTTAAAACCGATTCTCTGGGTATATTGTGAACTTCTAGGATTGCTTTTCCATTGCAACAACCTCTTGTGCAGTGCAACACGTGCACGAGGTTTTCAGCTGCCGTCATTTTCCACCACCAATTGAAATAGCCTTCTATATAGGAGTAGCACGACGCCAGCAATATGATGGTGTAGATATGTATTATATAGATGTGAAGTCATCTATTGCATCAAACTGACTAATCACATATTGGTTAGCAAGGAAGAATCCTGCCTTCACAAGTCACATGATTAGCGTAGATACTATGCTATTTGCTGATTGAGAGGCCGCCGACGCACGAAGAGGATATAATATTGGTGGATAAGAATAGAAACTACACATCCGGAATAGTGTAGAAGAAGCAGGCGTTGGCGGTGGCTGGTACTTACTATTGGAAATAAAAAACAAACAAAGTAGTAACACATACCTAATAATGCAGAACAGCTTCATACCCGATGCTATTGAGATTGTAAGCCGTGCAATAACTGCTGATAATGAAGGTGATTACGACAAGGCGTTATCTTTATATCGAGATGCTTTGAGTAGATTTACTATTGGTCTCAAGTATGAAAAGAATGAATCTAAAAAGGTATGTCTACTTAAATTATTGTTTTGTGCATAATATCATGTGTGCACATAGTTACATTATGTACTAACAATCTGTTCCCTGTTAATGTTGTTGTTGTGAACATCATGTTCACAACTTATGTATGCGTTACTGCTCTCAGAAACTCATAATTGAAAGGGTAGAGGGATATATGAAAAGGGCAGAGGAATTGCGTGACTATCTAAATAAACAAGCCGAGGTCGACAAGCAGGGTGGATCATCCGGCGGCGGAGGAGGAGCCGGTGGCGCTGGTACTAAACCAAAAGGCGCCGGAGAAGATGATGCAGATGCCGAGAAACAAAAGTTACGTGGTGCATTAAGTGGTGCAGTTGTTACAGAAAAACCGAATGTAAAGTGGGATGATGTTGCTGGTCTAACAGCCGCTAAAGAAAGTTTGAAGGAAACTGTTATTCTGCCAACTAGATTTCCACAATTGTTTACTGGAAAGAGACGTCCTTTTAAAGGTATTTTGGTGAGTTGCTATGTTGTAGATATCAGTTTGTTATGTTCATTTTTACACTGACAGTATATTTATCAATTAATAGTTATATGGTCCACCAGGTACTGGTAAATCATACTTGGCAAAAGCTGTGGCGACTGAAGCAGACTCGACATTCTTTTCCGTATCATCGGCCGATCTGATATCGAAATGGCAGGGCGAATCGGAACGCTTAGTTAGAAATCTATTTGAAATGGCAAGGGAATCACCAGGTAATAGAGCAATTATCTTTATTGATGAGGTAGACTCTTTATGTGGCAGTAGAAGTGAAGGGGAGAGTGACTCGGCACGACGAGTCAAGACAGAGTTCCTAGTACAAATGGATGGTGTGGGTAAGAAGGAAGGAGATGTTTTAGTATTAGGTGCAACAAATGTTCCTTGGGAATTAGATGCAGCTATCCGTCGACGGTTTGAGAAACGTGTATACATTCCATTGCCCGAGGCAGAGGCAAGAACAATAATGGTAAAGATACACCTTGGCGATACTCCTAACGATCTAAGTGATCAAGATTTTGATACACTGGGAAGATTAACTGAGGGTGCATCAGGATCAGACATTACTGTGTTGGTGAAGGAAGCTCTGATGGAGCCATTAAGACGATGTCAGCAAGCCAAACAATTCAAGCCGGTTGGAGAATTTCTTATGCCATGTGAAGAATATCCCAATTGTCCATACTGTCCAATGAAGCTATCAACTGACAAACCAAACAAGGATTATACATGTAAGAAATGTGGTGCACAAAGAATGCAATTGTGGGATGTATCACCAGACAAATTAAAGGCACCTGATATTTCAGTTAAAGACTTTGAGAATGTACTCAGACATTCCCATTCAACTGTTTCAGAAGATGAGTTAGAAGAATATACCAAATGGACTACACAGTTCGGACAAGAGGGGGCTTAATAAATGTAGAATAATAATAGTGAAGACTAAAGCGTACACATGATCAGATCTTAAAGTTTATACATACATTTATCAAATTATCTAGTATTCTCTCATCTCACAACTACAAATCCTTCTTAATGGCATCTCCTCCAAACGACTTTGAATGCTGAAGCATTACCAATGATCCTCTCTTTCTAACTGGCATGGGCATAGATTGTCTCCTAGACGTACGCCTCTTGACAAAGATAGGCTCAACAAATTCAACAAGATCTGACATACCTCCATCACTGGATAGTAATTCAGCGACCGCGTCATCTAATTTCAATACAGATGCTCGCTTCATTGCAGGAGATGCGTCCTCTGATAGCTGTTCATGCTCTGCCGACACGTTCAAGAACTTCTTCCACTTTTTATAGTACGGTTTGATACAGCAAGCATAACTAAACACAGTGAAGAGCATTGATAGTAACCCACCAACAATAAGGAAGCTCCAAGCCTTTTCAAGATACCATGTATAATAAAGATCAAAGCAAAGGTACACCCAATGGAATGCCCTAGTCCAAACCATTGTAACAAGTGCAAAGAAGTTCAGCCTTTTGAACTGTTTAAGCTTTGTTGGATTGCTTAGATCAAGTAACTTTGTATACTCCCCGACCGCCAGAGCTACTGCCGCTGCAAATTGTAGATTAAACTTTTGTTCGATTGTGCCAAAGTAAGTGTAAGGTTAGACTACATCAAGTAACGAAAGGAGACTAATGCAATAGCACAAACTTACACATAGCCAGTGAAATGATCTATTATCCCGATAATGGAGAATCATCGGTACCCCAATAATACTTGCTAATGAATGATGAACAAGGAATATTGCTACAATTGAATCAGGCCATATCGTTTTTCCGTTCTTGTGAAATGCTCTCACTAATAACATTTCAACTGCATCCTGAAACTCCCAGCCCATTTCACTTAAAACTCCACAGATTGCTAATGAAGATGCAACGGATGGGTCACCAATCCCAAAAAGAGATGGTATACAAAACAAACTACCCACTAAATGTTGTATATAGATTGCCTGCATACGAGGCCAATCATTCATCGCCCAGTTTATAAATTGTTCCTTGTCCATTGTTATCCTTAATTCCGCTAACATCTTCTTACCAGCCCTATCATAATCTCTTTCAATTGCTGTTAATAACCATGCTTTATTATTTACTAAAGGTCGGATTATTGCTTTCAGTATGTAAAAGATGACAAACCATATGATTGCAAAGAATACGACTACTTGAAAGAGTTCATATGCAGTTGCATTTGGATTGAAGGTAATATCTATTAAATGCTGTGATATAACATTCATACGAGTGCCCGTTAATATTTGTTGAAGTGATATATCTACCATAACTTTATTCTATCTTTGTTGCATGCATGCAGTAGAAGGATATTTATTAGTAAGGTAAGATACTTTATATTAATACATGTGCACAATGAGCAATAACATACCATGCACTATCCAATGTTAAAGACCGATTATGTATTGCTACTAACTAACTATATATTCTGAGGCACTATCGAACCTACCATCTTGCAAAAGATATTGCTTGCAAAAATTCAGATACCTGTCTTGAAGAGAGGCTCTAGTCGAGACGAGGGGGACTCTTTCTGTTTGCATGACAAATCTTTTTATACATATTACAAACTCTACTTGCGAGGAGAATGATGTGAAAAGACTTGTTAGTACGACGACCTTATATACATTTCAAAATACAATACTCTATGTTTACACTCATTCTTTGATTGATTGACTAACAGTCTAAGGCCAAGGCTCACATGACTTGAGGTCGTAATCATCGCTTCCACTGATCTGATGTTTGAGATTCATCAAGTTCTTTTCCCCAAACAATTCAAGTTGTAAGTCAGCATATGCTGCTGATTGGATAACTTCAAGTCGACTTTTCTTATCCTTCACACTTCGTAGTGTTCGGTATACCTCACGAATGACCGCATAGATCGAAAACAAGTACGGTGTGATGAGGGAAGTGAGAATAAGATATAGCAAGTTATTATCCGAAGGACATCCTTCCATAAACTCTCCATATCTAGGAAGCATACACCACATGTAAAACCTTGAGAATAGATACCTCAAATCCTTCAGCCCTTCAATTCCAGCACCCGGACTGAATGTTGTGGAGAAGAATATCATTAACAAGAAGGGCACCAAACCAACCACTAACGTCTCTTCCATGGTTAAACTCGTATATAATCCAAGTAGAGTTAAAGGGATCAAATACGAAAAGAAATCGAATGCCATGCCAAAGAAGAACTCTGGACTTGTCAATGTGCCAAGCACTAGATCAATCACCCAAAACTGAATGGCAGCTACTCCTAATAGAACAACCATTGCCTCGACAAACTTTAATGTCTTGTTCATAGAGCTTGATGAGTGGAGCAAAGCCTCCGATTCTTCCATCATATACACTCTCAGATGACGATGATTCATTTCCCTTTCGATGTAGATATACAGTAGTAGAAGCCAATACTAAAAAGCATGCAGCACCAACAATTAGTATAGGTGTGGTATTACTATCACTGGAGGCGTGTTCAATAATTACACTATCTGTAAGTGGGGGTGATGCCGTCGGTGTTATTTCGATGTGTTTAAATCTGTAGCAACAGTATCCACAAACTATTCCCAACCTTAGTATTTTAAAGTGTTGTTTTACGATATGTCACTGCACCTTCTATTATCTCAATAATGTGATTTCTCACTAACAATTCAAAATTTTGCATTTTGCTAATAAATCCCACATAAGTGAAAAAAGTGATATACAGCATGTAGTAACAATGGATTATCTTTTGTTGTGAGTATGCATGTTACTGTTGGTGTATTCGGTGTATTCGATGTGTTGTTTGTTGGATGGTGATAATAAGATTATTTTTGATAGCGTTGATAGGTGCTGGTGTGTTTTAGTTAGTTGTTGTTAATTGTTTTACATTGTAGCAGTAAAATCTATATAAACCATTAGAATAATGATTAAAACACCTCGACTACTGATTTCCCATCGACCGTACTCAAACACACCTCACACCTCTCTTTTTGCTTTTTCTTAATTGCAATTCATATCATTCGCAAAATACTTCGCACCATAATTTAAATCATTTATGAGAAAATACTTTCGCGGTCTTTATCTATGTTGTGATTGAGTTGCAGCCATAGCCACCCTTTGTTCGATTATTGTTATAGTATATTTACAGCATGATGAAGAAAATTCTACTATTTGGTATTATCCATTTATTATTGGCTGTTTGCAAAGCAACTCCTCCACCAACAATAAATAATGGCAATGAAGATTTTACTTCAACTCCAACAAACGATCATCTACCAGTTGCTGCTGCCTCGGTCAATAAAAGTAATGAGATAGCAGCATTATCACCTAGTGTCGTTGGTGTTGGTCAGACATCTACTACAACATTATTACCATATGTATATGATGTTGATGATGAAATGTTAATCCTCAATCTCCGAGGGTTTTTAGGCGACGTGGCAGGTATTTTTGTAGGTAATAATGGTAATGGTAATGGAGGAGATGATCATCCCGGTGGCGGTTTTGGAGGGGGAGGAAGAGGTATGAATCCATCCCGTCTTAGTGATATGGAACTACAATATTTTGATGCTGCAATGAGACTTGGTCTCCCCTGGTTATTGGATACAATAAACATTAACTCACGTGATGTGGACAATATTGACTACAATGTGATGGCTGTTAATATTGCTATTGAGGAACAAACTTGTTTTAGGTCACATGCAGATTGGGAAGCGTCGGATTATGCACATCTTGCCAGCAATCTATTTGCACTACGGTTACATGAAAATAGTAGGATTAACCGCAATGTGTTCCATCAAATGCATTTATTCAATATTCCCAAACATCAAGTGGAGGTTATGTTGGGTTACCATCGTACCGTTGCTACAGTACCAACAAAAGAAGAGATGATGGCAGCCTTTTACAATGTATTACTCAATAATATATTGGATGCACAAGAATTACAATTAGCCCATCAAGATATTAAAACATTGCCATCAGCTGATTCACAAGAGGATATTGTAATGTTGGGAGATGATGCGACAAGTGAAGGGAGTGATGTTATTGGAAGTAATGATGGAAGTGACTCGCCTTTATTTGATGTTGTACCTATTGAGAATTCGAATGGTTATGGATTGATTCCGTCCCCTGAGGTGGGTTTAACACCATCGTTTAGTCCAACATCCCCTGCTAATCCATCTACAGCACCATCAAGTTCAAGTGACGATGGGCAAGATGATACCCAAGAACGTGATAAGAAGAATCCAAGATTGGGCTCTCCAATGAATTTTAATGAGGCTTCAGGCTTAGGCCTAGAGGATGATAGTGGTGCAGAATTAGGTGAGCATCTTCAGCAGGCAATGTCCCCTCCAAGTCAAGAGCGAGAGTCAAGTCAGCAGCGTGATGATGTGAGGCTCAACGATCGGTTAGCTGAGTACCTTGAGAACGAAGATGTGTGCCTTGTTGACGAAGATACTAGTCAAGATGATGATGTAGATCGACCAATACCCGTATCTGAGACTGCAGGAGATATATCAGAAGCTATATCAAATGTCGGATGCGAGTTTGAAGATTTGGCAGAATCTGACACGGCACTACAAGAGTATGAAATACCACCTCTTGATGCATCTAGCACAATGTTTGGAGATAAGAGACTCGTACAAGATCTTAACAAGTTATTGGATGATTTACAACATGGTAGGCTTGATGATCAAAGAATGAGAAAAGCTGTGGCAGAGTTTATACAATATGCAAATGATTTGGAACGACGAGTTAAGGCAGGAGATTTTAACAACGCAAGCGACACTGTCATCGAACAGCTAGAAACAGAACTCAACGGCAAACGGAAGGGCTTAATTGATGTTATGAAAGACACACTACCAAAGGAATATCGTCATCTAGTCAATATGGCTCACCAGTTTTCTAGTGACACAGTTATCCTGTTCATACTACATTATGCTCCAGTTGGCGTCCGACATGCAGATAATGACATACACGACTTCACCCGAAACGACCAGTGCTGTATTAGCACTATGAAGAAGAAGTTATTCAATTTCTTAGTCAATGATAATGCTAAACTGGACATGACCAATTATGAGTATGGAGGCAAGACGAACGAAGACATGTCATCAAAGATGGCAGTCGTTGATATGATACCCATGCTATTGGAGAAATTTAACAAAGAGACAGATATGATTCGACAGTATCAAAAGTATGCCGATTTACTCAAGCTTAATTCGTTCAATGAACTGATTGGTATCTCACACACCATGGCTCGGTTGCACCTTCTACTTCATCGAGTTTCCCATCCTAATGAAAAGAAGTGTCAAGTTCATGTTGCTTCGTCGGCTGCAGCTAAGCACATGTTTGGATTAGCAGCTGGTCCAGCTAAGTACTTTGCAAAGATTGCACATAGCTCGTTTACTGTTAGTTTTGGCCCACACCCTCAAGTAAGAATTTCCATCACACTCTGTCGTTTGCTTGTGGTTGTGTCTTCTGTTTATTAACGATTTCTTCTCTCTCTCTCTCCACTCAACCTCGATTCTATAGGTTTATTTAATGGGGTTATGCAAATCCCTACGAATGTTTCCACAAGAAGTCCAAGATATCATCGCTAAACACTTGGTTGAAGTGTATAGCAACGTTGCTGAGTTTAGTGAAGACTTTGTAACTCAGCTAATGCAAGTGTTTGGTGGAGAGTATTCTGATGGTGTTGATTTGGGACTATATAGTCGTCTTTCCAAACTCCTCCAGGAGAGTGATCTATTGGATATGGACACATCCAATGCAGCTGATATTGATATTGATATGGATCAAGAGGAGAAGACTAACCGTGTGGTAGCCCACTACTCCAGTATCCTAAAAGGGAAAGGTTGGGATCAAGTCGATATTGAATTAGTTGCTGTGGAATTGAAATCGGTTAGTATTGAATTATTCATGAGACGAATGCGTCGATTCCGTGGTGGAGCCGATCTTCATGGTATTGCCGCCAGGTTACCAGAAAATTGTTCAATCTCCTACTCTGTTAAGCAACAGATCATGGAGTTAACTGAACTATTGAAGAGGGGATACAATTCACTTGTCAACTCCTTGAAGAAAATCAAGCAGAATCAGACAAGAGGTGGTGATCGGGTAGCTCTTCTTAATACACTTGCTACCAAGTATAATAATGACAATACTAGTATCAAAGATAAGGATAAGATGGATTTGGTCGAGTTACTAGCACCAGGCCGAACTCCTAGTGATGCACTTCAAATGATAAAGAATACAGCAGCGGAAATGAAACGAAATGGTGAACGGTTAACTCTTCTATGTGAATTGGCAAGTCAATTGGTACAACGGGGCGAGCCATCTATAACTCCAGATCAGCTTCAACAACTACAAGAATTAACTTTAGGTAGTAACACTAGTGATGGTGAATTACTACAGATGATAAAGAATACCGCCGAGCAATATCCATACATTTACAAGGCATGGTATGGAGAAGATGTTGTTTATATTACACACACATCAGAAAATATGGAATCTTGGATTGGAAATCAACTATCATTAATCACACCTATGACAAATTGGGAAGATTCGGATACTACAGGTGGCCATTTGCCTAATATTGAAGACTTGAAGGAGGGGGATCGGCCTTACAAACATCTTACTATTGGTATCATTCATTACTCTGAATATGATTACGGTTTAGCATTAGGAGTAATGCATAATAGTGATGTAGTTCAAATCATTTGCATATTGTATAAACTCTGCCACAGCTTTTCTCATTCTTTGATCATCAAGCCTACCATGTTGTAAATCATCCAATAACTTGTTAAGATCTTGTACGA